>Ga0136653_10001937_pt1 | contig 11347 bp, 11 predicted proteins | sample LakKivw275mmetaG_FD_94866 | JGI IMG/M metagenome (GOLD analysis project Ga0136653, IMG submission 94866) | Anoxic lake water microbial communities from Lake Kivu, Rwanda to study Microbial Dark Matter (Phase II) - Lake Kivu water 275m metaG... | ecosystem: Environmental > Aquatic > Freshwater >... | reverse complement strand
GTTACGACTTCAGCGATTCGGGGAAGATTCTGTATTCGACGAGTTGACCTTGCAGATATAATTTTGAAGAAAGAGGTGTCATATGAAAAAGTGGTTGTGGATCGTTTTATTGTGCATTTTTGTGTTAATTCCCAGTTTGTCCGCGGCGCAGGGCGGCAAGTTTATCCTTCTGGCCAGCACGATCGGTCCTATTGATTCAGGCATTGTCGGTGCTTTGGAAGATCAGTTTGAAAAAGATAAAGGGATCAGGGTACGACACGTGGGTGCCGGAACGGGAGCGGCGCTCAAAATAGCCGAAAAGGGAAATGTCGATCTGGTCATGGCGCATGCAAAATCCCTCGAGGAAAAATTTATCAAAGAGGGATTCGGCACGGAAAGAATCCCCCTGATGTACAACGACTTTGTCATTGTCGGGCCTGCCGCTGATCCCGCGGGAATCAAAGGACTGAAGACGGCGGCGGAGGCACTCAAGAAGATATCCGGCACAGGAACCTTGTTTGTCAGTCGTGGCGACAAATCGGGAACCCACATGGCGGAAATGGAACTCTGGGCAAAAGCTGGAATCAAGCCCGCCGGCGCCTGGTATGTCGTCTATGAAAAGGGCGCTGAGGGAAATGTCCCAACCCTTCGTTACACGGACAGCAAAGGGACATATACCGTTATCGACAGGGCGACCTATCTGTCCATCAAAAATCAGATAAAGCTTGCCGTTCTTGTCGAAGGAGATGAAGCTCTTCTGAATTACATATCAATCATCCCGGTGAACAAGAAGAAATTCCCGCGTGTGAATGAAAAGGATGTTAAAACCTTTGTCAAGTGGTTAACGTCTCCGCAGAAAGGTCAGAAGATCATCCGTGATTTCGGCAAAGCCAAGTATGGTTCGCCCCTCTTTTTCCCGAATTCCAGGGAATGGGTAAAAGCGCAGGGCGGCAAATAAATAGGTTTTCAATGTTTATACTTAATGTGCCAGGAGGTAAATAATGAAACGGTTTAAAAGCATCGGTTTTATTTTAACGTTAATGACGGTTCTGGCTTTCGTTTTCAGTGTGGCGCCCGCCACGGCTGCGCCGCCGAAACAGAAAAATGTTATTCTATCTACAACGACCAGCACCCAGGATTCCGGGCTTTTGGATGTCCTGATTCCTATGTTTGAAAAGAAAACGGGATATTTCGTGAAGACGATCGCCGTCGGTTCCGGCCAGGCCATGGCTATGGGAAGAAAGGGCGAGTCGGATGTGATGCTGGTGCACTCCCAGGAAGCAGAAAAGAAATTAGTCGCTGAAGGTTACGGCATAAACAGAAGAATTGTCATGCATAACGATTTTATCATTGTGGGACCGTCGTCGGACCCGGCAAAGATAAAGGGGACAAAATCGGCTGCTGAAGCCTTTAAAAAGATCGCCGCATCCGGCGCAGTATTCATGTCCCGGGGGGACAACTCGGGAACGCATGCCAAAGAAAAGGCTATTTGGAAGACCGCCGGGGTAAAGGCGGAAGGCCAGAAGTGGTATCAGCAAACGGGTCTTGGAATGGGACAGACCCTGAACGTCGCCGCTGAGAAAAAATCATATACCCTTACCGATCGGGGCACCTATCTCGCCCTGAAGAAAAATCTCGGCCTTGATATTCTCAATGAAGGGGATGCTATCCTGCTGAATATTTATCACGTGATCGAGGTCAATCCGGCAAAATGGCCCAAGGTGAATGCCGCGGGAGCGAAAGCCTTTGCGGATTTCATGGTGTCAAAACAGACACAGAAAGTCATTAAGACCTTCGGCGTGGACAAGTTCGGCTCGCCCTTGTTCTTCCCCGATGCGGGCAAGAAAGAAGAACAGTTGGGCAAATAAAAAGTATTATTTAGTTTCTTCATGGACTCGTTTTTTAGGGAGCACAAGACGTGGACATTATTATTGAAGGGATAAAGCAGGCGTTTATTCTCCTGTTCACCCTTGATCCGGAAGTACTGGGCATCACCTGGCTTTCTCTGAAGATTTCGGGAACTGCAACGTTTCTGAGCATGTTTCTCGGCGTGTCCGTGGGGACAGCCGTCGCTTTGACCCAGTTTCCCGGGAGAAGGTTTGTGGTGAGCCTGATCAACACAGGCATGGGCCTGCCGCCCGTGGTGGTGGGCCTTTTTGTCACCATCTTCCTCTGGCGAAACGGCCCTTTGGGATTCCTCGAGATTCTGTACACGCCTACGGCCATTATCATTGCTCAGACCGTGATTGCAACACCCATTGTCATGGGGATCAGCCTGGCCGCCATCCAGAACCTGCCTGCCAATCTCAGATTGCAGATTTTGGCCCTCGGCGCAACCCGTCTTCAGATGGTGTGGATACTGGTCAAGGAGGCCCGGTTGCCCCTTCTTGCCGCCATCATGGCCGGCTTTGGCGGCGTCATTTCCGAAGTCGGGGCGTCCATCATGGTCGGCGGAAATATAAAAGGATATTCTCGCGTTCTCACAACGGCAACCGTTATGGAAACGGGCAAGGGGAATTTCGATATTGCCATGGCCCTCGGAATCATCCTCCTGTTGCTTGCCTTTGCAGTCAATGCCATCCTCACACAGATCCAGCAACGAGATAGACCCCGATGATTTCTGATAAATCCATACTGGAGGTCAGGGATCTCCATGTCAAAAGGGGAGGGGTCAATGTCCTGGATATTTCCTCTCTTGCTGTATCCGAGGGGGAAGTCCTTTCTCTCATCGGACCGAACGGGGCGGGGAAATCGACGTTGCTGCTGGCGTTATGCCGGCTGCTGAAATCTGTTCAGGGTAACGTTGCATTCAAAGGAAAAACCGTTGATACGAACCATAGCCTGTTTGCTTATCGACGGAAAATCGCCATGGTTTTTCAGGAACCCCTTCTCTTTGATTCAACGGTATTTGAAAATGTCGCCTCGGGTTTAAAGATTCGAGGAATGCGCCATGACGAGATGAAACAGATAGTGGCAGACTGTCTGGAACGTTTTGGCATCGGTCATCTCGTTCAGCGTTCTGCAAGGAAGCTCTCAGGTGGCGAAGCCCAGCGGACAAGCCTTGCCCGGGCATTCGCAACAAAACCGGAGATCGTTTTGCTCGACGAACCGTTTTCATCCCTCGATCCGCCGACACGAGAGTCTCTTATGGGAGATCTTGAACGCATCCTGCGGGAGACGGGGACCACGACCATCATGGCGACCCACGACCAGGTGGAAGCCCTCCGGCTGTCTGACCGGATTGCCGTGATGAATCAGGGGAAGATTGCCCAGATCGGCACGCCGGAACAGGTGATGAACCAGCCCGTTGACGAATTTGTGGCCTCTTTCGTGGGCATGGAAACGGTTTTTTCAGGGCATGTGACGAAGACTTATGACGGGACGTTTATCACATCCGTTTCGGGCCGGGAGATTGAGGCCGTCGGTGCCGTCAAACCCGGAGAAAAGGTTGTTTGCTTCATCCGTCCCGAGAATGTCACCCTCTCGACGGGCGCTTCTGATGAGAGGTCCAGCGCAAGAAACATGTTCCGGGGCACGATTGTCAAAATCATCCCCATGGGACTTTTTCATAAGGTTCAGCTAGACTGTGGTTTTCCACTTGTTGCCTATGTCACGCACCAGTCTCTCGAAAATTTATCCCTGAAAGAGAGTGCTTCCGTCTTTGCATCCTTCAAGGCGACCGCCGTTCACGTGATTCGGAAAGAGAAATAATACCAATTTCCATATAGGATTAGAAAACAAGGATGGACAGAGTGGTATTTTAGCTATGAGAGTATACATCGGATTTGACGATACGGATACCCGTGATTCAGACTTCGGCACGGGCAAGGTAGCCCGCCGTTTTGAAAAAATGTTGCCGGAAGGATGCCGTATGTGGGGAGTTGTCCGTCAACAACTCCTGTTTGATGAAAGGATTCCTTACACGTCTCACAACAGTTCGGCCTGTGCGGTTATTGATGTCCAGGATCTTGCCATGAAAGAGGTTCTTCTTTCCATGGCCGTTGAACATATTGAGCGCGAATCCGCCGAAGGTAGCGATCCGGGTCTTTGTGTTGCCTGTGAAGGCGATGCCGGCCTGACAGGCCTGATTTCATTCGGACATCTGTGTGCAACGATCATCGTTACCCAGAAAGAGGCGCTTCAGGCGGCATCGGGCATCCATCTGTCCGGCCATGGAGGTTCCAACGACGGTATTATAGGGGCAGCTGCCGCAGTCGGCCTGACGGCATCCGGCTGGCATGGAAGGTTTATCGAATTTGCCGGGTTGCGTAAATTTCCTGAAACTGTTAAAGTGTGGGAACTCGAACGGCATGGGATTGCAGTTGTATCTCTCGACAGGGACGGCATGGTTCCGTCTCCTGAAGATGTCGTCAATACAAGAGGGTGGTTGCGTCCCAGGCTTTGGGATGGGAGGGCGATATTGCCCGTTCTGCCGCGAGGGAAGAACGTCTGGGAAGGCATGGGGCAAAAAAGAAAAAAATCGTAGAGACTAAGGAGGGGTGATCATGGCAGGCAAGATTTTTTATCGTGAACGACGGAAGGTGGGAGAAGGCGAGAAAAAACCGCGTTTTAAACTGGTTGCCGTTGCCGGGGTGGATATGAAAGTTTACGGCAAACACCTCCGCAAGAAAGAATTGGAGCAGATTGCGGAAGCCGTCGGAGCGGAGTTGATTTTGCTCAAACAGGGCGGCAAGGACGAAGAGGTAGAAATCGAAGATTAGAAGGCGACAAAAGGAGTTTTAGATGGCACTAATGCGGGAACGCGACGGCCGGCGTTTGCACGTAAAAAGCAAGCTGATGGGAGAGAGCCTGATCAGCCGATCGTTTATAAAGGGTTTTAAGGTTGCACCCCAACAGCGGCTTTTCCAGGACGTGAATGTCATAAAAATAGGCGGACAGTCCATCTGCGATCGTGGCATAAAAGTCCTTCCGCGAATTGTTAAAGAAATTACGGCAAACAAGCCTGAACACAAGATGCTCATCACAACGGGGGGCGGAACCAGAAGCAGGCATATCTATGCCATCGGTCTTGAGTTGGGTATGCCCACGGGCATCATCGCAAAATTCGGGAGTTCCGTTTCCGAGCAGAATGCCCTTCTGGTTTCCACACTGCTGTCGCCGTGGGGCGGCATCAAAATCGGCCATGATGAAATCATGAAGCTCCCCACCTACTTCGCCCAGGATTGCATACCCGTCATGCATGGGATGCCTCCTTATGATTTCTTCGCCATTCCTTCAGCGGGGTGGCGGGTGCCTGTTCACAGAACGGATGTGGGGACGGTGATACTGGCTGATTTGATCGGCGTCAGGAACTGCATTTTTGTCAAGGATGAACAGGGCCTTTATACGGAAGATCCGAAAAAGAACGGCAAGGCCGCGTTCATCCCCGAAATCAGTGCCACTGAACTCTTATCAAGAGATTTGGATGACCTCATTATCGAGAGGCCGTGTCTTGAAATCCTTCAGGCCAGTGAGGTCATAGACAGAATCCAGATTATTAACGGTCTGGAAGAAGGGAATCTGACAAAAGCGCTCAATGGCGAGCCGGTCGGGACAATTATCAGGAAAATTTAGATTTATTTGCCTGATAAACCCGTCTCTTTCATTACACCTTTCCCGTCTTACGGCTTTACACCCATTTTTACTGTCGCGTAAAGGCTGTCTTTGTTTATGTCATTTATGACATATTTTTGCTTGACATTATGTCATGAATGACATATAATGCTCCGAAGTTTGGCATTGGTGGTATGAAATAAGTGCTCCTATTTCATATTCCGTCAAGGGTGCCTTCCGCTAATGATGCCAGGAATCAGATGTGTCCCATTACACTCCGCATCTTGCCTGGCATCACTGTTTTTATATAGTTTGTAAAGAAAACGATCTCTCTCATCCATATTTCCCGCAACTGTAATGGTGATTTGGAGGCCTTAGACACGTGAACATCGGTTCCTATTCCTACGATGAATATTTGCATCTTGTGAAGTCCTTTCACGGGAGCGTCGCTCCCGGTATGGTCATTGGCGGGTTCATGGTTGACTTGGCCCTTCGTCATTCTCCCGAGGGAGAATTGTTCGATGCCCTTTGCGAAACGTCAGCCTGTCTTCCCGACGCGATTCAGTTGCTCACCCCTTGTACCGTGGGGAATGGCTGGCTTAAAATCCTCAGTCTTGGACGCTATGCCCTGACCCTTTATGAAAAGTATCAGGGGGCGGGCATCCGGGTGTTTCTCGATGCGTCCAAAGTGGATGACTGGCCTGAGATTAAAGGCTGGTACTTCAGGCTCAAACCGAAAAAAGAACAGAATTCCGAGCGCCTCCTTGAAGAGATCCGGGAAGCTGGTGAGGGAATATGCACTCTTCAGAAGGTCGTCGTGAAGCCGCAGTTTGTGGGAAGCCGAATTCACGGGAGCAAAATCGTACGCTGTCCGCTATGCCGGGAAGCTTATCCGGAAGTGGATGGAGGGATATGCAGAGGCTGTAGTGGATACGCTCCATATGAGACCCCCAGGCTCGTAAACGGACCGGAAAGAAAAGGCCATGCCCGCCTGAACTCGCTTCCCGTGGAACAAGCGGTTGGTAAACACGCCCTTCACGACATGACCCTTATTGTACCTGGTGAAGAGAAAGGGCCGGCCTTCAAACGTGGCCAGATCATTGAGGTGGGTGATATTTGCCGTCTTCAGAAAATGGGGAGGCAGTCTCTCTATGTGGAGGAAGAGAATGAGCATAGCCCGGACTGGATCCATGAAGACGAGGCGGCACTGGCCTTTGCACGGAGCATGGCGGGAGAAGGCGTATCATTCACGGATGCACCGAAAGAGGGGAAAGTCAATTTTCTTGCTGACCGGGATGGACTCTTCATGGTGGATCGAGATGGATTGGAGATGTTCAACCTGATGCCGGGGGTCGTGTGCGCCAGCCGTCAGGGGTATGATGTTGTGTCCCGGGATGAAAAACTTGCCGGCGCCCGCGCAATTCCGCTTTACCTCTCCCGGACCGATTTCAAAAAGGCCATGGCGGTGTTGAAAGAGGGGCCGGTCTTCAGTGTCCTGCCTATGCGGAAGGCGAAAGCCGGCATCCTGGTTACAGGTACAGAAATTTTCCAGGGGCTGGTACAGGACAGATTTATTCCCGTCATCGGCCGCAAGCTTGAACAGTATGGCTGTGAAGTCATACAGACGCGCATTGTGCCGGATGATCGGAAGATGATCAGCCAGGCTGTCGGTGAACTTATTGACACCGGCATGGATATCCTGGTGACGACGGCCGGTCTTTCCGTGGATCCCGATGATGTCACGAGACAGGGGCTCTTGGACGCCAGGGTAACGGATATGCTCTATGGGATGCCCGTCATACCGGGGGCAATGACGTTACTGGCGCACATCGGCCGAGTTCAGGTAATCGGAGTGCCGGCCTGCGCCCTTTATTTCCAGACGACAAGTTTCGACCTGCTGCTGCACCGTCTGCTGGCGGATCAATTCCCCACGCGGGAAGAGCTGGTGCGACTCGGGCATGGGGCCCTGTGCCTGGAGTGTGAAACTTGCCATTATCCACGGTGCACCTTTGGCCGTTAAACTGCGAGGACGCCACAGTATGAATCATGACGAGAAAATAGCGCATATCGAAAGGTTGATGGACGAAGCCGTGACAAATCATTCCCACAGCAGGGATATTATTAACGCTTTCCGACCCGTCATCATGGAGAGGTATCGTCTGGTCGGGAAAGTGGTATTACAAACTACGGATGCACCGAAGATCGACAGGCGGAAATTTAAAGGGGGAGTGCCCGTAATACGCCAGACAACGATGTTTCGAGATGACGATCCATGGGCGGAGATTGCCCTTTCCCTCATACCTGCCATGAAACAGGGATTCCCGGCTCTTCAGGACGACCTGTCTAAGCTGGAAGAATTGGCAAAAAATAAAACGATCAGTATCTATGATTATTTCAGATCGTATCCTGCCGATGGGGATGCCGTCGTTGCCGGCTGGGTATCGGAGTTCAATGTCAGTGCCGCGGCCGTTGCCTTAATGTTGGGAACCATAACAAGAATCATCCTTGAAAAAAGAACACAGCATATAAAATGGAAATGGGGCGATTGGGAGAAGGGTTACTGCCCGGTCTGTGGGACGTTTCCCTCTATCGCGATGATCAAAGAAAAAATTGCCGAGCGGTGGCTCCACTGTTCCCAGTGCGGATATGAATGGAAATTCAGCAGGGTTTTATGCCCTTACTGCGAACACGAGGCGTGCAAGGAAATGCCGTTTTTCTTTGTAGAGGGTAATGACAAAGAATGCGCATTTGCATGCGACAAATGTAAACGGTATTTAATTACATTGACACGTATGAGTGATTTGATCATCCGTGATCTGGACATCTCAGCCATCAGCCTCACCCATCTGGATCTCATCATGCAGGAGAAGGGCTTCCAGCCGATGACAACCTGTGCATGGAATGTTTTTTAGAATTCATGCCTTTAGTTAACCTATTTTTTTAGACTTCAGTTCCCTCGATTTTCTCAAGCACGCATATGTTAGAATTAACATAAATTGTTAATTTAATAGTTGTTAAGCCCTTTTTTTCTTGACTCTCCGATAAAAAAAGTATATGCATGCCACGTTTGACATATGTCATAAAAGGCATAGTTCTTGAAGGAGGTTTTTATGGAGATTACGCGAAGAGGGTTCTTGACGCTGACCGGCGCCATAGGATCGGGGATCACCCTGTCCTCCCTGGGGATAAACCTGATCCCCACGAAGGCGTACGCGGAAGAACTCAATAAAATGAACAGAATTAAACTCGCAAAGCAAGTGATAACAACTTGCTGTTACTGCTCGGTGGGTTGCGGTCTCATCTGCAGTGTGGATAAAACGACCGGCAAGATCTTCAATATCGAAGGTGATTCCGAGCACCCCATCAATGAGGGTTCCCTGTGCGCGAAGGGCGCCGGCTTTTTCGATCTGACGGAGGCCAACAAATATCGCCTGAAAAAGGTCCTTTACCGGGCTCCCATGAGTGACAAATGGGAGGAGAAGGATTGGACCTGGGCGCTGGAAAGAATCGCCCGATTGGTGAAAGATACCAGAGATAAGGAATTTGTCACAAAGAACGCCAAGGGTGAACTCGTCAATCGTTGCGAGAACATCGGCCACTATGGCAGCTCCAACATCGATAATGAAGAATGCTGGCTCGTTACCGCAAAGGCGCGCGCTCTGGGCATTGTCTATATCGATCACCAGGCCCGGGTCTGACACAGCCCCTCTGTAGCGGCTCTGGCAGAGTCGTTCGGACGCGGTTCCATGACGAACCACTATATAGATCTAAGGAACAGTGATTGCATTCTGATTATGGGGAGCAACATGGCGGAGAATCACCCCATCGCCTACAAGTGGGTCACCAAGGCCCAGGAAAAGGGAGCAATCGTTATTCACGTCGATCCCCGTTACACCCGTACATCAGCTCGTGCAACTTTTCATGTGCCCCTACGTTCCGGCACGGACATCGCTTTCTTAGGCGGCATGATCAACTACATCATCGCCAAGGACAAATGGTTCAAGGATTATGTCCTGAATTACACCAACGCCTCCTTCATCGTCGGCAAGGATTATCATTTCAAGGATGGTCTTTTCTCCGGCTATGACGCGGAAAAACGAAAGTACAGCAAGGACACCTGGGTCCTCGAAAAGGACGGCAGGGGCATCCCCAAGAGAGACATGTCCCTCAATGATTCCCGGTGCGTCTTCAATATGATGAAGGAGCACTACTCGAGATACACCCTGGATAAGGTCTCCAGCATTACCGGCGTATCAAAAGATAATCTGGTAAAGGTTTATGATGCATATGCCGCTACCGGCGTTCCGGACAAGGCCGGGACGGAGTGTTACGCCCTCGGCTGGACGCACCACACGACGGGAAGCCAGATCATCCGCACCATGTCCTTAATCCAGCTTCTCCTGGGCAACATGGGAATCGCCGGCGGCGGTGTGAATGCAATGCGGGGTGAGCCGAACGTTCAGGGATCGACGGATCATGCCATTCTGTACAACATTCTCCCCGGCTATTTGAAGATGCCGGTGGCTTCGCAAGATGCCCTGGATAAATACCTCGAGAAATGCACCCCCGTATCGAAGGACCCGCAATCGGCAAATTACTATCAGAACTATCCGAATTTCTTTGTGAGTTTTCTTACCTCCTACTTTGGCGACAAGGCGACAAAGGAAAACGATTTTGGATACAGCTGGCTGCCCAAATTGGACGATGGGAAAGCTTATTCCATGCTGCACATGTACGACAGGATGTATGAGGGCAAGATCAAGGGATTCTTCGTCATTGGCGCGGATCCGGCGGTAAGTTCGCCTAATACCGGCAAGGTGCGCAAGGCGATGGAAAAACTCGACTGGCTCATCGGCGAAAATATATTTGACAATGAAACCTACCAATTCTGGAGGGCTCCCGGTGTCGATCCGAAGAAGATCAAGACGGAGGTCTTCCTGCTGCCCGCCGCTGCCACGATGGAAAAGGAAGGCAGCCAGAGCAACAGCGGCCGCATGGTACAGTGGAAGTACAAGGCTGCAGAAGCGCCGGGAGACGGCATTGCCGTAGGAGATATCACGATCAAGATCATGGCGGCGATCAAAGCCCTCTACGCAAAAGAAGGCGGTCCCAATACAGAGGCCATCCTGAATCTCAAGTGGGATTATACGGACACCAAGGGCCGATATGATGCACTAAAAGTAGCTAAGCAGATCAACGGCTATTTCCTCAGAGATACGGTTATCGAAGATAAAGCAAAGAACACAAAGACGGAATTCAAGAAAGGCCAGCTTGTGCCGACCTTCGGGATGCTCAAGGCCGATGGGGCGACCTCGGGCGGCAACTGGATCATGTGCGGAAGCTTCACCGCTGACGGCGAAAACAAGATGGCCAAGCGGGGGAAAGAAGATCCGACAGGATTGGGCCTTTATCCCAACTGGGCCTTTGCCTGGCCGGTCAACCGGCGCATTCTTTACAACCGTGCATCCTGCGATATTTATGGCAAGCCCTGGAATCCCAAACGCAACATTCTGGAATGGAAGGGAGATAAATGGGTGGGGGACGTCCCGGACGGCCCATGGCCGCCAATGGCGGATAAGGAGAAGGGGAAATATCCCTTCATCATGAAGGCCGACGGCGTCGGCGCCCTCTTCGGCCCCGGCATGGCTGAAGGCCCCTTCCCGGAACACTACGAACCCCTGGAAGGACCCCTGGCGAAAAATCCCCTGTCGGGTCAGTTGATCAATCCGGCCATTGCAATCTTCAAGAGTGATATGGACCCGGTGGCCAATGCCGATGAGAAATTCCCCTATGTCTGTACGACCTATTCCTGCAC
>Ga0136653_10001936_pt1 | contig 11348 bp, 8 predicted proteins | sample LakKivw275mmetaG_FD_94866 | JGI IMG/M metagenome (GOLD analysis project Ga0136653, IMG submission 94866) | Anoxic lake water microbial communities from Lake Kivu, Rwanda to study Microbial Dark Matter (Phase II) - Lake Kivu water 275m metaG... | ecosystem: Environmental > Aquatic > Freshwater >... | reverse complement strand
TGTCCTGGCCGTAGAAATCGTTAGCCTGGATGAGAGGGCGCTTTAATGCCTCCAGATCGAACAAACGTGGGCGATCTATCTCCATATTCCCTCCTGGTGGGGTAATGAGTCAGCTGAACAACACTCGCCCAGAGCCGGGCGGAGCTAGGATTTGGCCGTCGGTGTAGGCGGTTCTACCTTGCAGTGTGGTGCACAGCACACGACCTCGCACCGCCATTCCGGCGAAGGGGGACCAATCGCAGCGGGTGAAGGTGCCCCGCTCCGGCAACACCCACTGGGGGCCTATCTCCACTTCCACCTGGCCCTCGGAAAGCGATAGGCCAAAGAGGCGCGCCGGGTTCTCGACGGTGAGCTGCGCTAGACGATCCAGGCTCAACCTTCCCTCGGCCACAGCGGTGAGCAGTAGAGGCAGCAGAGTCTCCAACCCCGGCACGCCCGGCGGCGGATGGAGGCCCTGCTTCTCTGCTAGGGTGTGGGGCGCATGGTCGCTGGCGACGCAGTCAATGGTCGTCCCCAAGTGCTCCCACAGCGCAGCCCGATCGTCTGTGCTCCCCAGACAGGGGCGCATATCCGCCAGGGGGCCCAGCCCTTCCGCGTCCGCCTGTGTCAGGAACAGATGGTGCGGTGTGGCCTCGCAGGTGAGGGGTGCGCCGCGCGCTTTGGCGGCGGCAATGAGTTCCACCTCCGCCCGTCGGCTCACGTGACAGCAGTGGAGACGCTGATCGAAGGCCCAGGCCAGCGCAATCGCCTGCGCCAGGGTGACCCCCTCGGCGTGGACGGCGATGGGTTTTCCCCGAGGCCAGGCCCGCATGTGAGCCAGCAAGGAGGGCAGGTCCTGCACGCGCAGGGAGCCGTAAGTCTGGTTGAGGTAGAGCTTGAGCCCCACCACTTGGGAGGCCAACTGGGCTGCCTCCTGAGCGTTGCTGGCTGTTCCCCCCAGGAACAGCCCCACATCACAGCGGACCTTCCTCCGCGCCAGGCTGCGCTTGGCCATCAGTGTCGCCCCGTCTGTCATCGGCGGGTCGGTGTTGGGCATGTCCAGCACCGTCGTCACCCCGCCGGCCAGCGCCGCAGCGGTGCCGGTGTCGTAATCCTCCTTGTGGGTGAAGCCCGGCTCGCGCAGGTGCACGTGCACGTCAATGAGGGCCGGGAGACAGTGGATGCTCATGGCTCGTTGCTCGGCATAAAAAAGAGCACTGGGGAATAGAAACATGCTCCCCAGTGCCCCTGTCTTCCCAAAGGGTGGGCCTGTCTGTCCTGAAGACAGATTGAACCGCTGGCCATCGGCTGCGATGGGCTCTCTGCAGTGCCAATCGTTGTCTCTCTCCCATAGTGGGGGATATTGTAGCACAGGCCGGGGGATTTGACAAACCTCAGGCTCGTTCCGGCGAGTTAACCTCAATGGGGCGTCAGTGGCCAGAACACTGGCAACATGAGCATCACTACCACGAACAGGAGCAGTGTCAGCGGCAAGCCGACTTTGACATAGTCGCGAAAGCGATAACCTCCCGGGCCCATCACCAACATATTTACCGGGTGGCCGAGTGGCGTGAGGAATGCCATAGACGTCGCCAGCGCCACTCCCATGGCCAGCGCGCGCGGGTCCGCGCCGATTCGCTGGGCTGCCCGGATCGCTATTGGCGCCACTACGGCCGCCACGGCTGCGCTATGCATTGCTTGCGTCAGCAGCGTCGTCAGAACGAACAAACCAGCCAGCAGCGCCAGTGGCCCGGCCGGTCCCAAAAGGGTGATGAGTCCATTGGCCAGAAGGGCAGCGGCACCCGTTTTCGTCATAGCGATGCCCATGGGCAACATCCCAGCGACGAGAAAGACACTCCCCCACTCGATCGCCAGATACGCCTGATCCATCGTGAGCACCCCGGCCAGCATCATCGCCAACGCCCCGCCCAGCCATGACGATCGCTGGCGACTCCAGATCCCGCTCGTGCCAGTCACGTGAGGGTAGGATCTCCAGGGAGGGCTCCACACCACCCTGGCAGCGGAAGTCCTCCAGCTTCCCTTCGAGAAGCACGATGTCGCCTTGCTGGAAGACAGTACCCGGCGACGGGAAGGGCATCACCTGTCCATCGCGCTCAATGGCGACGACAGTGAGGTTATAGATCTCGCGGAGGGTACTATGGGCCAGTGGCTTGCTCATCAGGTACGACCCGGCCGGCACGCGCGCCCGAAACAAACGCTCGCCCAGGCGATAGACACCAACCGCTGTAGCCTGCCACCGCGCCGCGCAACTCCCCCCAACGGCTACCACCTTCAGGGTCAGCACCAACCCCCTGCGAAGCAGCACGGCGTGGTCGGCAGGCATGTGTTTGGCGGCGTTCAATAGGTCTCCGTTAACTTACGTTTCACGACAAAAAGTGTCGTGAATCCAACGGCAATTTGGGTGATACCTGTCACTTTTGTGCCGTAGATCCGCGCCATCCTTTCTCGGTAGTCTGCACCTTGCTTGCAAAGATCATTGAATCTAACGGACTGCGAATGTGCCCTATCGCTTTTTCACTGACATGAGTATAACGCTCCGTCGTGCGAATGTTTCCATGCCCCATAGGTGACCTCACCCGCACATTACCAGGTGACTCCGGTCCGCTTTCCCAGGTCGAACTTGATCCGGTCATTGACTACCAGCGAGAATGTGAAGGCATAGAGGATCACACAAAAGGTCTGAGTGAAGGGTATAGGTGCAAAGCCTGGAATGCCCACGGTGGCCATGAGCGCAGCGATGATGCCGCCCAAGGTGAGCGCTGTCAGGAGCGTTCTACTGGGCAGCGAGTCCCAGAAGTGTCCTCTCTCCCTCACCACCAAGATCGAGAATATGGCAAAGTAAAGCAGTATCTCAAAGCTAAAGGTGTGCAGGGCTGGCTCGTTTGCGCCCAGCCCGAAATACCTCAATCCGATATACAACAAGCCGAAAGACTCTGCCACCATGAGCAGGCCCAGCACCACCGCCACTTTCACCAGGCCGGTGACATCCCAGGTCTCTGGCTTCTTTGACCATCGGACATTGTCTGTGGACAGCGAAATTTTTACGAAATCGGTCATGAAGATCATCAGGATCATGGCAGACGCCGAGATAACGTACTTGCCGGTGACCAGAAAAGCCCCTACCACAAAGGCGGACTTTAAGATTGTCCTGCTGATCTTGTTGACGATCCAGGTCGTGATCCTCTGGTGAATCTGCCTTCCATTTTCAATCAGATCTACGATGCTAGACAGCCCTTCGCGGGTCAACACTACACTGGCAGCACCTTTGGCTACGTCGGTGGCGTTATTGACTGCGATGCCCACCTCCGCCTGGCGCAAGGCGGGCGCATCGTTCACCCCGTCGCCGGTCATGCCTACCACGTGCCCTTTGGCCTGCAGGCTCTTCACCACCGTATATTTGCCCTCGGGGTATATCTCGGCGAAGCCATCGCTCTTCTCAGCCAATTCTGCGGCCTTGACTGCATTCTCTTTAGCCTCTGCTTCCAGATATGATAATCGGCTCACGTTTCCCCCAAGCCCCACATCTTTCGCTATCTCTTGAGCAATGGGTAGGGCGTCTCCGGTGAGCATCTTTATCAATACGCCCAACTCCCTGAGTTTCTGGATCAATTGCTTGGAATCCGGTCTGGGCATGTCATACAAGGTGACCAATCCTACTAGCTTGGGCTGATCTGCATTGTCAGTCCTGGCCACGGCCATCGTCCGATATCCTTTTTGCGCGAACTCGTTGATTTGCGCTTCCAATTCCTCTACCGCGTTTGCATCCAACCCGCAAGCCTGGGCTATGGCATTGACTGCTCCCTTCATGACGTGAAACTCACGCCCATCCTTCTGTACCAGCGCCTCAGTCCGACGCGTCTGGGGGGCGAACGGAGTGAAAACCTTTTGCATAAATGAATTGTTCAGGAGATTCCTCTGCTTTGCCGCAGCGATGAAAGCCAGGTCTATCGGATCCTGGTTTGCTTCGTTAGAAGCCAATGCTCCATACAAGATCGCTTGTTCTTCATCGTACCCGTTCAAAGCGATTACGTTTGCTATGGAGAGTTGATTCTGAGTGATTGTGCCAGTCTTGTCCACGCAAAGGACATTCATGGTCGCTGCATCCTCTGACGCACTGAGCCGGGTTACCAGGACACCCTTCCTGGCCAGCTCTCTGGCACCTACGGCCATGCTAACCGTGAACATGACCGGCAAAGCCACAGGGATCGCTCCTAACAGCAGCACCAGCATAAGGGGCAGGATTTCCAACAAAGCGATTCCCCTGAGCACCGAAAAGATGAGTGCGAGGCTCAGCAGTGCCCCCACGACCACCAGCAACCATTTCACCAGTTTAGACACGACCTCTTCAATGTGCAATTTCGGGCGGGCGACTTGCACTAACTGCGTGGTTCTACCGAAATACGTCTTGACGCCGGTGCTGGTGACAATGGCGTTCGCCTCACCTCGCCTGACGATGGAAGCAGAGTAAAGCATATCATCCGCGTGCTTTTCCACTTCCAGCGATTCTCCGGTCAGTGCCGATTGGTCTACGCTCAGTTCGCCCTGGATGATTTGCACATCTGCCGGGATGAAATCTCCAGACCGCACCCGCACGATGTCTCCGGGCACTAATTCCCTGGCGGGTATGGCCTTCCACGTGCCGTCTCGCAGCACCCGTGCATTCACTTGCAGCTCTTTTTTCAGTTCTTTTACCGCACGCGATGCTCCCTGTTCTTCGCCGAAACTCAGGATTGCGTTCACGACCAGCAATGCGGTCACAATGTAAAGGTCGGAGTATTTGTGTAGTAACCACGAGAGAACGATAATGAGCTCAAGCATCCAGGCGGTGAGGCCCCAGAATTTCTTGGCGAACCCGACTAGTGGATTTGTCTTCTTTTCAGGGACTTCGTTATATCCATATTGCTTTAATCTACTCTTCACTTCGGCCTGTTTCAGCCCTACATTTAGTTGCGCTTTTCGCCGTTCTTCGAGTAACACCCCTGCTTCCTTGTAATCACCCCTTGCAATTGCCCCTCTCGCACGCTCTTGTAAGCGTTCGAGTTCTTCGCTTGCACTTTGGCCAGTCACCTCTGTTTCCACCCTTTCAGTTTAGCAATGTCTCTTTAGAACTGGCAAAACCTAGTGGCTAACGCGACTTTGGACTGCAACGGAATGTCGCCAAACAGGTCGCCTTCGGTCTGACGGATGGCGTGCAGGCGCTCGGCCGTTGACTGCGCAGGCAGGCGATGTCGGCCCACAGGGCTATGTAGGCCACACCGGTCGCGACGATGGGCAGACCCAGCGGTGCGAAGTCCAGCAAGCCATAGCCCGCGAGCCCCCGGTCGCGCAGCAGGCTACTGACAACGATATTCGTTGTGGTGAGCAGGGTTGCCATACAGCCCAGGATCGTAGCAAAGGCCAGCGGCATCAAAAGGCGCGACGGATTGACACCGGCCTTGCGCGCAGCACTCGAAACCGCCGGCAACAAGACCGACGCTTGCCACGGTCAGGATGGCAAAAGTGGTGATCAGTTGGCTGCCCATCGCTGCTGTCAAGAATCTTCTGCACAAGGATTACCAGTAGCGTTCCGTAAACAAGCACCATCACCCCAACCACCACCAGACCAGGGATGGTACCGAGGGTGGCGCGCTGCAACAGTAATATTCTACCACGGCCGCGAAGATCGGCCAAAAAGATACCACGCCTTTTTCACGAAGCTCAGACAGACCATGGCTCACTCTACCCGCACCGTTCCCTGGCCCAGTATCTCCGCCAGTTGTTGGGCCAGGGTAGGGCAGTAGCCGGTGGTGTCATTGGGGAAATCGAGTTGGATTTTCCGCTGCTCATCGGTCAGGTAGAGGCTGAAACGGTCCTGCCCCTCAAACCGGTGTAGCAGCTCGTGGACCCGGCCCAGGAGACGGATGTCCTGCTCCTGGTCGCCGGTGCGGTGGATGGTGATGTGCAGGTATTGGTGTCCTGGAGGGGTAGGGGGTTCCGGTGATGGAGCTTGCTGGGCTGGTTCACTGACCGTCAGGTAGTCGCGCACGGACTCACAGATGATCTTGGGCTCGCGCCCCTGGGCGTCCACCCGACCCTGCACCACCAAAATCTTGCCCTCCTGCCACAGATCCTCTGTCTCTCTGTAGGTGGAAGGAAACACGACCACCTCGATGGTGCCCTGCAAATCCTCTAACTGGACGAAGGCCATGGGCTCCCCCCGCCGGGTGACGTGGGGCCGTACCCAGCTCACCAGGCCAGCCAGGATCACCTTCTGCCCGGCCATCGTCTCCTCAATCTCATGGGTGTAGGCCGTGACCATATCCGCCAGCCGCTTGGCGAAGCGCTGAAGGGGATGCTCGGAGAGATACATCCCCACCAACTCCTTCTCCCAGCTTAATAACTCGCGGTGGGGCGCTTCCGGCACCGGGGGTATCGCATTCAAGATGGAAGTAGCGCTGTCCATGTCCAGCCCCTCGATCAGATCGAACATGCTGAGCTGGCCGATCTCCCGCGCCTGGTGGGTCTGCTGGCTGAGGGCCATCATGCGATCCATCACCGCCAGGAGCCGAGCGCGGTGGCCGAATGAGTCCAGGGCTCCTACCTTGATGAGACACTCCAGGGCCCGTCGGTTCACCTGGCGCAGGTCCACCCGGCGGCAGAAATCGTCCAGGTTAGTGAAGGAGCCACCCGTTTGCCTGGCTTTCAAGATCACCCCAATGGGACCCTCCCCCACATTCTTCACTGCCCCCAAGCCAAAGCGGATGCTTCGGCCCTCGATCACAAAATCGCTCTCACTTTTGTTCACATCCGGTGGGAGGACCTCAATGCCCAGCCGCCGACATTCGCCCAGGAGCGCAGCCATCTTATCCGTGTTGTTCCGCTCCACGGAGAGCAGGGCGGCCATGTACTCCACCGGATACCTGGCCTTGAGGTAGGCGGTCTGGCAGGTGATGGCCGCGTAGTCTACAGCGTGGCTACGATTAAAGCCGTAACGGGCAAAGGGCTCGATGTCATCGAAGATCGCTGCCGCCACATCCACAGGAATGTCGCTATACTCCTGTGCCCGGCTGATGAAGGAGTTGCGATGTTCGAGAAGTTCCCCCTTCTTTTTCTTGCCTACAGCTCGTCTTATCAGGTCAGCCTCGCTGAGCGAGTATCCGGCCAGCTCGGTCATGATGGAGATGATCTGTTCCTGGTAGGTCAGCACACCATAGGTCTCCGCCAGGATAGGTTCCAGCTTGGGATGGCGGTAGGTCACCGGCTCCTGGCCGTGCATGCGCCGGATGTAATCCCCGATGTACTCCATGGGCCCGGGGCGGTAGAGAGCCACGGCCGCAGCGATGTGATCAAAGCGGCTGGGCTTCATCTCGGTGAGCATGCGCCTCATGCCCGCTGACTCGACCTGAAAGATGCCGATGGTCTCACCACTGGAGAGGAGCTCGTAAATGGCGGGGTCGTCCAGGGGGGTGGTGTCCAGGTCCAGCTTGACCCCGTGATGTTGCTCGATGAGCTCGCAGGCCTTGCGCATGATGGTCAGTGTGGATAGCCCCAGGAAGTCTATCTTCAGCAGACCGATGGACTCCACAATGTTCATATCATACTGGGTGACCACTCCGCCCTCCCCTCGGATGGGGCGGTGCAGGGGGGTGTAGTGGACCACTGGCTGGTCGGCGATCACCACCCCGGCAGCGTGAGTGGAGGCATGGCGGGCTACCCCCTCCAGTAGCTGCGCTGTGTCCACCAGTTCGCGGATGTAGTCCTGCCCTTCGTACAGCTCCTGGAACTCAGGCACGGCGAAGGCCCCGGCGAGTTTGACCTTGGGGCCCGCCGGGACGAGCTTGGCCACCCGATCCACCTCTGGCAGGGGCAGGTCCAGTGCCCGGCCCGCGTCACGGATGGCCGCCCGGGCGCCCATGGTGCCAAAGGTGATGATCTGGGCTACCTGATCCTGGCCGTAGGTATCAATGGTGTAGCGGATCAACTCCTCCCGCTGGTCATCAGGGAAGTCCAGATCAATATCCGGCATGGTCACCCGGCCGGGGTTCAGCAGTCGCTCGAACATCAACTTGTGGGGCAGGGGGTCAATGCGGGTGATGCCCAGGGTGTAAGCCACAATGCTCGCCGCGCCGGAGCCACGCACATTCCACCATATGCCCCTCTGCCGGGCGTAGCGGCACAGGTCCCACACAATGAGGAAGTAGTCGTCGAAGCCCATGTGGTGGATGAGATCCAGCTCATACTCCAGCCGTTCCCGTATCTGGGAGGTGATCCGTTCGTAGCGTTCGGCCAGCCCTTTCTCGCACAGGGACCGCAGATAGGAGTGGGAAGTATGGCCCTCAGGCACGGGGAAGGCGGGCAAGTGATAGCCCGTGCGGTCCAAGTTAACCTCACACCGCTCGGCGATGAGGAGTGTGTTCCGCAGCGCCTCTGGCAGCCCCCGGAACAGAGCAGCCATCTCTGCAGGGCTCCTGAGATAGAAGCTCTCATCCCCCATCTGCATACGGTTGGGATCGCGCATAGTGGTATTGGTCTGGATGCAGAGCAGGATCTCCTGGGCGTGGGCGTCCTGGGGCCGGATGTAGTGCACATCGTTGGTGGCTACCAGGGGGATGTCCAGCTCTCGCCCCAACTCGACCATCCGCCGATTGATCTCCCTCAGCTCTGGCAGTCCCTCGTGGACTTGAAGCTCCAGGTAGAAGTTCTGAGGCCCGAAGGCCTCGTGGTACCAGTAGGCGGCTTTCCTGGCCCTATCCAGTTGGCCTCGATGCAGCAGGGTCGGGATCTCGCCTTTGCCGCATCCGGTGAGGGCGATGAGTCCCTGGGCGTGATCTCGAAGGTAGGCTTTATCCACTCGGGGCTTGTAGTAAAAGCCCTCCAGTTGGCCGGCGGTGGCAATCTGCAGCAGGTTCTGATAGCCTATGTTGTCCTGGGCCAGGAGCACCAGGTGGTAGGGGGTACGATCTCGCTTGGGGTGGCGATCGCTCATGCGGCGGGGAGCCATGTAGATCTCCATGCCGATGATGGGCTTAACACCCGCTGCCCACGCAGCGCGGTAGAACTCGATGACGCCGAACATGGCTCCGTGATCGGTGAGCGCCAGGGCCCCCATACCCAACTCCGCCGTATGGTGGACCAGATCGCCCAGCCGGGCCAGCCCATCGAGGAGGGAATATTCACTGTGAACGTGGAGGTGGACGAAATCTACCATCAGCCTCTTCTGAGTATGGATTACGGTCGCTGCTCAACCTTCCGCGGGTCAAAAGCCGCTTTAACCCGCGGGAGGATAGACTATGGACTATTATAGCACCAAAAAGTTGCCTCGTACACTCCAGAAGGGTGTCTGGGGCGGGATTTTAAGGCAAATCCCCTTTACGAAATCAGTGAAGTGGGCTATAATATAAAAAGGAGTGGAAACTGTCTCCCGTCGGTCGCGGAAGTCCGACATCACTTTTGCGCCAACCTGTGGCTTAAGCGGCCGGGGTTGGCAATTGTTGTCTATCTGGGCGATGTTTTGCTCTTGAGCGAAGGAGGTCAAGAATGGCAGTCATTACCATGTCACGGCAAATCGGCAGCGGTGCGGAGGAGGTCGCCGAGCGCGTGACTCAGGAACTGGGATTGCGGATGTTCGACAAGAGGTTGATGATGCGCGTGGCCGCCGAGGTGGGGATCCATGAGTCCGAGATCGTGGATTACTCGGAGGAGGAGTACAGGGCCCGCAACTTCTTCGAGCGCCTCTTCAGCCGTCAGCGGACGGTGGCCTCAGTCACCACCCGAACGCGAGGCATCCTCGGAACAGAACAGGTCAGCACCCAAGTCCTTGATGAGGCCCGGGCCATTGATCTGATCCGGGCCACCATGAGCGCAGCCTACGAGCGAGGCAATGTGCTCATCATCGGGCGGGGAGGCCAGGCCATTCTGGAGGACAAGCCCGATGTCCTTCACGTACGCGTGGTGGCCCCTCTGGAGGACCGGGTGTTGCAGCTCCAGGAACAGGAGAACCTGACCGCACCTCAGGCACGACGGCTGGCGATGGAGCGGGACCGCGCCACGGCTGAGTACCTCCGCACTTTCCACCATATCAATTGGGATGACCCCACTCTTTATCATCTGGTGGTGAACACCGGCAAATTGGGGGTGGACAAGGCGGTGGAGTTTATCGTAGCTGCGGCCAAAGCGCTGGAAGAGGCTGCCTAGCCCTCCTTGGTGTACCCCACAGGCTCCCGCAGGTCCTCGACCAGTTCTCGGAGAAAAAGCTCCGCATCGGTCACCAAACCCACCGCCTGGAAGCTCCCCCGATCAGTCAGCTTGGTCACCACGGCGGGGTTGATGTCCACCACCACCACTCGGATGTTCGCCGGAAGCAGGTTGCCGGTGGCGATGGAGTGGAGCATAGTGGCCACCATGATCACCAGCTCCACTCTCCTCAGCGCCTGGCGCATACGCCGTTGAGCCTCGATCGCGTCGGTGATGACACCCGGCAGGGGGCCATCATCCCGGATGGAGCCCGCCAGCACGACCTCCACTCCATGCTGGATGCATTCGTACATCACCCCCCGCATGAGCAGGCCCTGGGTTACAGCCTCTTCCAAAGAGCCCACCCGTCGGATGGCGTTGATAGCCCGCATGTGATTGCGGTGGCCTTCCCGTACCGGCTGGCCATTGGTCAGGTCCACGCCCAGCGAGGTGCCGTACAGGGCCGATTCTACATCGTGCACGGCAATGGCGTTGCCGCCGAAGAGCACCTGCACAAAGCCTTGGTGGATCAATTCGGCCAGATAGGTCCCCGCACCGCTGTGGATGATGGCCGGTCCCACGACGAAGAGTATCCCGCCCCCCTGGGCTCGCACCTCTCGCATGGCCTGGGCGATGTTGGTGATAGCCAGGCGGTTGGGCCGCTCGGCGGACACGGGACTCTGCATGAAGCTGAACAGCTCTCGTTGCCGCTGCCGCTCCAGGGGGATCACCCGTATTCCCTCGTGACCCACCACCACCTGCTCCCCGGCCTGCACATCGGCGATGGGGCAGGCCTGCGCAGTGCCCAGGGCGCGATCCACGACGATGGCCAGGTCCATCTCTGTGCCCTCCACCTCCACCCAGCGTCCATTCAAGCGCACTTGGGTGGTGAGATTGGTGGTGGAATAGAAGTGATCGGGCAGAGCGCCATCGCAGGGTGCGGGGGCGGTTTTCACATCTTCCTTGGAGACCAGCAGAGCTCCAAAGCCCTGGAGGGTGCTGACGAGGTGATGCATCTGGAGTTCGGTGGAGGCGAAGAGGGTCAAACGGGCAAAGCTGGGCTCGCGTTTGTGCGTGCCTACCCGGATCTCCTCCACCCTGAAATCACCGCCCAAGTCCATGATGGCATCAAAGAC
>Ga0136653_10001933_pt1 | contig 11351 bp, 8 predicted proteins | sample LakKivw275mmetaG_FD_94866 | JGI IMG/M metagenome (GOLD analysis project Ga0136653, IMG submission 94866) | Anoxic lake water microbial communities from Lake Kivu, Rwanda to study Microbial Dark Matter (Phase II) - Lake Kivu water 275m metaG... | ecosystem: Environmental > Aquatic > Freshwater >... | reverse complement strand
CGGCGCCCCGCCAGTGGGCGCCGCGCTGTCCGCGGCCGGCTTCGCCCTGCTCTGGTCGTTGGGCATCGGCCTGATCCTGCTGGCCGTGGACCGCTTCGGCGCCAGCATCAGCCAACTGGCGCCGCTCTACAACTCGGCCACGCTGATTACGGTACTACTCGGCCTGTGGTTGTTCGAAGAATGGAAAGAGGTCGCCGCGCTCCCGCTGCTGCTCGGCGCCGCAGCCATCGTCGCCGGGGCGGTCATCGTCACACGCGCCTCGAAGGAGCCGCCGCACGATCCGGACGCTACCAGACCGTGCCCGCGCAAGCGGCGCCGCCAGGCCCTGCTGATCGGGGGCTTGTTGCCGGCGGTGGTGCTGGGCGTGACCGGCCCGCTCATGAAGAACGCCATGCGCGGCGGGCTGGGCACCGGCGAGTTCCTGATCGTGTTCGGGGTCACGCTGGCGGGAGTCGGCCTGGCGTGCCGGCCCTGGCGCAACGGCCGCCGAATCCCGCGGGCTGCCATCATGACCGGGATCGGCACCGGCGCGCTGTGGACGCTGGGCACGGCCCTGACGCTGGTCGCGCTCGGCCCGCTGCGCGCCAGCATCAGCCAGCTCACGCCGTTGTTCAACATGAACACCCTGGTGGTGGTCCTGCTCGGCCTGTGGCTCTTCAAGGAACACCGGCACGTGCGCCCCGCGCCCCTGATGATCGGGGCCGCCCTGGTCATCCTTGGCGCCGTTCTCGTGGCGCGGGCGTGAGCGGGGAAACGTCGAAGTCGGACGATTTCAAAGAAAATGTAAACAAAATCGGTAACTACTCAGCACCCGCCGCTGGAAGGCGGGAACCGGTTGACGATAGCGGCGACGAGAACGGACTACGATGGAAAATCTCGTCTCGTTAGCCGTTCTCGTCGCCGTTCTCGTGAACCGATCCGGGGTCGCTGAGCAGTTACCAAAATCGTATAGAATGTGGAGTATTGGCGAAAAATTCGTGATAGAGTTTATCCCGTGGTGAAGATAAGGCCATGACTTCGTGACTCCGGATGTCATGAAGTCACGGCGTCAAGCGAGGACGATCAGAGATGATCCATGGGCTGGATACTGCTAATCATTTTCGATGGGGGTTTTGCAAAAACCTCAAAATGAAAACCCAATCCACCAAGGAAAACAAAGCCATGAGCAAGAAGAACCAAGATGGCAAGACAACCAAGAACAAGGAGAACAAGATGCAAGACAACATCCCCCAAGACGAATTCGCCCCCCCGAAGACCTGGTCGGTGTACGGGCCCATCGGCCTGACCACGGCCGGGGATTGCCCGTTTCCGGCCGAGTGGACGTTGTTCGGTTCGGTCGGCAAGGACGACCAGGAACCGGACTTCGCGGCGATGACCGCCGTACCGGGGGAATTGACCATCGCCGGCAACCGCCTCGTGGCGCAACCGGCCGCGTTCACTTCAACAGGTGGAAAAATGAACGACGTGAACCGAGTCTGGAAGCCACTGTCGCGCGACGAAATCGTCCGCGCCGTCGAATGGAGGAACACGCAGCCATGAATCCACCGGCGCCGGCCATCCGCGTCATCGGGCATCGCCGGGAGGGCGACGCGCTCCTGCTGGACGGAGACTGCGGCAGGTTGAAGCTGCAGGTCTGCGGCGACGACGTGATCCGCGTGGTGTACACGCGGGAAAAGGAGTTCAGCGACCGCCAGAGTCTCGTCGTGGTCGACCGCGCGCTTGGTCCCGCGTCCTGGACCGTGCGGGAGACGCGGGACGCCATCGAACTGCGCACCTCCCGCCTGCGCCTCTGCGTCTCCCGCGCGACCGGAGCCTTCACGTGGCGCGACGCGCGCGGCGGCCTGCTCACGCGCGAGCCGGAGCGGGGCGGCAAGACCCTTTCCCGGGTGGACGTGCTCAAGGTCAGGCACGAGCAGAGCGCCATGGCCACCGAGCAGGGCGTGGACGGCGGCCGGGCCCTGGTCCGGAACCCGGCGCAGTACGTGGACCGCCAGGCCTGGCAGGCGCGGCTGGACTTCGTCTGGGCCGGGGGCGAGGCGCTCTACGGACTTGGGCAGCATGAGGAAGGCGTCCTCAACTACCGGGGCCGCGAGCAGTACCTTTATCAGCAGAACATGAAAGTCGCGGTTCCGATGCTCCTCTCCTCCCGTGGCTACGGGGTGCTCCTGGATGCCTGCTCGCTCATTACCTTCCACGACGACCAGTTCGGCTCCTACCTGTGGGCCGAGACCGTGGACGAACTGGACTACTACTTCCTCTATGGCCCGACATTCGACGGCGTCGTGGACCGCTATCGCCGGCTCACCGGGGCCGCGCCCATGTTGCCCGTCTGGAGTTTCGGATACGTGCAGTCCAAGGAGCGTTACAAGACGCAGGCCGAACTCATCGAGGTGGCGGCCGAGTACCGGCGGCGCGGCATCCCGCTGGACGTCATCGTGCTCGACTGGATGAGCTGGCCCGGCGAGTTGTGGGGGCAGAAGTCCTTCGACCCGGAGCGCTTCCCGGACCCGGCGGGTCTGACCCGCGCGCTGCACGCGATGAACGTGCGGATGATGATCTCCATCTGGCCCCACATGGACAAGGGCGGCGACAACCACGCCGAGATGGAGACGCAGGGGTGTCTCCTGCCCAACCGCCGGACGTGCGACGTGTTCCAGGAAAAGGCGCGCGCCCTCTACTGGAAGCAGGCGAACGACGGCCTGTTCTCCAAGGGGGTCGACGCCTGGTGGTGCGACTGCACCGAGCCTTTCGAGGCCGACTGGGGCGGGGACTACAAGCCGGAGCCCGCGTTCCGCATGCAGCGCAACACCGAGGCCGCCAAAGCGTTCATCGACCCGCAGTTCATCAACGCGTTCTCGCTCCTCCATTCCCGGGGCATCTACGAGGGGCAGCGAGCGGCCACGTCCGCCAGGCGCGTCCTCAACCTGACCCGCTCGGCTTACGCCGGCCAGCAGCGCTACGCCACGGTCGTCTGGTCCGGCGACACCCCGGCCCGCTGGGATATCCTGCGGCGCGAGATCGCCGGCGGCCTCAATTTCTGCGCCAGCGGCATACCCTACTGGACCCTCGACATCGGCGCCTTCTTCGTCAAGTCCGAGGAGCGCTGGTTCTGGCGCGGCGACTTCCCCGGCGGCTGCGAGGACGAGGGCTACCGGGAGCTCTACGCGCGCTGGTTCCAGATCGGCGCCTTCCTGCCCATGTTCCGCTCGCACGGCACGGACACGCCCCGCGAGGTGTGGCGCTTCGGCGAGCCGGGATCGGCAACCTATGACACGCTGGTGAAGTTCGATTTCCTGCGCTACCGGCTGCTCCCCTACATCTACTCGCTCGCCGGAATGGTCACGCACAGGCATTACACCATGCTGCGCATGCTCGCCTTCGACTTTTGCGGCGACCCGGACGCGCTCGGGGTGGCGGACCAGTTCATGTTCGGGCCGGCCTTCCTGGTCTGCCCGGTCACCGCGCCCATGTACTACGGCCCCGGCTCGGTTCCGCTCGCGGGCGTCCCGAAGACCCGGCCGGTGTATCTCCCGCGGGGCGCGGACTGGTGGGATTTCTGGACCGGCCGGCGCGAGCGGGGCGGGCGCACCGTGGCCGCGCGCGCCACGCTCGACCGGATGCCGCTCTACGTGCGGGCGGGCTCGATCGTGCCCATGGCCCCGAGGATCCAGCACAGCGGCGAACTGGCCGGGGTTCCCCTGGAACTGCGGATCTATCCCGGCGCGGACGGCGCCTTCTCCCTGTACGAGGACGCGGGCGACGGCTACGGGTACGAGCAGGGCGAGTTCGCGACCGTGGAGTTCCGCTGGAACGACCGGAAACGGCGCCTCTCGATCGGCGCGCGCAAGGGCGCATTTCCCGGCCTGGTCCCGCGGCGAGAGTTCCGGGTGGTCCTGGTCCGCGGGAAGCGCGGCTCGGGACCCGGCGAGACATCCAGTCCGGACGCCGTCATCGCGTTCGGCGGCGAGTCCATGAGGATCGAACTGGCCGGGCCGTCTTCCGCGGCCGGGCCGGCGAAACGCAAACCGCGGCGCTCATCCGCGGGAAAAGGAGCGCCATGAAAGGCATGCGCAAGATCTCGAGCGCGACCCCAGCCGATCGTTTTCGTTTCGACGACCCGGATCGCGCCGTGGTGTTCCACCGGCACGACCTGCCCAGCCCGTGGATCAACTACCTCTCGAACGGCAGCTTCCACGCCTTCGTGTCGCAGGCCGGGGGCGGGTTATGCTGGTGGAAAAGCCCGACCGTGTTCCGCCTCACGCGCTACCGCATGTACAACCTGCCCCTGGATAGCCCGGGCTTCCACCTCTACGTGCGGGAGTCCGACGGCGCGACGTGGTCGCCCACCTTCCGGCCCTGCGAGACGCCCCTGGACGCGTGGGAGGCCCGCCACCGGCCGGGCCGCAGCGCCTTCAGCGGCCGGCGGGGCGACGTGGAGGTCTCGCTCGAACTGTTCGTCGCGCCGGACCACGACGCCCTGGTCTGGGACGCGGCCGTTACCAACCGCGGCAACGCGCCCCTGGCGGTGGATCTCTTCGCCTACGTGGAACTCTCGCAGTTTCAGTGGCTGGAGGAACTCCAGTGGGGCTGCTACATCAAGTCCATGCTCAACACCTGGCGCGACAAGGACACGGACGCGGTGCTGTACCTGTGCCACAACCAGTCCCATCCGCGAATCGAGGACTGTCCGCTGGTCTACTTCGCCTGCACGCGGCCGCTGGCGGGTTTCTCCGGCGACCGGGACGCCTTCGTGGGGCCCTACCGCAGCGAGCGCAACCCCGTCGCCGTCGAGCGCAACCGCGCGGGCGACGCCGGCATCGAGGCGGGCGAGCCCTGCGCGGCGGGGCAGGTCAAACGGGTCGTCCCTCCCGGCGGCACGGAGCGGCTGCAGTGGTTCCTGGGCGTCGTGCCGGGCGCGCTCAAGCGCTTCCCGGAGGCCATGACCGGCCTGCGCGCCGCCCTGGCCGCGCTTCGCGCGCCCGGCGCGGTGGACGCGCAGCGGGACAAGCTCGACGCCTGGTGGAACGAGCACCTCTCCGCCTATTCGTGCGAGGCGCCGGACGAAACGGTCCAGCGCCAGGTGAACCTCTGGAATCCCGTGCAATCCGTGCACAATGGCCGCTACTCGCGCAGCATCAGTTTCTACGCGCCGGGCGTGCGCGGCGTCGGATTCCGCGATACCGCCCAGGACATGCTTGCCATCGCCTACCGCAAGCCGGAGTGGGCGGCGGACAGCCTGCTGCGGCTGCTGGCCGGACAGTACCGCGACGGCCATGCCGTCCATGCGGTATTCCCGGAGGAACGGCAGCCCCCCTGGACCAGCGTACACAGCGACGACCATCTCTGGCTCCACCCGCTCGCCCACGCCCTCGTGGCGGAGACCGGCGATCTCGGCCTGCTGGACCGCCGCGCCCCCTGGCTCGGCCCCGACCACACGAGCGCCGACGGCGACGGCACGGTCTGGGAACACCTGCTGGCGGCACTCGCCTTCACCGAGTCGCGCCTCGGGGCGCACGGCCTGCCCCTGATTTTGCGCAGCGACTGGAACGACATCATCGGACGCTTCGCCCGCGCCGGCCGGGGCGAGAGCGTCATGGCCGCGCAGCAGTACGCCCTCGCGCTGCGCCTCATGACCGGGCTGGCGCGATCGCGCGGCGACGAGGCCGGGGCCGAACGCCTCGAGGCCCTGCGCGCGAAACAGGAACGGGCGATCCTGGCCTGCGCCTGGGACGGCGAGTGGTGGCGGCGCGCCTTCGACGACGACGGCAACCCCGTGGGCCACCGCGACGCCAAGTGGGGGAAGATCTTCCTCAACTCCCAGACCTGGGCCGTGATCGGCGGAGTCGGCAGTCAAGAACAGTGGCGCCGGGCCATGGACGCCGTGCGGCGCGATCTCGACACGGGCGTGGGCCTGCGCAAGATCGCCCCGGGCTTCGCCACCTTCCCGCAGGATCCCGACCCCTTCGTGGGCTACAACCCCGGCTGCGGGGAGAACGGCGCGATCTTCTGCCACGCCAACGCCTGGGCCGTTATCGCCGAGGCCCTGCTCGGCCGCGGGGAGCGCGCCTGGGCCTATTACCTGAACCTGCTGCCGGAGCGCGTCCTGGCCAAAGTGGGACTCGACCGCTACCAGGCCGAGGCCTACGCCTATTGCAGCAACATCGTCGGCCCCGAGAACGCGCGCTTCGGATGGGCGAACGTCACGCAACTCACCGGCACCGCCGCCTGGATGGACGTGGCGGTCACCCAGTACCTCCTCGGCGTCCGCCCCGAACTGGACGGCCTGCGCGTGGATCCCTGCATCCCCGCGGAGTGGGCCGGCTTCCGCGTCCGCCGCCGCTACCGCGGCGCCCTGCTCGATATCCGGGTGGAAAATCCGCGCCGCGTCGAGTATGGTGTCGGAGCGATCGAGGTGGACGGCGCGCGCCTGGAGGGCGGGGATCCGGTGATTCCTCCGCGCGTCCTGCAGGGGAAATCTTCGGCGACGATCCGGGTCGTGATGGGCCGTGCCAGTTGAGGAGAGAAACATCATGAGACTGCCTTTGACGCACAAGCAGAAAGAATGGGTGGAGAAGACGCTCGCGGGCATGAGTCTCGACGAGAAGCTGGGGCAGTTGCTCTGCCCGTGGATCGGCGGGTTGAGCGACGAGAAGCTCAAGCGCCTTTTCGACGAGGTGCCGCTCGGCTCCGTGTTCTTCGCGGACTGGAACCTGACGCAAATCCGCCGGAGCGCCCGTCTGATCGGGAAGCTCGGCCGGATTCCCGCGCTGATCGCCGCGGACATGGACAACGGCACGAAGTCCGGGACCCTCTTCCCGTCCGCCCTGGCCTGCGCCGCGGCGAACAAGCCGCGGCTCATGCGGGAGCGCGGCCGGATCACCGGCCGGGAGATCCGCTCCATGGGCATCCACTGGTCCTTCGCGCCGGTCGCGGATCTGCTGCTGAATCCCCAGAACCCGGAACTGAACACCCGTTCCTGGGGCAACCGCGCCGAAGCGGTGCTGGCCAACCTGGTCCCGCTCATCCGCGGCATGCAGGAGGACAGCCGGATCGCCGCCACGGCCAAGCATTTCCCGGGCATCGGCGCGGACGACCGCGACCAGCACCTCTGCACCGCGATCAACCCCCTCGGCCGCCGGGAATGGATGGAGAGTTACGGCCGGGTCTGGCGCGGGGCGATCGAGGCGGGGGTCATGTCCGTCATGACCGGCCACATCGCGCTCCCGCACTTCCAGAACAAGGCCTCGGATCCCTGGTCGGCTCTCCCGGCCACCCTCTCGCCCGAACTGCAGCGGGACCTGCTGCGGGGCGAGCTCGGTTTCGAGGGCGTGATCGTCTCCGACGCCAACGTCATGGTCGGCATCGCTTCGCGCGTGAGCGCCGACGAGATGGTGGTCCGGAACATCCTTTCCGGCGGCGACGTGTTCCTGTTCGGCGACCCGCGCCAAGAGTTCGGACGTCTGAAAAAGGCGGTGAGCGAGCGGCGCCTCAGCGAGGACCGCGTGGTCGAATCGGTCCGCCGGGTGCTGGAGATGAAAGCCAGGCTGGGACTCCACGAGGGACGCACCGAACCCGAGCCGACGCCCGCGGAGAGGCGGAAAGGCGCGGCGGTGGCCCGCGAACTGGCGGAGCGGAGCATCACGATCCTGCGGCGGGACGCCTCCCTGCCGCTGCGCCTGAAGCGCGGGGCCTCGGTGCTCACGGTGACGGTCAAGAACAAGTTCCCGCGCGAGCCCCACCGCTGTCCGCCGCTCGACATTGTGGACCGGGAGCTTTCCCGCCGCGGCTTCAAGGTGCGGCGCCTGGAGACGCCCACCCACAAGCGGCTCATGAGGGAGCTTGAGCGCTGCGACGCGGTCTTCGTGAACCTGCAGCAGCCCATGCACTCGGTGATCGGCACGACGCGCCTCGTGAACCACATGGCCATGGTGTTCTGGGAGGGGTGGTGGGTCGGACGGAAGAACATCGTCTTCACCTCCTTCGGCTCGGCGTTCCACCTGTACGAGTTCCCGCACTGGCCCAACATGGTGCTGGCCTACGACGCGGGCGAACACGCCCAGCGCGCGGCGGTCGAGGTGTGGCTCGGCGAGCGCCGGGCCGCGGGCACGCTTCACGCCGCCATGCCCGGGGACGCCGGCCCGTGCATCAACGTTCGAGAGGAATGACGCGTCCCCGTAGTCGAGGTCACGGGCAAGAATCAAACTGCGACGGATTCCACGCGCTAGCGCGCGCGGCTAGTGGAGAACGGCATTTTGTTGCTGGATGGATAAGAAATCGCTTTTCTGGCCGTGCGGGCGCTGGCCTGCTTGGACGGCCTGAAGGAGCGCTTTCATGGGCGGAACGCATGAGCGCGCCGAAGAGCTGGACCTTCTTCTGGCCTGCCTGCCGTCGTTTCCCGCCTCATGCCTTGTTGTTTTCTTCATCGTGTACATCCTTTCCGTCTATCGGACCGGTCGGACAGGTCTGGCCTGCCTGACGGCTCTTTCCCGAAACCTGAAATCTGAAACCTAATCTACTCCTCAATCAAAAACTTCGAATACAGTCTGGCATTGAAGGGTCTCGTTATGACCGGCGCCCACTGGAACCGATAGCGCAGACCCTTGCCGTCGTTATCCATAAACATGAAGTAGTAACAGCACTTCTCACCGGGCACCAGGCCGAGGTCGGCCAGCGGCAGGCGCAGCTCATAACGGGTAGCCTTGGCGGCTTCATCCCGCACCACCGCGTACCTGGCGGTCTTCGACAAGTTCATGTTCTTTCCACCCACCGGGGAAAAAACGATGCCGCTGCCGCGAGTCCGAGCGCACCGGCAAGCCCATTCCCGACTGGAAGGACTTCATCGCCAACCACGAATCGAATGTCGGCGACCTCTACCTGATCCCGCCCGGCACCACCCACGGCCACGGCGGCAACCAGATGGTCCTGGAGATGGACACCGTGCCCAGCCGCGCCGGCACCGAATACAGCTTCTTCACCTATGACTTCGCCCGGCCCAGCTGGGACGACGTCACCAAGACCATGACCGGGAAGCCGGTGAAGATGCACCTGGATCATGGCTTCGACATGGACCAGGTCCGGCGCGAGGAATGGGTGAAGAAGGTCCTGCGCGCCAAACCCAAGGTGGTGACCTGGACCAAGGACTGGTACATGGACCGCTACTCGTCCTACGGCCCCATGCCTTTCGAGATCGAACGCTTCTTCTTCGCCGCCAAGGCACCGAACCACACCCAGGGCCGCTGGCTGCACATCCTCACCCTCACCGTCGGCCAGCGCATCCGCATCCAGCGCGCGGACGACCCCGGCATCGGCACCGAGCTGGAGCTGTTCCAGTCGGCGATCATCCCGGCGGCCCTGGGCGCCTACGAGTTGATCAATCTGACCGGCGGCCAGGCGACGGTGTGCCAGCTGCGGTGGAAGCAGGGCTGAGCGCCTGCTGCGTCAGCCATTGGGGTGCGTGGCGCTCACCAGCCGTGGCCATGGCGAAACCGGATGGCGGAGGTGCCCAGCCGGACCGGCCCGTCGTGGGGTGATCAGCCCGCGACGCTGAACGTCCCCTCCAGCCCGCCCTTGGCGTCAGGCCCGATCCACAGCCGGAAGGTCCCGGGCTCGACCACGAAGCGCAGCTCGGCATTCCAGAAGCGCAGGTCATCAAGGGTCAGGGTGAACTCGACCCGGCGGGACTCGCCCGGCGCCAGCGCCACCGGCTGGATGCCGCGCAGCAGCCGGGCGGGCGGGGCGATGCTGGCGACCTCGTCGTGGACATAGAGCTGCACCACTTCGGTTCCGGCGCGGTTGCCGCTGTTGGTCAGCAGTATGCCGGCCCGCAGGGGCGCGTCGGCGCTGATGGTCGCGGCGGACAGGCGCAGGTCGCCGTAGGCGAAGGTGGTATAGGTCAGGCCGTGGCCGAAGGGGAAAAGTGGACCGTTAGGGATGTCCAGGTAGCGCGTGCCCCAGATGCCAAGGGGGGGGATGCGCGGCCGGCCGGTGGGCTTCTGGGCGAAATGCACCGGCACCTGGCCGGTGGCCCAGGGCAGGCTCATGGGCAGGCGACCCTGGGGGCCGTGATCGCCGAACAGCACCTCGGCCAGGGCATGGCCGGCCTCCTGGCCGAGATGCCAGGCATAGACCAGGCAGGGCGCCTGGGCCAGGGCGGTCAGCACCAGGGGACGCCCGGCGCAGACGACCACCACCACCGGCCGGCCGGTGCCTAGCACCGCCAGCGCCAGGTCGAGCTGGCGACCCGGCAGCTCGAGGTTGGCGCGGGAGGAGTTCTCGCCGCTGAGCCAGTCCGGCTCGCCCAGGCACAGCACCGTCAGGTCCGCCGCCATAGCCGCCGCCACGGCGCCGGGCAGGTCGGTCGGTGCCAGGGTCTGGTCAGCCTCGGGCTCGCTGCCGCGGCGATCCTGCGGATCGGTATCGGGACAGCCGGGCACGTGGGTGATGGCCACGCCCGCCCCGGCCCGCTCGCGCAGCCCTTGCAGCAGGGTGGCGGTGGTGGCTTCGTCGTACAGACCCGGCCAGTTGCCCAGCGGGCTGCGGCGGCTGTCCGCCAAGGGTCCGATCACGGCGATGGAGCGCACCCGCCCGGCGATGGGCAGCAATGCCTCGCCACCGGCCGGAGCCTCATTCTTCAGCAGCACCACCGCCTTGCGGGCGATGTCCCGGGCGGCGGCGCGATGGTCGGCGCAGCGCCACACCGCTTCCGGCGCGGCCACGCCGCGGTGCGGCCGGGCGAACAGGCCCAGGTCGCGCTTGAGGCGCAGCAGGTTGGCGACCGCCTCGTCGATGACCGCCATCGGCACCACCCCCGCACGCACCAATCCGGCCAGATGCTCGGGATAGGCGCCGGTGCACATCTCCAGATCGCAGCCCGCCAGGGCGGCCAGGCGCGCGGCATCGCGCCGGTCGGCGGCCACGCCGTGGGCCATCATCTCGGTGACCGAGCCCCAGTCCGACACCACCACGCCGGTGAAGCCCCATTCCTGGCGCAGCACCTCGCGCAGCAGCCAGCGGTCGGCGGTGGCGGGGACCCCATCCACTTCGCAGAAGGCGTTCATGATGGTGCGGCAGCCGGCCCGCACCGCTGCGGCGAAGGGCGGCAGGATCACCTCGCGCAGATGACGGCGCGACACCTCGCAACCGGCGTAGTCGCGCCCGCCTTCCGCCAGCGCATAGCCGGCGAAATGCTTGGCGCAGGCGGCCACCGCTTCGCCATGGGCGAGATCCTCGCCCTGGAAGCCGCGCACCCGCGCCTCGGCCACCCGGGAGCCCCACCAGGGATCCTCGCCGGCCCCCTCCATCACCCGGCCCTAGCGGGCGTCCCGGCCCACGTCGACCATCGGCGCGAAGGT
>Ga0136653_10001930_pt1 | contig 11361 bp, 13 predicted proteins | sample LakKivw275mmetaG_FD_94866 | JGI IMG/M metagenome (GOLD analysis project Ga0136653, IMG submission 94866) | Anoxic lake water microbial communities from Lake Kivu, Rwanda to study Microbial Dark Matter (Phase II) - Lake Kivu water 275m metaG... | ecosystem: Environmental > Aquatic > Freshwater >... | reverse complement strand
GTATATCGGGAGGTGAGTTCTTGTTACTTGAAGGCAAAGTTGCACTGATAACCGGGGCGGGTAGAGCGGGCAAAGGCATAGGACGGTCCATAGCCCTGCGTCTCGCCCGGGAGGGTGCGAAGATAGCTATCGCTGATTTCGTGCCCGATGCCGCAGATTCGGTGGCCAGAGAAGTCGAGGCGCTGGGCGTTGAAGCGCTGGCCCTCTATGGCAGCGTGTCTGCTGTGGCTGATGTGGATGCGATGGTCAAGTCTACACTTGACAAATTCGGAAAAATCGATATATTAGTCAATAATGCCGGGATAACCCGGGACAACCTTCTGATTCGGATGTCCGAAGAGGAGTGGGATATGGTGCTGGACACGAACCTCAAGGGAGTGTTCACTTGCACCAAGGCCGTGGCCAGAGAGATGATGCGTGCCAGATCAGGCAAGATTGTCAATATGGCCAGCGTGATGGGTATGGTTGGGAACGCCGGTCAGGCGAACTACTCCGCAAGCAAGGGCGGAGTGATTGCGTTGACAAAGACCAGTGCGAAGGAACTCGGTTCCCGTGGGGTCAATGTCAACGCGGTGGCTCCCGGCTTTATCCAGACAGTGATGACCGACGAAATGCCCGAGGATGCTAAAGCGAGCATATCAGACCAGATACCGCTCAGGCGCCTGGGCACTCCGGAGGATGTCGCGGAAGTGGTGCTGTTTTTGTGCACCGATGCCGCAAGCTATATCACCGGACAGGTGATCGCCGTAGACGGCGGAATGGTTATGTAGGAGGATAAATAATTTGGCTACGACTCTGGAACGCGTGAGAAAAGTTGTTGTTGACAGGCTGAAGGTAAGCGAAGATGAGGTTACCGAATCAGCATCTTTCACTGATGATCTCGGAGCTGATTCACTCGACGTTGTGGATCTGGTGATCGGTTTTGAGGACGAGTTCGAGATTTCCATCCCGGACGAAGAGGCCGAGAGGATTCAGAACGTTCAGCAGGCAGTGCAGTATATCGAAGAGAAGATACCTGCCTGACGGACAAACCGGACCGTCTCACCAGCCCTGAGTGGCCGGTGAGGACGGGAGCAAGTTGAGAACCTGATTATCCCGGGCTGTGTACGCCTCTGCTGCACGGTCTGGGATAATCAAGTATATCGAGAGGGCTTAATGCAGAATAAACGGGTAGTCATAACTGGTCTTGGGGCCATAACTCCGCTTGGCAAGACAGTGGACGAGTTTTGGCAGTCCATCATCGCCTGCAAGAATGCGATAGGGCCGATAACGAAATTCGACGCGTCTCAGCACAGCACGACCATAGCGGCTGAGATCAAAGATTTCGACCCGGCCGAGTACGTTGACCCCAAGTTGGCGCGCCGTATGGACGTATTCACGCAGTATGCGGTTGCCGCGGCGCTCGACGCGCTGAAAGACAGTGGGCTTGAGATCACTGACGAGAACGGACCGGAAATTGGCGTGCTTATGGGAAGCGGAATTGGAGGAGTCGAGACGTGGGAGACCCAGCAGAAAGTCATTGACGCCTCCGGGCCCAAGCGGGTCAGTCCGTTCTTCGTGCCGATGCTGATCGCGAATATGGCCAGCGGAATCATTGCCATACTGACTCAGGCCAAGGGCCCGAATATGGCAGTTGTTACCGCCTGTGCCACAGCGTGCCACTCCGTAGGTGAGGCGTGGCACATGATCAAGCGTGGAGACGCGATCGCCATGTTAGCGGGGGGGTCGGAGGCAGCCATAAGGCCGCTTTCCTGTGCCGGGTTCTGTAACATGAAGGCGTTCTCCTCACGCAACGACGATCCCGAGCACGCGAGCAGACCGTTTGACAAGGACCGAGACGGGTTTGTGATGGGCGAAGGCGCGGGCACGCTGGTGTTGGAGGAACTTGAGCACGCAAAGTCCAGAGGCGCAAAGATATACGCGGAGTTGATTGGCTACGGGCTTTCAGCGGACGCGCACGATATGGTGGCCATACACAACGCCGGAGCGACGCGAAGCATGCTCAACGCGATCAGGAGCGCGGGGATCGAAGCTAGTCAGATCGACTACATCAACGCCCACGGAACGTCGACTGTGGTTGGAGACCCTGAAGAAAGCAAGGCAATTGAACAAGCTCTCGGCAACCACGCAAAGCACGTCATGGTCAGCTCGACGAAATCCATGATTGGTCACTTGTTGGGGGCCGCCGGGGCGGTCGAGAGCATAGCTTGCATAAAGGCCCTGACAGAACAAGTGGTGCCACCCACTCGCAACCTGGTGGAGCCGGACCCGGAATGCCGGCTCGACTATGTGCCGAATGAAGCACGCGAAGCCAAAGTGGAGTATGTTCTGAACAACTCCTTTGGATTCGGTGGGCAGAACGGATCGCTTATATTCAAGAAGTTCCGCGAATAGGATGTCCGGCAGCCGCAAGGCTGCTGCAGATTTGATGGAGGAGTCAATCCAGATGAGCATATCTCAGAGAGCATTCAGAATAAACCCCTCACCGACACTTGCCATAACGGCAAAGGCCAAGGCCATGAAGGCCTCGGGCATCGACGTTATCTCGTTCGGGGCAGGAGAGCCCGACTTCGACACACCGGACTTCATTAAGAACGCGGCTGTCGAGTCTCTACAGGCGGGCTTTACCAAGTATGCGCCCACTTCAGGCACCCCTGAGCTGAAGAAAGCGATATGCGAGAAGCTCAAGCGCGAGAACGGCCTGGAATACGAACCCAAGAACATCATCGTGTCGCTGGGCGCGAAACACTCGATCTACAACGCAGTGCTTGCGCTCATTGATCCGGGTGACGAGGTGATCATACCTGCCCCATACTGGGTCAGCTATCCTGAGATAGTGGGTATGGCCGATGGCAAATCGGTCTACATCGAGACTGACGAGAGCACCGGTTTCACGGCGAGCATTGACCAGATCAGGGCGGCAGTCACTCCGCGGACAAAGATGCTTATTCTCAATAGTCCATCAAATCCTACAGGCGGAGTCTACAGCCGCAGGCAAATCGAGGAGATTGCGGCTCTGGCTGTGGAGAAGGGCTTCTACGTGCTGTCCGACGAGATATACGAGAAGATCATCTACGATGGACTTGAGCACGTCAGCGTCGCGTCTTTCGGCGAGGAGATCAAGAAGCTCACCATCACAGTAAATGGTCTCTCCAAGGCATACTCAATGACTGGGTGGCGTCTGGGTTATGTCGCGGCCGAAAAGGCGATTGTCGACGCTATGGACGCCATACAGGGGCACAGCACCTCCAACCCGGTGTCGTTTACTATGCCCGCCGCGACAGCGGCCCTGAACGGGCCACAGGACGTTGTCACCGCCATGGTTTTGGAGTTCGACAAACGTCGGAAGTATATCGTGGACAGGCTGAATGCGATTGATGGAGTTACCTGCGCCACCCCGGGCGGGGCATTCTACGTATTCCCCAACGTATCCGCGCTCTACAACCGCGGGTCCAGGAAATTTGCTGGATCCGACGAATTCTCCGAGTCTATGCTCGACGAAGCCAAAGTGGCACTGGTTGCGGGGAGCGGCTTTGGTGCCGATAATTACGTTAGACTCTCCTATGCAACCTCGATGGAGTCGATCAAAAAAGGACTTGACAGGCTGGAGGAGGCTTGCTCGAAGCTGTAGAGCGTCGTCCCCCGGTTTTTCTTTCCGGAACTAGAGTTAACCTACTGATGGAGTATCGCGAAGAAGAGCTCCGGGAGATAGCCCAGAGACTGCGGGTTGATGTCTCGGACTACAGTCTACTCAGGCAGGCGCTTACTCACAGGTCCTATCTGGGCGAGCATCCAGAGAGTTCAAGCAATGAGCGGCTGGAGTTCCTGGGCGACTCCGTGCTGGGCTTGGTAGTGGCTGAGCACCTCTACCAGCAGTTTCCCGAATGCGCGGAGGGAGAACTCGCCAAGGCCAAAGCCGTGGCCGTTAGCGCTCCGGTTCTGGCGCAAAGCGCCAGGGCGATGGGACTGTCTGAGATGATCCTTATGAGCTCCGGGGAAGAGACCGGGGGGGGACGGCAGCGAGATTCCATCCTGGCCGACGCCTTTGAGGCCCTAATAGCGGTCATATACTTTGACTGCGGGCTGGAAGCGGCACGCGAGTTCGTCTTGGCGGCGTTGAAGGACATTCTCCAGGACATCCGATCGGGACAACACCTCCGCGACTACAAGACCCAGTTACAGGAACAGACTCAGGGACTGATGAAGAAAGCCCCCAAGTATGTCGTGGTCGACGAACACGGAGCCGACCACGACAAGACCTTCGTCGTGGAGGCAACCGTGAATGGCAGAGTGCTCGGGCGCGGGGTCGGCAAGAACAAGAAACAGGCTCAGCAGGCGGCCGCTCTAGTGGCCCTTGAGACCCTGGAGATGGACGGCGTATCCGAGGAGGGAGAAGGCTGTTGAGCAAAGAGGCAGGCGTGATCGGTGTCATAGGCGGATCAGGGTTCTACAGCCTGATGGACACATTTGAAGAAGTCAAAGTTGAAACACCCTATGGCGCCCCAAGTGACAAGGTTGCTGTTGGCATGGTCTCCGGCCGGAAAGTGGCGTTCATCCCTCGCCACGGCAAGTCTCATCAGTATCCTCCACAGACGATACCCTATCAGGCGAACATCTACGCGCTGAAGCTTCTCGGAGTAGATCGCATAATCGGGCCGAACTGCGTCGGCAGTCTGCAGAAACACATCAAGCCGGGCGATTTTGTCGTGTGCGACCAGTTTGTTGACCGCACAAGCGGCCGCAAAGACACGTTCTACGACGGCCCCGTCGCCACCCACATATCCACTGCCAATCCCTACTGTCTTGTTCTCAGGGGCCTGGCTGTCCGCATTGGGTTGGAGCAGGGGATCACAATGCACGACGGAGGCACGTGCGTGGTGGTACAGGGACCTCGGTTCTCAACGAAGGCGGAAAGTCTGTGGTTCACGAAGATGGGGTGGAGCGTGGTGAACATGACCCAGTACCCCGAATGCGCGCTTGCTCTGGAACAGGAGATATGCTACGTAAACATATCCCTGATCACCGACTACGACTCTGGGGTGGTTGCCGAGAACGGAGTGGAACCTGTCAGCACGACAGACGTGGTCAATGTGCTCAAGGCGAACAACGAGCGCGTGAAGTCTCTGATCCTGGAGATGATTCGCCGGATGCCGGACACTCGCGACTGCGAATGCGCTTCGGCGCTCAAATACGCGAAGCTGGAGTAGTCTCTAGTCGTCCACCGGACAAACGCCGCCACCGTCGGACAACCCGCTCACCTTGATCGGCACGAAAACATCGAGCTCAGAAAATGGCGAGTGTGCATCGAACCGTTCGTCATAACACTCGAATGCCCAGTCCGCCGCCGGTCGATAGCCGGAGTTAGGCAGCCATTCGTGATAGATGCCCGACCAGGTCGCCCCCAGGGCCGCAAGATGGCCTCTGTGGACAAATACAGCATAGGTGCTTCTCGGGACTGTTCTGCCAACCATTCCCTCAGGAATCTCATCGAGGCACGAAACTTCTACTCCAGCAACATACGACCAGCTCCCGTCCGGGCTGTTCTCTATGCGGCTGCATACGCCATAGAACACACCGGGTTCGCACGCATTCGCTATCTCAGATGACCTGGGAATGAAGTTGTTCCAAAGCACCGATACCTCTTCATTTTCGTTCTTGCCAATATACTCCATTCCGACCACATAGAACTGGTCTCTGGATACCGTTCTCAGTCCCAAAACTCGCGCTCCTTAGCTGGACCATTCCACCCTTTGTGCCATCTCCGAGTATAACGCCCGTGTCCGTTCCTGTCAATTGGACGGCCAGCATGGCAGTTGGTTTCAGCCGCCTGGCCTCAACGGTGATCCAAACAGCCCAAACTAGATATCAACCGCCAGCCCGTTGTGCTCGCAGTACCGGTCAAAGAGGCCTTTAGCCTGCGAATATGCCGAATATGGGCTCATAAAGTGCGAAAACTCGAAGGTGATCGCTTTCTCCACTCCAGCCTTCTCCGCGGCGTTGAGTTTCAGCAGGAACTTCTCCCATTTGATCGGCAGGAACTTGATCGGCATGTCTCTATCGAACGACTCGGAGTTCGTCCAGCACTTGAGGCCGTGCTTGTCGGCAAGGGCTTTGTTGATCTGCAGAAACTCGAGCAGCTCGGCAAAGTCCACGTGTCCGTCCTGGAACGCGACGGCGTCCACCACCCCCGATATGCCGGACATTATCTCGTTCCATTCTTTCTCGTGCTGCTCGGGAGTTATGCCGCCCTCCCGCACAGTCTCTGCCGAGGAGACTGCTATCGCCTTGCAGCCCTCTATGTACGGCGAGATGAGCACGGGCAGGCCGCCTGACACCTGCTTGCAGTGCCGGGCTATGCTCGCGTATATCTCCACTATGCTCAAGACGCTCCGGCTGATCTCCTGAGTGAGATACCATCCTTTGAACGCGGGCGAACTCCCATAGCTGGCCCACACCTCGTCCGCCACCAGCCGATTGAGATCGACTTCCTTCTTGTAGTCTCCGTGATGCCAGTATTCTCCAGAGTCGTAGAGGCCGAAGTAGAAATCCATCCCGTACTTCTCTGAAAGGTCCAGAAACATCCGAACCAGATCCACAGGAGGCACGAACCCGCTCCGATGCTTCTGAAGCACTTCGGAAGGATAGGTCATCCAGCGTTTGTAGCCGCTCCTTATGAGAATGACAGTGTCTATCCCAACGGCTTTCATAACGCGGAAATCTCTATCCCACTCGTTGACTCCCCAGTTTTGCGCAGGGATATCGTGGCTGATCTCATCCAAAAACGTGCCGGTAACCAGCATAGGGCTTGCTCCTCTCGGGTCAGGTATCAGTCAGTGTAATGTACACTATGCCGCGCCCATCAATCAAGTCCGAATGTTGTTCCGGCACGCCGTTTTCGGCGGGTCTGGAAAATAGGCTGTTGCTTTTTTGCGAATTGTGGTATCATAGAAAGTGTTAGAGCCCTGCAGTGTTCGATCTGTGCTGAGGAAGTTTTGAGCCGACACTCATATCTTCTGGAGCTCTTCTTGCTTGTCTGGAGTGGCAGCCCTTAATAGAGCGAAAGCTCGCGGGAATCGCGAAGGTCGGCAGGGAGCTCCGCCCTGGTTTTTCAGGGTTCAAAAACTCGGTAGGCATCCGGCACACGCGGGGCTCTTTCGCTTGTACGCCTGTTGCCCGCAAACTGCCGCCTCGATCCCTTCCCCAAGCTCAAAGCGTGACAGAAAGCCCTCCTCGACGTACTTCTATATGGAGACCAAACTCCGGGAGGTGACGCCTTATGAACTTGCAGCGCAGGAACGCGGTCGATCTGCTGATGAGCCATCAGGTATCTGTTGTGGCCGAGATGCTCGGGGTCAGACTGCTGACTCTGCGGCAGTGGATGGCTGAGGATGAGTTTGCCGCCGCTCTGGCAGCACGCGAGACCGAGCAGCGCAGGTCACTGGCCCGGATGGCTCGACAGGCCGCGGTCAATGCGGCGTCGTGTCTGGCCCAGCTCGCCGCCGAACCGGGCAAAGCTGACGCGAAACTCCTTCTGGACTTGATCAAGGCGAGCGGAGCGTTTGACGAGCAGGAAGCGGACCCGGCAGCCGCTCTGGCCGAGATGATAAGGTTGGCTTCGCAGGCTGACGCAGGTGCAGAAAAGGATCGTGGGGATGGCGAGTGATGAGCGAACCCTCAGGCTGAACCTGCCGATGACCCTCTGGGGGTGGCAGCCGCACGAATCACAGAGAATCTGGCTCGACTCTGATGCACAGACCAAAGTCGCAGTATGCGGAAGAAGATGGGGCAAGACCGAAGTCGCTGCTGTTGACGCCGCCGTGACGGCCATAGTCAGACCGGGCTGCACCCAGATGATAGTCGGACCAACAGCCGACCAGAGCCGGTTGATCTTCGACACCGTCGAGCGGTTGCTGCTGGGATCGCCCGCCACACGGCCACTGACCCGGGTGGTTCGCACTCCGCATCCCAGACTGACTGTTGGCAAGAGCGTAATATCGGCACGAACGGCCGATGACGACGGCAGAAACCTGCGAGGCCACAGTGCGGACAGAGTAATCGTCGACGAAGCTGCGTTTGTTCGCGACAGTGTGATCCAGGAAGTGCTCTCTCCGATGCTGGCGGACCGGAACGGCAGGCTGGTGATGGTCAGCACTCCGTTCGGCAAGAACCACTTCTATCGCGCCTATCTTCGCGGCCAGGATCCCAACGATCCCGGAACAGTGTCGTTCAGGTTTCCGTCCTGGGCTAATCCCCATATCAGCCGCACGTACATCGAAAACCAGCGAAATGTGATCAGCAAGCGGCAGTTCGAGGTGGAATATGAGGCGTGCTTCCTGGACGACCAGTCCAGCGTGTTCCGGTGGGATGAGATATCCGCCGCCATCGCAGAGCCCTCAGACTCAGGCGACTACGAGCGCATAGTGGCCGGTATAGACTGGGCACGATACACTGACTACACGGCGGTGATCGCGCTGGGTGTCAGCGAATCGGGTGTCGCGGTGACGAACATCGACAGGTTCAACGGCCTTACGTGGGCCGCACAGATCGAGAGGGTTGCTGACTTCCTTGACCGGAGCAGGGTGTCGGCCGTGCTGACTGACCAGACATCGGTAGGCGATCCGCTGTTGGAGCAGCTTCGTGCGAGGCTCTATGAGAAAGCCATGCCTTGCGCAGTGGATGGTCTGGTTTTCGGCAACCAGTCAAAACGCGAGCTTATCGAGGCTCTTGCATTGCGGTTTGCCAACGGCTCCGTCCGTATACCCGACGACCCCGATCTGATTCGCGAATTGCAGTACTACGAGTATGAGATGACGCAATCCGGCAACGTGCGGATGAATGCCCGGAGCGGATGCCACGACGACCTGGTCATTGCCCTGGCTCTAGCCTGCCGGCAGGCTGTTTCGGTCGGTTCGGACACAGGCTTCCTGACAACCGGCGCACGCGCAAGCGGATGGTAAGTGCACGGCTGCGATGGGCAATTGACAACACAGGGACTCCGCGTCCCATACTTCGCGGGCGCATGCCCCGAAGAGCTGTCTCCTTTGGAGGATATTCAATGCATATTCCCACGCTCGGGCGGCTTCTTGACGGAGCCGCCTTTCTTTTTGCCCGCACCAGACTGGGCGAGACTGTGTCGGCCGATCCGGTGCTTGGCTCGCTTGGAGTGACCGGGCTCAAATACAACCCGGACGATCTCGTCGGAAAGCGCGGTCTCGCCGTCTACGACGAGATGCAGCACGACGCCCAGGTGCAGGCCTGTCTGACCATCAAGAAGCTCTCCATACTCTCCCGCGGGTGGCAGGTCCACCCCGCTTCGGATGACGCTCAAGACGTGGCAGTGGCGGATTTCGTGCGTTGGGCGCTGCTTGCTATGCGGGGCTCGATACTGGACGTGCTATACAACGTTCTGGACGCGCTTGCCAAAGGCTTCAGTGTGCTGGAGATCAACTATGCGCTTGTGGAAAGCGGTCCCTATGCGGGCCGGATCGGGCTCGAATCGGTAAAGAGCAAGGACCCGTCGTCATTTCTGTTTGAGACGGACAGGTACATGAACGTCACGGCCCTGCGGCAGCGCGGTGCACCCGGCGAGCCAGCCTACCCACCAGATAAGTTCCTGCTCTACACCTACCGGCCCTCCTACGAGTCGCCCTACGGCGTGCCCGACCTGCGGGCCGCATACAGGCACTATTGGAGCAAGGACCTGCTTGTGAGGTTTATGAACCTCTACCTGGAGAAGTATGGCTCGCCCACCGCCAAGGGCACCTACCGGCGCGGCACGCCCCGAGCGGCACAGGAAGAGCTTCTGAAAGTTCTCGACAGGATCAAACAGCAGACCGCCATTGTAGTGCCCGATGACGTTGCGGTCGAGCTTATGGAGGCCAGGCGAGGCGGAGAGGCCGGATACCTGGCTGCGCTGGAATGGCACGACAAGCAGATTGCCAAGGCGATACTCGGGCAGACGCTGATGACCGACGAGGGCATGCGGGTCGGCAGCTTCGCTATGGCGAAAGTGCATCTGGACATACTTAAGATGTGCCTGCGCAAGCTCAAACGCGACCTCGAGGAGAGCGTGATGAGCGAGCAACTGATCAGGCGGCTTGTGAAGATCAACTTCGGAGATGTCGCCACTCCGACTTTCTGCCTGGGGCCGCTCGAAGACCGCGATTTTGAGACCGTTGCCAACGCGGTGACCAAGCTCGTGAGCGGAGAGATCGTCGCGCCCGACGAAGCCTGGATTCGCGAGAGCCTTGGCATCCCCGCCAAAGGCGAAGGCACGTAGGGGAGGACCTCTGCGTCCTCCTGGAGCCTTGCTGCCGACTTGCGGGAGCACATTGAAGTGCTCCCCTACGCCCCATGAGTACCATAGGTCCCATAGGTCCCATTCCCTTCAAAGGAGGCCATGTTCATGATCGTAAGATACCAGAAAACCACCGGACAGTACGCTAACCTCGGCGACGGAATAAACTCAGACGGAAGTCTGAACGTGCGTATCGCCGGCTCACGTGGAGTGGTTGGCGCTGAGTCGGCTGTCACGTGGGTTACTGATCACCTGTCTGACGCACAGACCATCGATTACGCCGCTCCAACGAGCCCTGGCGTGGAGTTCGCGGTGTTCGTCGTGAACGGGTGCGCATCGGTAAGCCTGACTGTGGACATCTACTGTCGCCAGAGTGCCGGGGGCAGCACGCAGAACTTCCTGCTGACCTCGTTCTCCGTAGCGGCCAACAGCAAGCGAGTCCTGGCGATCAGTCACCTGTTCGCCGGGTCGGTTGGAGCGCGGATTGTTCTGACCCCGACTGCTCCGGCCACCGACGCCGAGACCGCGCGAGTGCTGGTGAGGGAGGTGGTCTGATGCTGCACGAAGTCTCGTTTTGCCTGACATTTGCCAGCCGCGAGAGCGCGATGGCGGTCTGGAACACAGTCGGTACCGCCTCTGCGAAGACGGCCCGCACACCTGAGGAGAGACCGCCGGCGATTACGGCCAAGTCTGATGATGCGTTCGAGGTCTCGGCGGTAATGCGGTTTGCGGACGTGGAAGACCAGACCCGGCTCGTCGATATCTTGCGGTCGGCTAAGGGGGCGAGCCTGCAGGGCAGTCCGGGCCACATCCGCACGCACAAGTGTCTTCACGACGAGGGAAAGGCGTGCATCGATCTTGTATCGGATCGCTGGATAGGAGGCGACAAATGTTGAGGCCTGCGTCAACGCGTCGCCTGCCCCCGATCCATCCTGTCGAAGTGCCATCCGGGGTCTGTCTGTTCTGGGATTTCTCCGACACTGGCAATCTGCTCATAGACGGCTCGGGAAACGGCCATCACGGGGCAGTCACCGGTGCGATTGTCCAAGCCGGGCCCACAGGGC
>Ga0136653_10001929_pt1 | contig 11364 bp, 10 predicted proteins | sample LakKivw275mmetaG_FD_94866 | JGI IMG/M metagenome (GOLD analysis project Ga0136653, IMG submission 94866) | Anoxic lake water microbial communities from Lake Kivu, Rwanda to study Microbial Dark Matter (Phase II) - Lake Kivu water 275m metaG... | ecosystem: Environmental > Aquatic > Freshwater >... | reverse complement strand
CCGCCAATGTTGTAGAAGCTGCCATAGCTCTTTACGCGTTCACTGCCGCTGACCGACGGATGCGAAACAGGCTTATCTGCATTGGACGAAAGGTAAAACCACTTCACTGCTGCGTCACTAATCTCAGCATCAAGTGCAGGAAAGTTCTCAATAAAGTGATATTTTGTCAGTTTTCTCTCAATCGGATTAGTCGTGCTGGGTTTTGCCTTGTGCACCGGCTGACCACGCTGGCCTACTGCATGAACTGCTCCTCTTGCTCTCAGCAACTCACATGTTTTAGCTGCATCCCATTTATCTGGGTCGTATTTGTTGTCCTTCGTTGGATAGAGCCCTGATGTTTCTCCCCAGGATACCTCACTCAACGTGCCTTTGTCTTGGACTGGACATGCACTTGCGTCACCATCCGCTTTTGCGCCTACATCGGCTTCGGCTGGCATAGTGGATGGACTTTCCAAAACCTCAGTTGATTCATCAGTCTGCCGCGCAACCTGCATTGCCCTGTTTGACGTTGTCATGGCTGGCTGTCCATACACGATAGATTCAGCCGCCCAATTCGCTTCATGCTCCACTGCATCGTTAGGGTGGGTAATTTCAAGTCTGTTTCGAATATTGGTGCTACTTACTTCTTGTTGCACAACATGCGTCAACTCATGCGCTATTAATCTTCGCCCTGCGTTCGAATGCGGCACATACTGCCCTGGCCCAAAGACCACATTGCGCCCTACGGTGTACGCCAAGGCATTTACCGCCTGCACCGACTCCCCTGCCTGCGCATCTGTATGCACGCGCACTTGGCTGAAGTCGTGCCCGAAGCGCGGCTCCATGAAGACGCGCGTGGCTGGGGCGAGCGGCTGACCCGGCGAGCGCAGCACCTCGTGGACGATGGGCGGCACATCTGCAGGCTCTACCTGACTTGTGGTGCGACGCTGCAATTGCGCTCCTGGCGAATGCGTCAACTGGTCCGCCACCCGGTCTGCTTCCTGCTCGTATTTATCCCCAGGCTGGTTGATCGCCAGCTTGGTCTGCACCCGCACTGGGCAAGTGTGGCACGCTCCGCCAAAGGGGCAGCACGTCGGCGTCACAGGGCAAGGCGGTGTCAGTTCAGATCGAGCCGCACCGGATTGCGAATGCACCGCCACATGGCTGAAATCCTGCCCAAAGTCGGATTCGGTCACGGCGCCAGCTGGCTCGGCTTGGGCGGTGTGATCGGCAATGGGTTGCACTGCCGTATGCCGCAAGAATCTGCTCGCGGGCAGAACAGTTCCCTTTTTCCTTTCCAGTACAGCCAACTGACCATTCATGGCCGCAGTCATCCATACACTCCCCGGGCAGCGATGTGAACGTGTGCAGTGCCGATGTCATACCCAAGGCCTGGTTGCATAACGGTGTATGTATCGGCATCAAGCACCTAGCCGGGCGAGTGTAATACCTCATGCACGATAGGCGGCAGGCTCGATTCGAGCGCCGGCAGCAGCTTCGCCCTGCTTTCTGTCAGAAACATCCGGGGTCGATTCATTGCTGTGAGGTTCCTCTCAAGATGGCGGCTGCAGCGTAAACCAGATCTGCGTGCAACTGTACTTCACGCACGCTTCCGGCCGATTCTCGTAAATGCTGCACTGGCGGGCACCATCCAGGTACACGCAACTACCGTCTGACAACTTGCGCAGCGCATAGCGCACGCCCAACTCGCGCATGCGTGTACAGGTCGCGCATCCACAACCCTCCGATGCTTCCTTATGCTGGTAGCGCGCGCTTTGGGCCTCCTCTTCGGTCAGCCCCACGAAGGCATACCCCCGGCAGCATATGGCTGCGCAAAGCGGACGGCAAAATGCGCAGTCGCCATCGAAGTTAACGGCGCCGTTGCGTATGGTGAAATGTTGTCCGTCTGGATTCATGTTGTCACTTATTGATACAATGGGTAGGAGAGCGGTAACTGGGCGTCGATCAGACAAGTTTGAACTCGAGTTCCCCTGCGATGGGCAATCGAATCACCGCAGCAAGCGGCATCAAAACTCCGACCAAGGCGTCGGCGCTCTTTGCCTGCAGCGCCTCGCGAACATAGCCTGACAACGCTGCAATGCGGCACGCATCTGAAGTCACCCCCGCAAGCTCGTTTGCCTCGAAATTCCGCTTTTCGACAACTTCCAACGCTCTCGCATCCTTCGTCAACCGAGCGAGATCAAGCGCCGTCATCACTGCGAGCCCCGGCTCGCACTCCGCGAGGAAGTCGTCAGTCGCTAGTCGCTCCTCCGTTTCGATCGACGCTCGATGCGTTGCCTCCTCAGAGCGGACCAGCACACTCGTGACACCGATACACGCCCATAGCGTCTGTGCAATTGAGGTGCCACTACGCAGCCACTCGTCTACCGGGATACTCCAGATTACCGCCTCCAGATAATTCCGCGCAGCGTGTCGGACTTCGGCCTCCTGATTAGCGAGGGCTGTCATTATATGCTCTTGCGTTGGCGGACTCATCCCGCGCCCTTGCCTAATCTCTACATCCCACAGATGTAAGGCCCCCGCTGGTACGGGACGCACCCGGTCTGAGACCAGGTTTGCTGCTGTCACGAAAACTCTGCCATCGGGCCAGGCTTGCGCGTGAAACGTCTTAGTGGGATTGGCAGCACAGCACATATTTATAAGGTCTCGCACCGCATACGTCCCGGCCGGAACGTCCACGGCATAGTTGAACGTATTCTCAAACAAGGAGCCCCACTGCTTCACAACGATACGGGTGGCGCTGCTAGCCCCAAGAGGCTCAAGTATTCCCGATTGCATCGGCAGGCCGAGGTGATTCCGCGCCACGTGAACTCTCGTTGTGAGAATACGATCGTATGCCAACTCTACCGGATGAAACCATACTACGCCCGTATGCTCGTCGTGCACCCAAGCCAATCCATACCTGGTCGCCAATGCACCAAAAAGATCTTTAATAGTACACCTTGCCGACTCATAGTCAAAGGGCATTGCCTCCAATGCACGGCCTAACGTAACAAGCAGCGACCGCACAAGATACTCCGTCGCCACGGCCTTCCACGCCTCTGCCAAGGAACTCGCATGTATCCTGACGTTATCGAGATCGAGTTTCGTTAGGTCCCAGTCCCAACTCGAGGCCATGATCTTCTCCTTCGGAGTGTTGGCTAGACCCTCCAGCTACACTTCGTTGGCACTCCCGCCGAACTCGTGATTACCTTACCCGCTGTCGGATTGCCTTTGGCGTCTTTCTTGGTAACAGTGACTTCAATTATTTGTTCGTTGTTGTATTCGCATTGCTCGACAGTGCCCTTCGTCGGACCTGTGAAAATGGTCTGCGTGGTGACCATCTTGCACGGCGCGACTTTTGACGGCGGACCATTTATATTGTATATGCGGTCTTCGATGCAATTGCCACTGGTCTGGAAGGGCGTGGCTGTTTGGGAAATGCTTGTACCAGGGTCGCAGGTATTGGGCGAACCCATCACAACGTTTTCCTTAAACCACCAACCTCTAGCTCCGCTGTAGCAGTATCTACCAATAGCTCCGTAACTGGCACCACATCTCGCACGGCCCATGGTAACGGTCTGAGTAGGACACTTTTTGGCTGGCTCTTTCTTCTTCTCCGCTTTCTTTTCGCCCAGCGGTTCCTTCGGTTCGCCTTTCATCGGAACCGGCTCTTCAGCCAGTATTCCCCCTTCAAGGGCAGATACCATATCTGTGGGTATCAGCATTCTCTGCGCGCGCTCTTCTTCCTCGGCGCATCCAGGGCGTAATTCTTGTCCAGTCTCACACGCAATGCATTTTCTTTGAAGAGCATGGCTCGCCCCATCAGAAGAAGCTTTCGCTAACGGCAAATGCATTACCTGTGCTGCCACCCGGTCCGCTTCCTGCTCATGATCATCCCCAGGCTGGTTGATGGCCAGCTTAGCCTGCACGCGCACTGGGCAGGTGTGACACGCGCCGCCGAAGGGGCAGCGCGTCGGGGTCACAGGGCAAGGCGGTGCGAATTCAGATCGGGTCGTGTCGGATTCAGAATGCACTGCCACCTGGCTGAAATCTTGCCCGAAGCGGGACTGGATAAGGGTGCCGGCCGGTTCTGGCTGGACGGTGTGGTCTGCACTGGGCCGCACCGCCGCGTGCTGCGAGAATGTGCTCGCGGGCAGAAAGGTCCCTTTTTTCTGTTCCTGAACGGCCAACTGACCATTCATGGCCGCAGTCCCCCGTACACCGCCCGCGCGATCTGATGACCTATCTGGGCCGGATGACTCTCACCTGCCAACTGAATGGCATCAGCACGCATACTGGGCGACGCGCCGCCGGATTGTAGGGTGGAGGCCAAGCCACCGTCACTCAATAGCTGCGCCAACTCTGCTTCTACGGCCGCCTGCACCAGCGCACCTTGACTGCGCGTGATCGGCAGTCCGTCCAGAACCAGTCGTTCGATGTACAGGTTGATATTCATGTCCAACTTTATCTGAGCTCCGCGTCGTTAATCGGGCGGTCCAGTTTACGAAACTCTGTTCCTGCGGCTGCCAACACCAACGGCATCGTCACCTGGGGCGGTTGCTGCGCCGCCCCCAAGAACGCCGCGTTGACGGCAATGTTGTGGATGCTGCCGCCGGTCAGGTTCAGTCGCGCCAGCCGGTCATAATCCAGCGCCACCGTTGGCGTCTCACCCGGAAAGACCTTCTGCCAGATCAGCTTGCGCTCAACCGTACCGGGAAATGGAAAATTGACGATGAAGCGCAGTCGCCGCATGAAGGCTGTATCCAGGGCGCTCTTCATGTTCGTGGCCAGGATGGCCAGCCCGCGATAGGACTCCATGCGCTGCAGCAGGTAGTTGATCTCGATATTGGCGTAGCGGTCGTGGCTATCCTTGACCTCACTGCGCTTGCCGAATAAGGCGTCCGCCTCGTCAAAGAACAAGATGGCATTGCCATATTCCGCGGCGTCGAACAGCTTCCTGAGATTTTTTTCCGTCTCGCCGATGTATTTGCTTACCACCGCCGAAAGGTCAATGCGGTACAGATCGAGCCGCAAATCGTTGGCCAGAACTTCGGCCGCCATGGTCTTGCCCGTGCCGCTCTCGCCGGCGAACAGGGCGCTGATGCCCAGGCCGCGATTCATCCTGGCGCGGAAGCCCCAATCATCGTACACCACCATACGCCGGCGCACCTGATCGGCAATCTGATGCAGCAGGCCCATCGCCTCCTGCGTCAAGACGATGTCGTCCCAGGTCGCTTTAGGCTCCAGACGTTGCGCCAACGATTCCAGACGGGGGCGTGTGCTGGCGCGGCACAACTGCCATAACCGATCCTGCACTGAGCCATTCGCCCCAGCGTCAAGCAATGCTGCCTGGGCGAGGCGTTGAATCATGGCCACGTTGAAATTAAACTGCCCCGCCACCAGGGCTGGACTATCGCCAGCCTTTTCGCCCAGAGCCGCTGCCCAGGCCGCTTTTTGTTCAGCGGCCGCGGTGTATCCCACATCGAAGGTAGCAGTGGTTTCCAGTGTAGGCCAGGCCTCACGTGTGTCGAGAAAGACAACGCCGCGGGCGCGATCTAGAAAGTGTGTCAGCGCCAGGGCATGTCCCCCGGCGGCTTCGGCTAGGGTGGGGTCAACCTCATGGGCATCGAGGTACAACGCCACCGGCAACAACATCGTCTCACGCTGCCACAGACGCGCCAGGGTTTCCAGATCGGCTACCTGGGTGGGCAGCGCATCAACCGGCAGCCGCAACAGCTCCAGCCCCACCTTGGCGGCCACATGACCGGCAATCAATTGCTTGCTGCCCGAATCCACCCCGGTCAATTGGATGACCGGCAGGCGACGCATTGTCGCCGCCTGCTTCCAGTGATGCAGAATAGATTCGGCAACCTGCAGTTGGGACGGTGGAAGTTCTACCTCCGATGTTTCGATAGGCGTGAGCAAGGGCGCCAAGCGATCGTCCAGGTAATTCAGACCTTTGATATAATTGACGATCCGTTCGTCGGCGCGCAGTGGGCTGGAAGTGAGCGGCTGCGCGCCGGGCTGATTGATTTCGATGAGTCGAAAATAGCGCAGGGGTCGTTCGGGCGAAAGGGCATCCCACGCCGGTTCATCAAAGAGCGTGAGGGCCAGCGCAAAGGTTGGGTAGGGTCTGTTCGTGTCATCCTGCGCACGGGCGCATAATGCCGCCGTGCGGGTGTCGAGTTCCATGGCCGCACACAGCAACAACGTCTCCAACTCAAAGCGCGAGAGGCCAAAACGTTGACTAAGAATGAGCGCGGCTGGTGGCGGATCGGTCGCTTCGGCGGCTAACATGGCCGCTTGGGCCTGCCCAATCTGCTCGTTGCGCACCGCCTGCGGTGATACCGCTGGCAATGCTGGCAGATCCGGCGTGGGCTCACCCGCTGACCGGCCCAGCAGACGCCCGACGAACGAGGGTGCAGCCGGTTCATGCGCCGTTGAGGTCATCATCTTTGTCGCCGATGATTGCGGCGCGAGGCGTTCCAGCCGCAGGCGGGTCCAGGCCAACGCGGCAGATAGGAATCGTTCATTGTTCGTCTGCCATTGCTCCGCGGTGCTCATTGGATCGTCACCTTTGGACCAAAGTTCGGGCTGGCCGGATTCAGATCCAATAGACTTTCTGCGCCATCGATCTGAACACGCACGAAATAGTCGCCCGCCTTGACACCGCTGATCAGAATCGTGAGCGTGTTCACATCGGCGTTGCGCGGCTCGGCTATGAACGTGTAGGCCTGCGGGGCCTGAGTGGTGATTTCATTAAGCAATAACAATACGCGCTGCGTCTTGCCGATCGTTGGATCAACACCAATCGTGATATGCGTCTGGTCAGGCAGTTGGATCGTTGTGATCGTTGGGCGCACCACCACGGCAAAAACGTTCGATTCGACGCCGATGTGCGGCACGGGTGGCCGCCCCATCATCATGGGCTGGACGATCTGTACGGCCTGCACGCCGGCCCGTAGTGAACCTGTCGGCTGCAGCGACGCCAGCGGGAAAATGATCTGTGTATCGCTTACGTTTTGGAGCGTCATTACGTCGCTGCCGCCGATGCGTATTTGCGTCACCTCGCCGCGCAACTGCTTGCCTTCGATGACCAGTGTGCTGTTGGCGACGATCGGCTCGTTCTCACCGGCTTGCGATCGAATGCGTTCGATGGTCGGATGACGGAAAGGCACCACAAAGATCTCCCGCTCGAGCACTGGCAGCGCAGTTCGCGGCGTCTCTTCACCCTCAATCAGCACGACCGTGGCCTGATACGCCATTGACAGTGCGTACTGTGTTTGGAAGAATACGCTCCACAGCTTTGACAATTCTTCCAGCGAAAGCGGCAGCGGCGTGAGCTTTACCAGCTCGATCTCGTCGGCAAGGTTGGATTGGGCCAGAAACGTGAACGCGGGATTGACGATCGTATTGCGGATCATATCGCGCGTCAGCATCGGTTTAGCGTGCATCGCCAGGGCGACACTGCCGAGCAAACGCTGCGTTTCTAGACGCGCTTCATCCCCATAAAAGGTCAACAGGTAATGCAAATCAAGGGCGACTCGCGGACGTTGCACCAGCTCTCCGTTAGGATTGCGTGTTGGCACATCATTGTTGCGCCAGGCTGCGTTCGGTGTGACCTGATACAGGTACAGATTGACGCGCGCTGCGGGTGGGCCGCCGCCGGCGGCATCAGGTCGAGTCATGGTTACTGTTGCGCCGGGCACTGCGGCTGATGCCGCGCTCTGCACCACTTCAAGTGCCAGCGTTGCGGTCACCGTGGCAATGGCACGGAAATTACTCATGAACTGCCTCCTGCTGCGCGCCGCCGCAGGTATTCTTCGAGCGACATCACTGGTGTCGCGCGCGGCTTCGGTGTCGCCGCTGGCGGCGGAGGCGTAGCGCGCACCTCAACGCGGCCAATGGTGACGTTCACAGTTGGCGCGGCCCTCGGTTCTGCTGACTCGCGCGGCTCGTTCAATCGGGCGAGGACGCTTTGCAGGACGCCCAGGTTCTGTCCAGGTGTGGGCATCTGTGAGGTAATGGCGCCATCGGTAATCGCCCTCTCTACCTGTGCTACCGCGTTTGCCACCGCTAAGCGTGGCGATAAAGGTGAAGCAGGCTGCCTCCGATCGGGCTGCTGCCTGTCGCCCCGCTGGTTGACGTGCTGTGGCTCAGCCGATTGATCGAGCGCAGCGGGTGCAACATTCGATTGCTCTGGTAAGCTTTGCTGTTCAACCCGGAACGACTGTGCTCGATCAAGCACACGCCCGGCGGTCTCCTGAAGTACAACTTCGGGCGAAGTTGCGGGCGTTGCTCCCCATGTTTGGGCAGTCTTTATTGATGGAGACCGCCGGTGGGGTGGCTGCGCGCCGGATTTTAATACCGGAATGGTCAGGCTCGTAGATTGAGCCTGAAGGGACATGGTATGAGATAGCTCGTTTTCTGACCGTGAAGACTCATTATTCTTGCTATCGTGAGCTGGTTGTTCCGCAGGCTGATCTTGCCCACTGGGTAGTGGGCGTATATCTTCGATCACTCGTGCCATGGATGACGGGATCTCACCCGCCTCAGGGAGATCGAGATGCGGCACTGGTGGGGCGGATGGAACCTCAGAGGCAATCGCTTCGTGCTCGGTCACTTCTTCGACTAATGGGGGTGATTCTGGCCACGCTGCCGCACTCGCGAACGGGGGCTCGAAGCGTGAGGCGAGGTGCGGGCGCAATTCCCCCCCGAGAAAGCGAACGCCCTGATTTTGATTGATGCTTTTGGCTGCCAGGCTGGCAAGATAATCGCTCATCACCGTCTCTTGCAGCTAACCGATCAGTTCCAGGTATAACTGCCGCCGCCATGGGCTCATGGCCAGAATATCGGCTTCGCGCCAGCCATAGGCTGAAGCAAGACTGTGCACATCACGCAGCAGGCGAATGGCCCATGCATCGAGTTCGCTCCATAAAAACCGGACGATGTCAAAGTTGGCCTGCCACTGATGAGCACACGCAGGACAAGTCAGCGCCAGTTGCACATCGGCCTGTGGATCGATCTGCGACATGTATGTGGCCACAGCACTCACCGCCTGCTCCGGCAATCGCTCCGCCGACACGGCCACGCCGTTCTGCTCTGCTTGTAGGATACACCGCTGGGTTAGCGCGTGGCGTACGGCCTCAACTTCTTGCATGTTGGCCATCGCCAGCATGTCCAGACTGTTGGGGAGACGAAAGTGAACTTGCCACTCATCCACGCTCAACGCGTAAGACTCGGTCGAGTTCACTTGGGATGTAGCGCGGATGTCAGCGACGTTAAATGCCAACTCTAGTTGCTCGCCGCATGCCGGGCATTCGGTCAGACTGGCAACTTGCGATCCGAAAAGCGATTCACGCAAAGTCAGCAGGCGTGCGTCACGCTGGCCGATGCTGAGTTGTGCCAGCGTGTCGGCGGAGAGGTCGGGGCAGGCAACAGCCAGCAGCGCTAAAACCCACTCGACGGGCTGCTGCATCAGCCCCGCCTCCCATACATTCATCCATTCTGCCGTCGAAAGCCTTCGCATAGATCACCGTAAGTCAATTACAACGTCGGCTCACTCGGCTCGGGCACTTCCATGTCGCGCTCCCACCCTTCGTTTTCCAGCTTGATGTGCTGAATCGCCACCGCATTAGCATTGGCATCGAGATCGGGCAGGGCTTGAAACTCGGACACCCAGCAGCGATACACCTTGTAGGCAATGGCCAACTGGCCGGCTTCGTTGTAGACCTCGATGGTGATGTCCTTGCGAAAGTCTTTCAGCGATACCTCGGCACCCGGGGCGTTGCCGAAGTTCCACACTCTGTTGGCCCAACCCTCAAACTCAGGATCATGGGTCACGCCGCGCTCCAGGGTGATCGCTTCGTATTCGGTGCGGCCTGGCGATTTGCGGGTGCTGCTTGGGTCGCCGCCCTCGCGATGTTTAACCACTTCGGTCGTGCGCTTAAGGGCGCCGCACTTGCTGACACCGGCGACGTACTTGCCGTCCCACTTGATGCGAAACTTGAAGTTCTTGTATGGGTCAAATCGCTGTGGCTGTGTGTTAACACTGAACTGCGCCATGGCTACCTCCTTATACCTCGATCTGGCCAGCCATCTGCTGGAGCTTGATGATCACGAACTCGGCCGGCTTGAGCGGGGCAAAGCCGACGATGATGTTGACAATGCCCAGGTTGATGTCGTTCTGCGTGGTGGTCTCCTTGTCACACTTGACAAAGTACGCTTCCCGGGGCGTGGTACCCTGGAAGGCGCCCTGCCGGAACAGGTTGTGCATGAACGCGCCGACGTTGAGGCGAATCTGTGCCCAGAGCGGCTCGTCGTTAGGCTCGAACACGACCCATTGCAGCCCACGATACAGGCTCTCTTCAATGTAGAGTGCGGTCCGCCGCACGGGGATGTATTTCCATTCCGAGGCGAGACGGTCGTTACCCTGCAGCGTGCGAGAGCCCCAAACGACACGGCCAGCGGCAGGCATGGCTCGCAAGCAATTCAGGCCGAGCGGATTCAGCTCACCGTTTTCATCGTCGGTCATTGAGACGCTGAGCTGCGGAACGCCGACCAGCGTCGCGTCCAGCCCCGCTGGCGCTTTCCACACGCCGCGCTGTGTGTCCGTGCGCGCAAAGATTCCCGCTACTGCGCCGCACGGCACAAACTCTTCCATCTGGCCCTCGTGGAGCGGATTGGGCTGCTTCAAGCGCGGGAAGAACAACGCAGCATTGCGACTGCGCGTGCCGACGTAGTCCGTAGCGGCGTCGGTGAACTTGGTCCTGGCGGTGCTCTTGTTCTTCCAATCGCTCGGCGCGTCCACGAGCAACATGGCGCGGCGTTCTTCGCAATACGCCGCGGCGGCAGAGACCACGTTCAAGTCCACGTTGCCGGTGATGAGGTAGGGCGGAATGCACAAGATATTGAACAGGCCGTCCTGCGCGTAAACCTGCTCCAGCGCATACAGTCCCTTCTTTTCCGTCCTGGCATTCTGGGGCAGAAAGTCGGCAATGGTCAGATCCAGACCATCAGAGACTGCGTCCTCGGCGGCCTTTTCTGCATCCTCGTAGGCTTTTTCGGCGTTCTTGGCGTCGTCGATCTCCTGTTGGGTCGGTGTACCACCACTGTTGATCTTGTCCTGCACAATCTTTTTCTTGGCTTGCCAATCGTCCCATTTCGTGGTCACCGCATCACTGCCCACCGTGATTGCGGGAGGGGTGGTGGGGTAGTCGCCGTCCCAGCGAACCAGCCTGGATTCTTCCTTCAGGACGTTGTGGACCTGCCGTGGACCTGGCTTGGTGCTCAGATTGAAGTACTTCTCTGTAGTGCCTCCGGGCGCGTCTTCACGCACCGTCAGATTGAACAGGTCCGCTACTGTCAAGCCCATGGATGCGG
>Ga0136653_10001927_pt1 | contig 11374 bp, 11 predicted proteins | sample LakKivw275mmetaG_FD_94866 | JGI IMG/M metagenome (GOLD analysis project Ga0136653, IMG submission 94866) | Anoxic lake water microbial communities from Lake Kivu, Rwanda to study Microbial Dark Matter (Phase II) - Lake Kivu water 275m metaG... | ecosystem: Environmental > Aquatic > Freshwater >... | reverse complement strand
GTTCACAATTATAAATTAAAAAATTGGCTTGATAACAAATTGAATTATTATTTATTAAAATGGGATTAGACACCCTGCGGCACTCCTGTTCCCATATTCTGGCTCAAGCGGTAAAAGAGCTCTGGCCCGAGGTCAAACTTGGCATCGGCCCGGCGATTGAAGACGGCTTTTACTATGATTTTGACAGAAAAGAGCCGTTTTCCGACGATGATCCGGCAAAGATAGAAAAAAAGATGCGCCAGATCATTGAAAAGGATGAACCGTTTGTACGGGAAGAGCTTTCCAAAAAAGAAGCCACCGCCCTCTTTAAGAAGCTCAAAGAAGATTATAAGGTAGAATTAATCCAGGCGATACCCGAAGAAACAGTTTCTATATACAAAACCGGCCAAAATTTTGCGGATTTATGCCGCGGCCCGCATATAAAATCAACCGGAGAGATTAAAGTCTTTAAGTTATTATCCGTAGCCGGCGCTTACTGGCACGGAATTGAGACTAACCCCATGCTGCAGAGGATTTATGGCACCTGTTTTGAGACGCAAAAAGAGCTGGGCGAATATTTAAAAAATATAGAAGAGGCAAAACTGCGCGATCACCGTAAGCTCGGGCCGCAGCTTGAGCTCTTTGATATTTACCATCAAGAAGCAGGGGCAGGGTTGGTATTTTTCCATCCCAAGGGAGCGCTTTTGCGCAAGGCAATAGAGGATTATGAAAAAGAAGAGCATTTGAAGCGCGGGTATCAGATGGTAATCACCCCGCATATTATGCAGGCAGGCCTTTGGAAAACCTCCGGCCACCTGGAATATTATAAAGAGAATATGTATACCTTTGATGCGGAGGGTAAGGAGTTTGTGCTTAAGCCGATGAATTGCCCCGGCCACATCCTGATTTACAAATCAAAGACCAGGAGCTATAAGGATTTGCCGATTCGCTACTTTGAATTAGGCACGGTTTATCGCCATGAAAAAGCCGGCGTATTGCACGGCCTCTTACGCGTGCGCGGCTTTACCCAGGATGACGCGCATATCTTTTGCCTCCCCCAGCAGCTGCGCGAGGAGATAAAATCCATCATTGATTTTGTATTTGACACGATGCGGGTTTTTGGGTTTAATGATGTAGGCATAGAATTAAGCACCCGGCCTGAAAAATTCATCGGCTCGCCTGAAGATTGGCAGGCAGCGACTTGCGCGCTGGAAGAAGCGCTGAAAGACAAAGGGCTGGTTTACAAGGTCAATGCCGGGGAGGGCGCTTTTTACGGGCCCAAGATCGACATAAAGCTCAAGGACGCCCTAAAGAGAGAATGGCAGTGCGCTACGATTCAGTGTGATTTTGCCCTGCCTAAAAGGTTCGGCCTTGCTTACATAGATTCCGAAGGCAAAGAAAAGCAGCCGATCATGCTGCACCGGGTGCTTTTAGGCAGCATTGAGCGCTTTATCGGGGCCCTGGTAGAGCATTATAAAGGGGACCTGCCGTTGTGGCTTGCCCCTGTGCAGGTTTTGGTTGTGCCGGTAAAAGCAACCGCCGCAGATTATGCGCGGCAAGTGGCAAAGGAGTTAAGGCAGCAGGGGGTCCGCTGCGGTATTGACGACGGGAAAGAAACCCTGGATAAAAAAATCCGCAACGCGGAAGTAAATAAGATACCTTATATCCTCGTTGTCGGCGAAAAAGAAGCAGGGCAGGGTACGGTTTCCGCAAGAAAAAGAGGCAAGCAGGATTTAGGGGGCATGCCGCTTGCCAAATTTATCGAAGATATCAAGAGGCAGATAGAAGAGAAAAAATAACCAGGAGGTGGGATATTAAAAAGTTCATCAGGATAAACGACAAGATACGTGTTCCGCAGGTGCGCGTTGTCGGCCCGGAGGGCGGACAGTTGGGGGTAATGACGATACAAGAGGCGCTGGAGGCAGCCAATCAGCATGAACTGGATTTAGTGGAAGTAGCGCCCTCGGCCAGCCCGCCGGTTTGCAGGATAATAGATTTCAGCAAGTTTAAGTACGATCAGGAGAAGAAGGAGCGCGAGGCAAAGAAACACCAGAAGCAGAGCAAGATTAAGGAAATCCGCCTTAAGCCCAATATCGATATACATGATTACGAAACCAAGCTTAAACAGACGATGGTTTTTTTGAATAAAAAAGATAAAGTAAGGCTTAATCTTTTCTTCCGCGGCAGGCAGATGGAGCATGTGGACTTAGGCAGGAAGCTGTTGGACAGGTTTATCACCGATACGCAGAGCGCAGCCCAGGTTGAGCGTCAGCCGCTTATGGAGGGCAGGGTGATTTCGCTGGTGCTGGCGCCTAAATAAGGACTAAGTCAGGAGAATAAGGTATGGGAAAGTTAAAGACAAAGAAAGGCGTAGCTAAGAGATTCAGGTTGACCAAAAAAGGCAGGATCAAGTATCACCCTTCAGGCAAAGGACACCTGCTCTCCAATAAAGAGCCGGAACACTTAAGGAAATTAAGGCGCGCGGACACAATCGAGAATAAAAAAGAAATTAAATATTTAAAAAGGATGCTGCCTTACGGTTAGCAGATCAAGGAGAGGATAATGGCGAAGATTAGACATAGCGCTGCGACGCGCAGAAGAAAAAAGAGGGTCTTAAAGCAGGCAAAGGGGTATTGGGGCCGGCGCAGCAAGCAATTCCAGCAGGCAAGGCGCGCCCTGATGCACGCGCTTGTCTATGCCCGGCGCGACAGAAAGGTAAAGAAGAGGGAATTCCGCAGGCTCTGGATTACGCGTATTAATGCCGCCTGCCGGCAGTCAGATATTACCTACAGCCGCTTTATGAACGGGCTTAAAAAATGCAAAATAAATATCGACCGCAAAATTCTGGCGGATCTGGCGGTAAAAGACCAGGCCGCGTTTAAGAAACTTATTGAGATAGTAAAAGGAGAGAAATCCTGATGTATGTAATTATCGTCGGCTGCGGAAGGGTAGGCGCTGAATTAGGAAAGCTTTTGTCGCAGGAGGGGCACAATGTGGTGATCATCGACAAGAACCCCGCTGCCTTTGACCGCTTAGGCGGCGCATTTAACGGCCTGACGCTTGCCGGAAACGGCTTTGACTTAAACCTGCTCAAGCAGGCAGGGATTGAAAATGCCGATGCCTTCTGCGCCGTAACAAACGGAGATAACACCAATCTTATTTCAGCGCAGGTAGCCAAGAAAATCTTCAAGGTCTCCAAAGTCATCGCCCGCATCTATGACCCGCAGCGCGCGCATATCTATTCCGCCCTGGGCCTGGATATCATCAGCGGCACCGTGCTCTTTGCCGCAATGATCAGGGATAAGATTATTGAAAGCCGCTTTTCCAGTTATCTGATAGAAAGCAAGGATACCGGCGTCATCGAAATAGAGGTTAAAAACAACCTCGTCGGCAAGAAGGTCGGCGAGATGAATATAGCCGGAGAATTTATAGCGGTGGCAATCCGCAGAATGGAAGGGGTGCTGCTGCCGGACGCGGATACGATTTTAAAAGAAAAAGATATCCTGATGGCAGCGGTAAAGGTCGCCAGCCTCAAAAAAATCAAGGAAAGGTTTGACCTATAAAATGTATATTCTGATAGTCGGCGCAGGCAAGGTGGGTTATTTCTTGGCTAAGCGTTTGAGCGCAGGCGGCAACACCGTGGGAATCATTGATAAAGATAAGGCGGTGTGCGAAGAGGTCGCCAGGCAGCTGGAAGCACTGGTGATTAACGGAGACGGTTGTGATCCACGCATCCTTGAAGAGGGAGGCGTTGCGCGCTCAGACGTAATCGCCGCGGTTACCGGCGATGATGAAGATAATCTGATCATCTGCCAGCTCGCTAAGGAGAGGTTTAAGGTTACCCGTACAGTAGGCAGAGTGAATAACCCCGATAATGAGCATACTTTTTCGGAATTGGGGGTTGACGTCCCGATAGACGCTACCAAGATTATCGCCAAGATCATTGAAGAAGAAGTTTCCTTCTCTGATTTCGTAAACCTGATGAGCTTTAAGCGCGGGAAGCTGGCCATCGTGCGCGTGGACCTGCCGGATGATTCCCCGGCGATCGAAAAAGAAGTTAAGGACGTGCGATTGCCGCCGGATTCCGTGTTGGTCTCAATAGTCCGGGGCGAAGAGGTCATCGTGCCTAAGGGCGACACCGTCTTAAAATCCGGGGATGACATCATCGCTATCACCGCCGTCGGCAACGAGCCGCAGCTGCTGAACTTACTGGTAGGGAAATTATAGATGAAGCTTAAAGCCTCTTTTAACATCGCCATAGGCATTGCTACCGAAACCCTGTATACTCTTCTTATAATCCTGGCAGGATTTATTATCTGCCTGATTATCTCTAAAATATGATCCTAAAGCCCCGCCTGCAGGATATCCGGAATATCGGTTATTATTTGGGAAAAATTATGATTGGCCTGGGGCTTACCATGCTTATGCCGGTTGCCTTAGGTATTTGCATCGGCGAAATAAACCCTGTACTGGATTTTATCATTGCCACAGAGATTACCCTGATTTTTGGCCTGATCCTAAGCCGCCTCTGTTATACGGAGAGCGACCTTAACTGGCAGCAGGGCATGGTGGTGGTAAGCTTGTCGTGGCTCGCCGCAATGCTGGTTAGCGCCATACCGCTATATTTAAGCGGCCACTGGAAATCATTTCTTGACGCCTGTTTTGAAGCGATGTCCGGCTTGGCTACTACAGGCCTGATCTTAGTGCAAGATTTAGATCATCTCTCCCGCAGCCACAACCTCTGGCGGCATTTGACTATGTTCATCGGCGGGCAGGGCATGGCGATTGTAGCGCTTTCGCTGTTATTGCGCGGCTCAGCTGGAGCATTCAGGCTGTATGTAGGGGAGGCGCGAGAAGAAAAACTCCTGCCCAACGTAATCCACACTGCCAGGTTTATCTGGTTAATCAGCATCGTTTATCTAATTATCGGCACAACTGCGCTGGGGGTAGCGGGTATTTTTTCCGTCGGGCTTAAGCCGGCGGCATCTTTTTTCCACGCCGCCTGCATTTTTATGGCCGGATTTGATACTGCCGGTTTTGCCCCAAATTCCCAGAATATCCTCTATTACCACAGCTGGCTTTATGAAGGGATCATTATCCTGATTATTGTGGCTGGGGCATTAAATTTTAATTTTCATTACCAGCTTTGGAAAGGGAATTTCCGGGAGGCGCGCAAGAATATAGAAACCAGGGCGTTTTTTATCAGCGTCCTGCTGATATTTTTTGTTGCTGCTGTCGGCTTACAGCAGACAGCAGTTTATGAAGGCGCGATGATGCTTTTTCGTAAAGGCTTTTTCCAGTTTATTTCCGGGCACACTACTACCGGCTACGCGACGATATATGCCCAGCAGTTTATCAGAGAATGGGGAAATCTTGCCTTGGTAGGATTAATTACTGCTATGGCCTTAGGCGGTTGCGCCTGTTCTACTGCCGGCGGCATCAAGATGCTGCGGGTAGGGATTATTGCCAAGGCCTTGAAAGAAGACGTAAAAAGAATAATCCTGCCGGAAAAGGCAGTGGTAACGCAAAAATTCCACCACATTAAGGAAGTGTTCTTGGATGACCGGATGGTGCGTTCCGCAGCGCTGATTACTATTGCTTATATTGTGCTCTATTTCACCGGCGCGATTATCGGTATGTGTTACGGCCATCCGTTTTTGTATTCTCTATTTGAGTCTACGTCGGCAGCGGCAAATGTAGGCTTGTCCTGCGGCATTACCGATGCTGCGATGCCAAGCGCGCTAAAGATAACTTATATCTTCCAGATGTGGGCAGGAAGATTAGAGTTTATGTCGGTGTTTACGCTGTTGGGATTTCTGGTGGCGGCGGTGAGGGGTAAGTAAAAGACAATGGTCACAAGTCACAAGTCACAAGTCACAAGTAAAATAAGAAACTGCGCTGTATTTTTCATTTTGGCGTCGTGCTGCTTAGGGGCTTTTGTGCTCCCTGTTTTTGCCCAGAGCGTTTCCAGCTCAGAGCTGATCAACAATGCCAAGCAGTATGACGGAAAGGTCGTATCTTATCAGGGCGAGGTAATCGGCGAAGTAATGCCGAGAGGGGATTTTGCCTGGGCAAATATTAATGACGGTAAAAACGCGGTCGGCATCTGGATGACTGCTGCACAGGCTTCAGAAATCAGCTTTGCCGGAAGTTATAAAGCAAAAGGCGACTGGTTTGAGGTAGAAGGGGTATTTAACCGCAGTTGCCCCCAGCACGGCGGCGATCTGGATATCCACGCCCGTTCCGTAATAAAGAAAATAGCGGGGCGCGCCGTTGCGGAAAAGTTAAACCCGGATAAAAAACAACTGGCGATTATTTTAGCGGTAATATTGGCGGTGATATGGATATTGATGCTATTTATACGCAGATAAAATCGCAGATAGAAACTGCCGCATCTCCTGCTGAGCTGGAAGAGCTGAAGGTCAGGTTCTTGGGCAGAAAAGGGATGATCGCCGATTTGACCGGCACAATCCCATCTTTGCCGGCTGCGGAACGCGCGGCATTCGGGCAAAGGGTAAATCTCCTGAAGAATAACACCGGGCGCATGCTTGAAGAAAAAATGGCCGCATTATCGGTTTCCGGTTCCGCGGAAGAGCGCCAGGCAGTTGATATTACTATGCCCGGGGTAGCCCAGCGCATCGGGCATATTCATCCGATTACGCAGGTGGTTGAAGAAATCTGCTCTGTCTTCACGCGCATGGGGTTTTGCGTGGTAGAGGGTCCGGAGATAGAGACGGAATTCAATAATTTTACCGGTCTGAATATTCCTCTTAATCATCCCTCGCGGGACGCCTTTGATACTTTCTACTTAAACTCCAAACTCCAAACTCCAAACTCCAAACTACTGCTACGCAGCCACACATCTCCGGTGCAGGTCAGGGTGATGAAATCGCGCAAACCGCCGCTGGCAGTAGTCGTTCCCGGGCGCGTATACCGTCCGGATGCCGTAGACGCCAGTCACTCTTTTATGTTTCACCAGGTGGAGGGCTTTGTCGTGGACAGGGATATCAAATTCTCCGATTTAAAAGGGGTGCTGGAGGTTTTTGCCAAGGCAGTGTTCGGCAAGGAGATAAAAATGCGTTTCCGCCCGCACTTCTTCCCGTTTACAGAGCCATCCGCAGAGGTGGATATCAGTTGTATTATCTGCAAAGGCCGCGGCTGTTCTGTCTGCGGCAGGAAGGGGTGGCTTGAGATTTTAGGCAGCGGCATGATTCATCCCAATGTCTTCAAACATGTCGGCTACGGCGCCAAAATTTATACCGGTTTTGCTTTTGGTATGGGGGTTGATAGGATTGCCATGCTCAAATACGGCATTGATGATATCCGGTTGTTTTATGAAAACGATCTAAGGTTCTTGCATCAGTTTTAATAATTTCCCATGAAAGTCACATACAACTGGCTTAAAGAATTTGTGGATCTGAAAATCGCGCCCCGTCAGCTGGCGGAAAAGTTGACGATGGCGGGATTGGAAGTTACAGCTTTAGAGGAGCGGGGGGGAGATTTTGTCTTTGAGATAGAAATCACCTCTAACCGCCCGGACTGGTTGTCGGTGTTCGGAGTGGCAAGGGAAGTGGCGGCGATTACCGGGAAAAAATTGAAACCGCCGCTTATTAAAAACCCAAAACCCCTGCCTGCCCGGCAGGCAGGCAAAAACCAAGACCTAGCGAAGGTTTCAATTAGAGTTGAAAACAAGAAAGATTGCCCTTTGTATACCGCCAAAATAATCCGCGGCGTGAAAGTCGACCCGTCGCCGGAGTGGTTGAGAAAGCGCCTGGAATCAGTCGGCTGCCGCAGCGTAAATAACCTGGTTGATATTACTAATTACGTCTTATTCGAGCAGGGAGAACCCTTGCACGCCTTTGACCTGGATAAAATTTCAGGCGGGGTGATTGCAGTGCGCCGTGCGCGCGATAACGAGAAGATCACTACGATAGACGGAACGCAAAGAATGCTTTCTGCGCAGATGCTGGTGATCGCCGATAAAGATAAGCCAATAGCTATAGCCGGGGTAATGGGAGGCGGGGAAAGCGAAGTTACGCCGGCAACGCGCAATCTGCTGCTTGAGGCAGCGGTTTTTGACCCTATAGCCGTACGCCTGGGGAGGCAGAAATTAGCTTTACAGAGCGAATCAAGTTACAGGTTTGAGCGGGGCGTGGATCTGCAAACCGTTGTTAGCGCTTCGCAGAGGGCAGTTAAACTGATTCTCGATTTATGCGGCGGAGAGCTTGTTGCGGCCGTTACAAGCGGATCGGCAAAAGTTAAAACAGAATCTATTGCCTTTGATCTTGCAGCAAGCAACAGCATGCTGGGAGTGGATATACCGCCGGCAAAGGCGGGTAATATCCTTAAGGCGCTGGGTTTTAAATCAAGGCCGGCAGGCAGGATGAAGCTTGGGGTTTGCGTGCCTGCTTTCCGGCAGGATGTAACTTCAGAAGTAGACTTGACAGAAGAGCTGGCGAGGATTTACGGCTATGAAAAAATCCCCGTAACTGTTCCCAGGGTAATGCCGGTTATTCTGCCTGCCGCAGATAGAGACTTCGCCGGTAAAATAAGAAGTATTTTAATCGGCCTGGGGCTGGATGAGGCGGTTACTTATAGCCTGGTTGATAACAATAGCGCCGCAGGGCTTTTGGCAGACGCGCCGCTTGAGGTGGCAAATCCCTTAAGCAAGGAGCAGGCGGTTTTACGGACTACGCTGATTCCCGGCCTTTTGAAATCCGTTGCAACAAACCTTAACCAGAAGCAACAGTACGTAAATATTTTTGAAATCGCCAATGTTTTCAGCTTTACTGCTTCCGGCCACCGGGAAGAGCTTTGTTTAGGGATTGCTTTGTGCGGGGTAAAGCCCAATTTTATCGCAGAGCAGGGCGTAATTAAAGAAGAGGCGTCTATGATGCATATCAAGGGGGCGCTGGAAACGCTCTTTCACCGCCTGGGATTAGGCAATTACGCATTCAGGCAGGCAGGGGGGGGATTTGAGGTTGTTTTTGGCACAGAGGCATTGGGCAGGGCGATAGAGATTAGCAGCGCTATCTTAGGGCGCTTCGAAATCAAAGGCAGGAGGGTTTTTGCCGCAGAGCTTAATCTCGCTAAAATTTTTAAGTTGGCAGTAATCAATAAGAAATTTAAGCCCCTGCCTTTATATCCGTCGATTGCACGGGACGTCAGTTTTCTGGTCAAAGAGGGTATTCCCGCCGCAGATATATTGCAAGCCGCGGCAGGAGAGGCAGGCGCCCTGCTTGAAGATGCCAGGGTAATCGATTATTATAAGGGTAAACAGATTCCCGCCGGGTTAAAATCACTAACCATTTCCTGCGTTTACCGCAGCCAGGAGCGTACCCTTACCGAAGAGGAGATTAATCCTGTTCACGCCTCGCTAGTGGCAAGATTAAAGAGTAAATTCGGCGCCCAGCTGCGTTAGGCCGTTGATTTATTACTGAGGATATGCTATACTTTTTTCGTAAGTAAAATCGTTCTTACAGAGATCCCTGCCGTGCGCGTTGGAAAAAAGATATTAATGAACCAACACAAACAATAAGGGGCCCAACGCTTCCCTGGTACCTTGGTATCAAGGAGAGGGCACCCACCTGTAACCTTTAAGGTTCAGCAAATCGTTTCCAACGGCACAGTGCGGGGATTTCTATTTTTGTGCCTCGCAGGCGATTTTTATATTTTCAGTCGAGGGGTTTAATACTCAACCCATGGACCTTTTCGAAACAAAAATCCCGCAGAAAAGTAAAGACCAGCCGCTGGCCGTACGCATGCGGCCGCAAACCTTAAAAGAGTTTGTCGGCCAGGAGCATATCTTAGGCAAAGGCAAGCTTCTGCGCCGAGCGATTGAGGCCGACCGCATAATCTCCCTGATCCTCTATGGGCCGGCAGGCACCGGTAAGACCTCCCTTGCCTGGTGCATCGCCAACATTACCAAGTCTGCTTATGTAGCGATTAACGCCACTACTTCGAACGTAGAAGAGCTGCGTAAAATCATCTCCCAGGCGAAGCAGAAGAAATCTTCCGCAGGCAGAAAAACGATCCTTTTTATCGACGAGATTCACCGTTTTAATAAAGCCCAGCAGGATGTACTGCTGCCGGATGTAGAAGAGGGTAACCCGGTGTTAATCGGGGCTACCGTACACAACCCCTATTTTTCTCTCGCCTCGCCTTTATTATCGCGCTCGTTAGTCTGCGAGCTGAAATCACTTAGAGAGAAAGATATTTTAGAGATTCTCAATAACGCGCTTTTCGACAAAGAGCGCGGTTTGGGAAAGTTTAATCTTGAACCCCAGGCAAAAGCTTTGGAATTCCTGGCGAAGTCGTGCGAAGGGGATGCGCGCAGGGCGCTTAATGCCCTTGAAATAGGAGTGCTTACAACGCCTAAACAAAAAACCGGGCCGTTGAAATTCACTTTAGAGATCGCCGCTGAGTCAATACAAAAGAAAGCGGTTATTTATGACAAAGACGAAGACGGCCATTATGATACAGCCTCGGCTTTTATCAAATCTATGCGCGGCTCTGACCCCGATGCGGCCATTTACTGGATGGCAAAGATGCTCTACGCCGGGGAGGACCCGCGTTTTATCGCCCGCCGCATCGCGATTTGCGCTGCGGAGGATGTCGGGAATGCCGATCCCCTTGCCCTGGTTTTAGCAAACGCAGCGGTTCAGGTTACCGAATTCGTCGGCATGCCCGAAGCGCGCATCCCGCTTGCACAGGCGGCGATTTATGTCTCCTGTGCGCCAAAATCCAATGCCAGCTACCTGGCAATTGAAAAGGCAGGTTCTGACATCGCCGCGAAAAAAGTCCAGGAAGTCCCCGGCCATTTAAAGGACGCTACTGCCGACGGAGAGGCGTTAGGCCACGGCAAAGACTATAAATACGCCCATGATTTTCCCGGGCATTTTGTAAAACAGAAGTATACCCGGCGCAAGGTAAAATATTATCAGCCGACTGATATCGGCCACGAGGCGAAAATCAAGGCGCGCCTTGAAAAACTGCGCTCCACATGATACAATAAACTCATGATTATAACAGAGCAGAAACCTTTTGCGGAGGTTATAGATAGCTTAAAAAGCTATACCAAGATTTTTTTAGTCGGTTGCGGCGAATGCGCTACTACCTGCAAAACCGGAGGCGAGCCGGAAGTTCTGAAGATGAAAGAAGAGCTGCGCCGCAACGGCAAGGAGGTTGTGGGAAGCTGTATTCCGCCGGCGCCCTGCATAGCCAGCCAGATCAAAACAGAGTTAGCCAAAAACGCCCGCGCGCTGCGGGAAGCAGAAGCAGTGCTGGTTCTGGCCTGCGGTTTGGGGGCGCAGTCGGTAAAGGAGAATGACCGCGCCGGGCATGCAAGCATACCTGCCTGCAATACTTTATTTGGCGCCGTAGTCGATGCGCAGGG
>Ga0136653_10001924_pt1 | contig 11378 bp, 10 predicted proteins | sample LakKivw275mmetaG_FD_94866 | JGI IMG/M metagenome (GOLD analysis project Ga0136653, IMG submission 94866) | Anoxic lake water microbial communities from Lake Kivu, Rwanda to study Microbial Dark Matter (Phase II) - Lake Kivu water 275m metaG... | ecosystem: Environmental > Aquatic > Freshwater >... | reverse complement strand
GTTTCTCTATGGATCTTGGGATTGGCTGGGTTCTTGAATTGCTGTGGAATGAATGAGTTAGGGATGGTCTTGCCTAGTTCCTCTGCCTTCTCAACAGCGCCTCTCATGCCTTTGGCTCCAGGGGTCAGAATGATCTCAGCCCCGTAAGCCATTAGCAGGGTTCTTCTCTCTAAGCTCATCGTATCCGGCATAGTCAAGATTAATCGGTAGCCTTTGACAGCTGCGATCATGGCCAGTCCTATGCCTGTATTGCCGCTGGTGGGCTCCACTATGACGGAGTTGGGTTTCAATAGACCCTGCTTCTCAGCCTCATCGATCATGCTGAGGCAGATCCTGTCTTTAACGCTCCCAGCAGGGTTTCGAGCTTCGAGTTTGGCAAGAATGGTTGCCTCGATACCTCTGGTCATCCTGTTCAATCTCACTAGAGGGGTTTGGCCCACTGTTTCGAGAACATTATTGTAGATTTTCATCAGTCTATCCCCATGAATGGTTTTGTAGAGTTTAGCTGTCAACTATCACATTAATATTTGGTTGAGTCAAATATTCTCTTAGGAATTGCGGGCGCGTCAACGAGTCTCCTTTGAATCCGGTCGCTCCAACATCAGCTTTCCGAGAGCATAATCCTGGCTATTTTGTTCTTGGCGCTGTCCAAGTGGACGGACGTGCCCTGGATCTTCTTGACATACTCATCGGCCCTGTTCTCTTCTGAGCGTAGCTCTGTTAAGAAAGAGTGGACAAGTGAGAACGGTGTCAGGAATCTAAGGAACGATAACGATACCTTGAGAATTTGCGTCTTCATTCGTATATGGGCAATCTCATGAATCAGTATTGCCTTGATCTCTTCTGGACTTAGTCTCTCCAAGATTCGTTTCGAAATGCAAACTCCCGGTCTCTTGCCATGGATCGAGAATGCAGAATGTTCGATCCTATCTGTCGTGTAGAGAGTTGGCGCCTTAGTTCCTACCGTTCTGGAGAAGTCGACTAACCATTCGGTAAGTTCTTCGTCTCTGATTTCTCGTGCACTGAGCGATGACAAGTAGAGTCGTGGTCCCAACAGATACGTCGCGAACATTCCTACAAAGAGTAGAATGGGAACCGCAGGGAGAAACATGTTGATAAAGAGCATGCCGCAGGTCATTGATATTGAAATTGTTCCTATTAGAAATATGAAAGATGTTATGTGGAGATAGATGAGTGCCAGGCGAATATTACTGCTGGAACCGGGGAGCTTCAGCAGAAGGAAACTCAATGATCCCACTGCAACCGTGCCTAGCAGAATTGGGAGGACTTGGGGAACAGTGAAGCAGAACAGCAGACAGTTCCCGAAGTCGGTTAAACTCAAGAAGGCTCACGACGTCGGCCTTGATCCTACGTTTTCTTGCTGCTCTTGAACCTTTCGTCGAAATAAGATACCGCGGTCTTACCAAAGACCTCGATTAGTTTATTGACAGTCTGATCGATGAGTGACTTCTCAAATTCCTCTTTAGCTCTGGAGGGGTAGTAGAGATAGTGAAGGCCACCGCGTCCCGCCTCAATCTTTCTTTCGACGATCTTTCTTTCGTAGAGGCGATCCATCGTAACCGCTATCGTTGTCAAGGCGACATTATGTCTTCTTCCTAGTTCCTTGTGGAGCTCCTTGACTCTTAGAGGACTCTTCTTCCAGAGTGAGCGCATTATGTCTGCTTCCAGTGTGCTGAGAACAGTCTCGAGTCCTCTCTTTTCCATGCGAATCCTCTTAACATTCAAGGATTGTTTCCCCCAAGTACCGATGATTATCTCAACGCTTTACATTGATGGTAAGTGTACTCAGTCATAAGTTTTGCCTGCAGTCCTTCTTATGTCACTATTTGAACATGAATCGCTTTGCGTCCAAGTCAGACTTTTGGATGACCACGAAGTCGCCCTCGATTTTCATTGGGATGTAGCTTGGCCAGCAGCCTCCGGACGTATTCTGTGTTCCTAAACTGTTTATTGCGAAGGTCTGTCCACAGTTGTTGCATGTCATCACGGCACCATCTTGACGGTAGCCTTTCTTGTTCTTGTAGCAGACATCACACGCATCTGTACCAAGGTGGATCTTTCCATCGGTTCCTTTGGCTAGGAGGTACCGAATTCTTACATTGTCAGAGTCATATGTGTACCACTTGGCTGCAGTAGTCACCTCCGAGGTGGGAATCTTCACCTTATCGTCGGGCTCAGAGGATATAGATCCTAGAGGACTTGCGGCTGGAGAACTTACTGCGGGAGGGCCTGTTGCGGGAGCGTTTTTGGAGGTTGATGCATAGCTCAAGGCGACTCCTATCAACATGACCAGTACTATCGCTGCTATCACGGTTTTGCTTCCAAAAGCCACCTTCTTATCTACATTGATACCATGAACATTTGACATGTGCTTGGAATAGTTCGCAGGCTTAACGCTAGCACCGCACATCTGACACACTTTTGGCTTGTTTCTCTCAGTCATTCGTGTCACCTCCTAGCGCACGCCATGCCTTGTCGATGCTGTTCTGGCTATGCTTGTTTCAAGAGGGGTGTCCGCTCGGTTAGACGAATCGTTGAAGATCTTCCCATCGATCAGTTCTATCGTACGTCTTCCTTGTTTGGCGATGTCCATGTTGTGTGTGACTAGAGCTAAGGTACGTCCTTCGCTAACGAGTCTTTTGATAGTCTCCATTACGATCTCGCCATTTTTCACGTCGAGGTTACCTGTCGGATCGTCGGCCAGTATGATATCCGGGTCGTTGATTAGAGCTCTTGCGATGCACACACGCTGCTGTTCACCACCGGAAAGCTGAGCAGGCCGATGCTCGAGCCGGTGGCCCAGACCCATACTTTCAAGCGCTGCGCTGGCAGTCTCCTTGTCTACTGTACCGAGGAAGTACTGTGCAATCATGACGTTCTCAAGCGCCGTCAGATATGGGATTAGATGATACTGTTGGAAGATCAGCCCAATGTTCTCGCGGCGGAACTTGGCGAGCATCTTTTGACCAAGACCGGTGATGTCAATATCATTTATGCTGACTGTACCGGAAGTAGGAGTGTCCAAACCGCTCATCATATTGAGTAAGGTGGTTTTTCCGGAGCCAGAGGGCCCGATTATGGAAACCCACTCGCCCTCCGGTATGACCAAGTCGACATTGTTCAGGGCGCGTGTGTAAGCGTCGTAGTGCTTCGTAACCGACTTCAGTACTATCTTAGGCTTGGCCATCATCTACTCACCTCTTAGCACGATCGCGGGGTCTATGCGTATCGCTCTCCTTACTGGGAGTGCACTGGCCAAGACAGCGACCAATAGCGAGATCACCACGGTCACAGGCAGGATGAGCAGTAGCGGCGAGATCGGTGCACTGAAGACGCTTTCTGCAATGTACTGTGCCAGAACATTTCCTAGACTGTAACCGAAGAATCCTCCAGCAACACCGACGATAGTCGCTTCAGCAAGAAATATGAATGCTATGGTCATGTTCTCAGCACCGATGGACTTCATTAACCCAATCTCCTTCCTCCGCTCCATGACCGTCGTCATCATAGTGGTCGTCACGGTCATCCCGGAAGCTACCAGCGCGACAACAGTTATCAGAAACATCATCTGTCCCAATTGATCCATTATCATTGATTCAGCTCTGACGAGCTGCTTGACAGTCTTTGCCTCTGTGTAGGGAAGCTTCTTCACTATCTCCGCGCCGATGAGTTCTGCCGGGCATTCAACGCATAGTCCGCTTACTTGAACTGAGTGAACCTTGCCAGGACGACCGCTTATCCTCTGGGCAGCCGAGAGCGTCACGAAGAGCTGCGAATCTTCTGAACCGCCTGTGTTTACTGTGCCCACGACTTTGAGCTGCTCTGTGGTCATGTTCTTTGTCTCGGAGTTCTCATAGCTTAGCGTTATGTAGTCGCCAACTTCAAGGTTCAACTTCCCAGCAACTGAGATGCCGGCGATGGCACTCTTATCATCGCCATCTTCTATCCAAGCACCTTCCACGTTCCAGTATGGCGCGATCTTCTTGATTCCTGTCCTCCATACTTCGCCGGTCTTTACGAGATCAGGATATCCACGGTCAAAATAGGTCCCGGCAAGTATGACTTTCTGAATGCTTCCTTTATACTCGACTTGGACAACCTGGTATAGAAATGGTGCGAAGCCAAGAACATTCGCGCTCCACTCATCTATCTTCTTTATTTTCAACAGGTCGCTCTCGTCAATATACCGTTGCTCCGTCACTGAGCCAAAGCTAATCCCTGGAAACCCTATTTCTACAGTGTCTGATCGAGGGGTAACCAAGATGTTTGAGCCAAATCTTCTGAATTCTTTACCTAACTTATCCTCGATCCCGCCAGAGACAGTGAGCAGTCCGCTTGTCATTGATGCACCCATCAGAACCGCTATGATTGCGACGGCGACACGAGATTTCCGTTTGGAGAACGACCTTTCAACTATTCGAAAGAACATTGTCGCGTCCACCTTTTCTAGTAATGTAAAGCTTTGCTTCTTAAGTTGACATATATTAATGTTATGTTAGGACATGATCCATCTTCAACTGCAGAGTCCGATTACTGCCGGCGAAATAGAACCTCAAGTTGCTTATCAATAGAGCAAAGCTTTATATTTTCCGCAAAGATAACTGGTACCAGAAACGATCCACATGTCAAACGAGACTTCGAGTTCTAGACTGCGCTATCGAACCTCGGTGATCGCGGTCATTGTCGTGGCAGGAATATTCATAGCGACTTTTTCGTGGATTGTCTTGCCTGGAGAAAAAGTATTCTCGCAAATGGGATGTTGTGGCAAAGGTTGCGGTTCAGGAGGTCCGCAGAGCAGTCAGGCTGCTCCGCAACTCTCCAAAACAGATGCCGCAATCAAAGCTGCACTAACATATTATCAGCAAAAGTACGGCGACTCAGCGGTGAGCGCGACGGCAAAGGACTATGGTTGCCACATTGAAGTCACCATAATCAAGGAAGGCCAACCAATCAAGACCCTCACCTACGTTAATGGACAAATCTACGGGTAGCTGAAACACAACACGTCTTCACATAACTCGGTGTATTAGTGTGACGTACTCGCTCATCTGTTAAGAGGTGAGAATCTTGAGTCAGGGAAACAGAGGAAAGATCATCAACAGTGGCAGAAGACGCAACTACAAGATCTTGGTCGCATTACTGGTACTTATTGTGGCAGGGGCAGTTGCGGGCACTTATATCACAGGTATGCAGAGATCCGTGGCTAAACCCCCTCAAGTAGGTGTTCAGTACAATCTACCATCAAACCCGACCCGCATCCAATATGCGTTAGAAAAGAACAATCTCATTCTATCATTGGCAGAGGTTCAATCGAACCGATACGTCGTCTTTGACTATGTTCAGACCGGCGAGACGATTCCCATGATGGCTTATGTAGCACCTTCTGGGAGAATCGTCACAGCCATAAGACTATGCGAGCCGTGCGAGTCCAGATCCTTCTGGTTCGATACAGATCAAGCTGTTTGCAGTGCATGCGGAACCAGATGGTTCGCCGAGACACTGAAGGGCATAAGCGGCGCCTGCACAGAATATCCTCCTACCGAGGTCAAGAACACAATCTCAGGAAACAATCTGATCATATCTCTATCCGACATCCAAGCGTTGCAGCCTCAAGAGAAACCTTCTGAAGCAAACACTGCACCCAAGTCCACTGTGAGATTGATCATCGTAGTCCCATCAGCGATCACGCAAGGACAGGTGACGCCCATCGAGATCAAGGCGATAGATGAGGACGGCAAGGTTGACCCCCAGAGAACCGACACCGTCAAAGTGTCCGTAGGACAAGGCAACGCAATACTTAGAGATCCAACAGGAGCAGACAAGGCATGGACCAGAGAGGTCACGGTGGAACTGTCGGAAGGCATCGCAACGGTTGAGATACTTGACGAGATCCAAGAGGTTTCCAAGCTATCCGCGGTATGGGCCAGTGGGCAATCCTACCTTGAGCCAGCCTCGAGTGGCGTGATCTGTGTAGGACAACACTAGCTTTAGGCTGTCGGAAAACTCCTTTCTGGATGTACATTGCTAGGATCTAATCTTTCATATGATTCGGATCAAAAGGATAAGAACGTTCAGTTGGATTTCCAGTCAATTCAAGGACTGGGTACCATTCGAGTCGATTTACGGCTTCGTTGATGTCCTAGAATGGATCTTGGTATTTATCGGAATCGTCTACTGGAGACAAAAGAAGAAAAGAACTTGGTGGCGCCTACGCCAACCCGATCATGAATGCGACGGCCATGACTACTAGGGCCAGCGCACCAATCTTTGGAAGGTATATTTGATATTTTCTAATCTTTGGGAGAAACGTCTTGTAGGCCCTCAGGCAGATCAAAGTTACGCCGACCAAGGCCACAGTAACTGAGGCTGCATAAACACTCATTAATATGTAAGGATCGATACCGCCAACCGCTAGAGCTAAGAGAGCAAATTCCTCCTCGTGAGCAAAACCGAGGACAAAAGCGAATACTGCGATCCCCCCAAGACTGAAGACTAGACTCTTGGAATGCTTGTGCTCATGTGAGTGTACAACACTATTGATGTGCGAGTGTTCATGGGCATGCTCGATTTCGCTTAGGTTCTCGTGGAGATGCTCATGTTGAGCCTCAAGCTCATCTCTGACATCTTCCCTGTAGAACAGGTAGGCAAGGATCAGAAGCATTCCCGCAGAGGCATACTTCAGTAACTGGGCTGAAACATCGATGAAAGAGGTCAACAGGGTATAGGCCAGAACCACGGCTATTGAAGATATGAAATGGAAGAACGAGATTATGATTGAGCTGACGAGACCGTACAACATAGGTCTATTCTTCAAAGTAGAGTACAGGAAGGCGACAGGCCATCCATGACTGGGATTCAGACCGTGAGTTATTCCGATCAGGATAACTCCGATATAGGCAGAATCTAATGTCAGTTTGCAGTCCTTCTGATGGGAGTCTAACGCTGTATGTACAGCATGATATGTATTTTGCTGCGTCACATCCATGCAACACAGGGACTCATATTCTGGACGTCCTAGCCACTCAGAATTTTTCGAATCAGTTAATGAACCACCCACGAGTTACCAAGTCAAGGAAGCCCTCTTGACCACCCGCTTAGGTCGCCAGAACGATCTCATAGTGAATACCGTAGTCGTTACAGCTGGTGAGGGCATCTTAGTTTAAGCACTCGTTTGAATCAAACTCCCAGACCCTAATCATTCAAACCATTAGAGCCTAAGCAAAACTACCGTCTGAGTGTAAAGCCTGAATTTTCCGACAGGCTATAGCTTCTGAATATAGAAAAGGTAGCAGTCTAGGAAATTAGAGAATCGATAGAGCAGAGAGTTGAGACTTGGGCATAGCGATCGAAGTCTATGTGACATAGATGCTGTGCTTCTAGTTTTTCTGGCTTCGTTAGCATATGATCTTTGCGCCACACTTGCGACATTTCTTCTTGTGTGGGATATTCACTGCTCCGCACTCAGGGCAACGCCTGAAGAACCTCTCACGCTTGAGAACTACTCCACAACTTATGCAATTCTTCATGTCTGGGGGATTCTCTGTCTTACAGTGTGGGCAGATCAAGGCTATCCAACTTGAGAAATTGGGTGTAAGGATCTACAAAGCAGCGGCAACTTGCATATATCTTTAGCCGAGCCCCTGAGGCTATGAGCCCGCGCATAGCTTTTTTTAATGATAACTGATTAATAGCAGAATAGACGATACTTACCACGATGGCTGGAGATGGATAGGATACCCTTAGTTGACCGTCTTAAGGGTGCTTTTGCCGTAGTCCTTTTGCTTTCTTTCTATAGCCTGTCCGGCATTCCGGAGGTCAAAGGTGTGTTTGGAACTGTAATCACTACCAAGACTATTACACCATCTCTTGCTCTTCCAGGCCAGTCGTTGACTGTGAAGATCAATATCACCATAAGCGGTGTTGTGCCCGCTGGAGGGCCTGTTGACTCTTGCCTAGTGATCGATAGGACCGGCAGCATGTTCGGTCAAAAGTTCGTAGATGCAAAGGACGCTGCCAAGACGTTTGTTGATGAACAGAATGCTACAGACAGATCTATGATTATAGAGTTCGCTGAGCAGACCAGGGTGCGGATGAACTTCACGACAACAAATGATGCCGGCAAGATTGAGCTTAAGCAGTCGATAGACGGCATAATCTCGCCTTACGGTTACACTAATCTGTATGCCGCTCTCCAGACGAGCGTCGACGAGGTCATAGCCCAGGGGAGACCAGAAGCCCTGACAGCCATACTCCTGCTAACAGACGGTAGACCAACCATCGGCATAACGGAAACAGCAAAGTTTGTTGAGCAAGCTCAGAGAGCCGCTGACAACGGCATTGCAGTATACACAATCGGATTGGGCGGCCCCTCAGTTCCGGATCCTGTGAATGCAACCCTTCTGCAGGAGATCGCAACAGCAGGCAATGGCAAGTACTACTTCGCTCCTACAAGCTCACAGCTTGAGGAGATCTACCTAACCATCTCCGCTGAGATACACAAGCCTGAACCGGCTGTGAACGTGCGCATCACGGAGCGCCTCCCAACATCGATAGTGACCTATAACAACGATGCCACCGAGGCCCCAACAACAGTCTTCCCCAACGGAACCATCTTCTGGCTAGTCCCGCAGGTAACATCAGACCAGGCCTGGGTAGCAACATTCACTGTGACCGCGCTGAAACGCGTCGCAGTGGTCCAGAGCATAAGCCCGACAACAATAATCTACGATAGAGCAGAGAGCGTAGACATAAGAGTCGACCTGCCGCCGGGAATGGCGGTCAGAGAAGTCGCAACGATCTCCATGGCCTCGAATGCCACCTCGGTCAGCCAAGGCGACACAGTACACTACAACGCCACAGTCGCAAACTACGGAACGATCTCAGAATCCTTCGCGGTAGGGCTCTTCGTTAACAGAAGCCGCATAAGCACCACCACAGTCTCCTTAGCAAACGGCACCACAAGACTGGTAGACTTCAACTGGAACACCTCAAGCTTCAACCCCAGCCTCTACAACGTCTCAATAGTAGCAGACCCAGACCGGACAGTATTCGGCGACGACCCTACAAACAACACCAGAACAATAATGACAACCGTCGGACCAAGATATGAGACATCAATACTTCCACTGCTGATGATGGTCATCATACCACTTGCAGTCATACCGCTGGTAGCAGCTGCGCTGCTGGGTAGGCGAAGAGGATACTTCGCGCGAATGGCAGCCCGTCCTGTCGCGGGCGCGCCCGTGACGGCTGGCACGTACCCGATGGTATGTCCTAGGTGTTACAGGCAGCTAACCTACTATCCCAACCTGAAAAGATGGTACTGTCAACCCTGTCAAAGATATGTATAGGAGTAGAAACTCGTAAGGTTACTCTTTCCTTAGCCTGGGCGCAGCTATCCTAGTTCTAATCTCTTGCTTGCCTGCTTAATTGCTTCCTCGTGAACCATCCTAAATGGAAGTCCAAGCCTCACGGCGAGGTCTCGGATATCATCGTATTCAGGCTTTAGATTGATGATTCTGCCGGAGCCATCTCTGGCGATCTTGATGCTGATCTCGACTTTGGTTCCTTTGAATTCAAGCTCAACTTTTCTGCTCTCTCGTTGAAGGACTCTGCGGTGGCACGGGTGAACCCTTACTCCGAGCGTCCCTGTCTCTGAAGTTAGCACATCTGTTAGAGTAGCTGCATCTTTCTCTTCAGCAACGACGCTGATAATCCAAGCTGGACGTGACTTCTTCTCGAAGATCGGTGTAACCGAGACATCCTTGGCCCCGGCGGATAGAAGTCTCTCCATTGTGTAGCCCACAACCTCACCAGTAATATCATCAAGATTCGTCTCCAGAAGCACCACACCATCTTCAAGATGACCTGCCTGCGAAGCCGTGCCAGTAATGATTCTGAGGATGTTGGGGAAAGTATCGAATTCATTCTCTCCAGCACCGTAACCGATCCTCTCAGGTCTCATGGGAGGAAGGTGATCCAGACTCTTCTCAGCTAGGTTGGTGAGGATCGCGGCTCCTGTAGGTGTGGAGAGTTCACGGTCCAAGGGGCCTCCGACTATCGCAAATCTCTTCGCGGCTAGGATTTCAAGAGTTGCCGGGGCGGGTGAGGCCACGGTACCATGTGAGAAGCGGAACAGGCCCCCTCCAACAGCTACGGGCGTGGAATAGATCTTGGTACCTTTCAGTATCCCCAAGTCGTCTAGGGCTGTGGCTGTGCCTATTATGTCTGCGACGGTGTCTACAGATCCGGCCTCATGGAGATCGACTTTGTCGATATTCTTTCCATGAAGCTTTGCCTCTGTCTTCACCAATGCTCTGATCGATCTCTCAGCAAAGTCTTGTGCTGACTGTTGAAGATTCAGGGCCTTGGCTAAATTGTTGACAGCCTCGACTATCTCGAAGCCTGATCTATGCTTTACGCTCTCGTGAGCTTTGATCGTAACTTGTTTGGCCCGAAATCCAGATCTGCTGGTCTCAGTCACAATGATGTCTATGTCATCACAGCCTTCGAGGTGTTCTTTTGCAGATCGCATCGCGGCTAGAACTTTCTTCGAATCGGCGCCCAGATCAAGCAATGCAGCAACTATCATGTCGCCTGATATGCCAGCCAACTGGCAATCGACTATCATAATCTGTTTGTTACTTACCAGATCCATTAGCGCCACAACCAACCATCTAGATAATGTGAACTATTGAATCCCCAAGAAATATTTTGGAGGAGGTGAACCATAAAGGAAGCGCTGACTTTCTTAAAGGCTTATTTACCTTGACTTCCGAAGACTCTCCGGGAGAGATCCTTGGATCTTATGGGCGAATTCAAGAGATCTGTTGAGATCCTAAGATCTAACCTTATACTGTTCCTTCCTGCGCTGGTCATATTCTATCTTATCCCAGTTGCGCTGCTCATCGTAGCCGTCTATGTCTTCGCACCTATAGTTATTGTCGCACTGAAAAGTTCGTCTCCTCTTTGGGCTCTCTTGCAAGGTTCCATACTCGGGCTGGCTATAGTGCTCATTCTTGCAACGCTGGCTTACCTTTACGTGATCTCAGGAGCAGCAAACATGAACAAGAAGGCCGTTCTGACAGGAACGACCTCGATGAGCGATTTCTGGGAGGGCTGCAAGAAGTACTTCGGCAAGGTCGTTGGCGGCGTCATACTGCTGGCCATAGTTCACGGGATAATAATTGTGGGGGGGATATTCTTCACAGTCGCCACAGTATTGCCCAGCATTCCAAAGCTTACCGAACCTGAATTCGTGCCCAAGTTTGAGGCTGGAGCTATAGAGCCTGAGAGGTTCACTAGCCTCGCAGCTTGGCTGACTGAGCTCTTGAAGACTTTTTCTGATGCAATTGGAG
>Ga0136653_10001921_pt1 | contig 11384 bp, 8 predicted proteins | sample LakKivw275mmetaG_FD_94866 | JGI IMG/M metagenome (GOLD analysis project Ga0136653, IMG submission 94866) | Anoxic lake water microbial communities from Lake Kivu, Rwanda to study Microbial Dark Matter (Phase II) - Lake Kivu water 275m metaG... | ecosystem: Environmental > Aquatic > Freshwater >... | reverse complement strand
GTATAAAATTGAATCATTTAAAGACTTACGATTGTTATCAACAATCTTATCAACAACCTTTTCCACATATCTGTGGATTTCAATTCCAAGTGCCCGTATCAAGGGGAATATCCCCTTCCGATAACCTTTTCTTAATCTGTGACTTTAATTCTCCATCCAAACGGATCTTCCTTTTCTCCATATTGGATCTGTAGAATTTCATTGTACAATTTTTCAGTCAGGGCGCCAACTTTTCCTTGATTGATGACCGACTCCTTGCCTTTATAAAAAAACTGACCGATGGGAGAAACGATAGCCGCCGTCCCCGACGCAAACGCTTCTTTCAGGCTGCCGTTGGCTTGGGCGGATAAAACTTCATCTATGGATATGGGTCTCTCATTAACCTGAATACCCCAGTTCCTGGCGATCTGCATGACCGAATCGCGTGTGACGCCGGGAAGGATTGTTCCTCCCAGAGGAGGCGTGATCAGTTCATCGCCAATCACGAAAAAGACATTGCTCGTACCCACCTCTTCAATATATTTCATTTCAATGGCATCAAGCCACAACACCTGCGTATATCCCATTTTACTGGCTATTCTGCTCGCATAAAGACTTGCGGCATAATTGCCGGCCGCTTTGCAATTTCCCGTTCCGCCGCGCACAGATCGGACGTATTCTTCGCTGACATACATCTTTGTCGGATTGAAACCTTCCGGATAATATGCCCCCACGGGCCCCACAATAATAAAAAACAGGTACTCGCTGGCGGGATGCACACCCAGAGCCTTCTCCGTTGCAATCATTGTTGGACGGATATAGAGAGAAGTTCCTATGCCCCGGGGAATCCAGTCTTTTTCAAGAAGAATCAGCTTTTTCAAGGCATCCATAAACATCCCGGCATCTATGGCCGCCATGCACATTCTTTCCGCGGAGGCGTTCATGCGTTTGATGTTTTCATCGGGCCTGAAGAGAAATATGGCACCGTTTTTCCCCCTGTAAGCCTTCATCCCTTCAAAAATTTCCTGCCCGTAATGTAGACACATCGAAGTGGGATCGAGGGATATGGCTTGGTATGGTTCTATTACGGCATCGCACCATCCCTTGTCGACATGATATTTAGCAGTAAACATATGATCGGTAAATATCTTGCCGAAGCCGAGCTTCGATTCATCCGCAGGTTTCTTTTTCATCTTTTCCGGTTCGATTTTATTGATCCTGATCTCCATACATTCATCCCCCCTGATTCATTTAACACCACAATGACTCGATTTGTTGAAAAAACATACCATGGAAGCACTCCCTTAGCATTAAATCATCTTTCTATCAAGATTTCTGTACTGAATGGCCTCGGCGACGTGACTGGAGCGAATGGCTTCTTCTTCATCCAGATCGGCTATGGTTCGGGCAATCTTAAGAATCTTGGTGTATGCACGGGCGCTGAGCCCGAGCCGGTCTATGGCCATTTCGATGAGCTTCTGAGATTCATCGTCAATGATGCAAAATGCCTTGATCTGTTTATCGGACATGCGGGCATTGAATCGGATGTTGTTATCCTGAAATCTCCTGTCCTGCATCCCTCTCGCCCTGTTGACCCGCTCTGCAATATCCGCAGACGATTCACCGGCCGATTTGCCTGTGAGATCCCGGTATTTCACGGACGGCACTTCTATATGAATATCGATCCTGTCCATCAAGGGCCCCGAAATTCTGGCTTGATACTGTCGTATTTGCTGAGGGCTGCACCGGCAGGACCTCTTCGTGTCGCCGTAATAGCCGCAGGGGCAGGGATTCATTGCCGCCACCAGCATAAACGCGGAAGGATATGTCGCGGTAACGGATGATCGCGTGATTGTTACAAAGCCGTCTTCGAGAGGTTGCCTCAGCGCCTCGAGAGCATTTCGCTTGAACTCCGGCAGTTCGTCCAGAAACAATATCCCGTGATGGGCAAGGCTGATTTCGCCGGGCTTGGGAACATGCCCTCCTCCCACAAGGCCCGCATCTGAAATCGTATGGTGAGGCGCCCGGAAGGGTCTTGTGCCCAGCAGGATTCGCTTTCTCTCCAGCGTTCCGGCAACGGAAAATATTTTCGTTGTTTCAATCGCTTCTGCAAAAGACATCTCCGGAAGGATCGTGGGAAGTCTCTGAGCCAGCATGGTTTTCCCTGATCCGGGCGGGCCGATCATGATGATATTGTGCCCACCCGCCGCTGCCACCTCCAGAGCCCTTTTCGCCTGCTCTTGCCCACGTATCTCTGCAAAATCAAAAGGATAATGAAGACTCCGTTCGAATACCTCCCTGATATCGAGCTTGAACGGTTCTATTTTTTTGTTACCGTTAAAAAATTCCACGACATCGGACAGTCGATCAACGGGTACAATATTGGTTGATTCCACGACCGCCCCTTCACCGGCACTTTCACTTGCTACAATGATTCCCTTTTTGTCCGTTTTTCCTGCCAGAATTGCTGAAGAGAGGATGCCGGGGACGCCCTTGATGCTGCCGTCCAGAGACAATTCGCCTACGAGGATATAGTCCTGGAGGGATTCGGATTGTATACAACCTTCCGCGGCCAGAATACCCACGGCAATCGGCAAATCAAACCCGGTTCCTTCCTTTTTTATATCGGCCGGTGCAAGATTTACGGTAACGTGATTTTTGGGAAATCCATAGCCGGAATTTTTTATGGCCGCCTTGATGCGGTCTTTGCTTTCTCTTACAGCAATATCCGGAAGTCCCACCGTCGAGAACTGGGGAAGACCCGGAGAAACATCGACCTCCACATCAATGGGATGCGATTCTATACCGATGACCGTACTGCTTGCGACCTTTACAATCAACCTTTATCTCCAGAAGATTCTATCCGGATTAACATGTCGTGGTTGATGACCACCTTTCAGAATAGGAGAAATTAGAGAAACCTGGCCGGCTTCCGGTAAAACTTCACCATTTTAAACGGCTCGAAATATTATAAAATCAAAGTCTTAATATCAAGATAATTCTTTAGAAAAATATTTTTTTTAACCTCCTTGACTGGGGGAATTGGCTATGATAATTTGCTGTCAATCAGATTACACCCCTTATAGGAACAAGCTCAGACATGTCAGAATTATCCCACCTCGATGAAAAAGGCAAGGCAAGGATGGTTGATGTAACGGTAAAGGAACCATCCATACGGGAGGCGTTCGCCCGGGGAAAGGTTCTAATGCAGAAGGACACCATTGCTCTCATTGCAGGAGGGGGGATCCCCAAAGGAGATGTTTTGGGCGTCGCTAGGATCGCAGGAATCCTGGCGGCCAAAAAAACGGGCGAAATAATCCCCATGTGCCATCCGCTTGAGTTGACAGGCATTGACGTACAATTCAAGACGAACGAAGAATCGGGTGAAATTATTATTGAGGCCAGGGTAAAAACGGTCGGGAGAACCGGTGTGGAGATGGAAGCGATGACTGCTGTAAGCGTGGCCGCCTTGACCATTTATGATATGTGTAAATCCGCCGACAAAAATATCATCCTGTCAGACATTAAATTAATTTCCAAACACGGCGGCAAGAGCGGTTCCTTCATCAGGAAAGAATAAACGACCGGAAAGGACGTATGTATCAAAAGACTTACAAAATAAAAAAATCTTTCCTCATCGCTTTATCGGCTGTCGTTGTTCTGTTGTTTCTTCTCCTTTTACTTTCTCTTTTTTTCAAGGGTTCCTCTGTAGAAAAGGTTGTTCTCGCTGTTATTTTCATCTCTGTCCTTCTTGTTTTTCTCGAATTCATGTCGCGCAAGGTTTTAACGGAAGATCAGGGCATCCTCATCAGAAAATTCCTCAGGGAAAAGAAACTGTTATGGGAAGATATCACCCAGGTGGGAATCGTTGTCATGAGAAAGAGGGTCTACATTTTGTTAACGACCATCAAGGGATTCCACATCCTCACCAATGCTTATGAGGGATTTCCCGATCTTCTTCAAGGGATTGCAAGCCATGTCGACAAGGATAAAATGGATGAAGAGGTCTGGAACCTGCTTGAACATCCAATCGAAAAAATATCAGACACCGTCTCAACGTGGTTTGCAGCGGCAGTTCTTATTATCATCATCATCCTTAAACTGACAGGTTATTAAAAAGATTCATAGAAGCTTTGCACAAGAAAGGAATCAGGCGCCATGAATCCAAAGAATCCCGGAATAGTTGTAAATAAAGACACACTGGCAACGTATTCTTCTGTAGAAGATATCATAGAAAAAAAACTCGAAGATATTGCCACCATTCTGTGTACGGCTGTCGAAGGGAAAAGCAAGCTCCACGGAGAAGTAGTATCCATGGTTGAAAGAAGCCTCTTCAGGATCGCCCTGAAGCGTTCCAACAATGTGAAAAGCGCTGCTGCAACATACCTCGGGATCAACAGAAACACCTTCCAGAACAAAATGGTCAAATTGGGTATTCGCTGTGAAGCATCCCGGCAGGGAAAATGATGCGGTATGAGCGATTTCTGTCAAAAGGCCTATATTAATGCTAAGAAGTTAATAAAAAGATGAAAAGAAACACAACCGGATTGCCCGGCAATATTAAAATACTCATGGGAAAAGGGGTCAGAATTCACAACCCCTTTTCTGTTGAAATAGGAGATGAGGTTGATCCCAACAGGATTTCCGGTGATGATGTTATTATCCATTCAGGGACCAGAATATATGGTAAAAAAACATTGATTTCCAAAGGGTCCAGATTGGGCTATGAATCACCGGTTACCGTCGTTGATTGCCAGCTCGGACCGCATGTGGAATTGAAGGGCGGCTTTATAAAATCCTCCGTCTTTCTTGAAGGATCCAATCTGTCAAGCGGCGCCCTTGTGCGGGAAGGATGTATTCTGGAAGAACAAGCGAACGCGGCCCATACAGTCGGATTGAAGCAAACCCTTCTTTTCCCTTTTGTCACCCTGGGCAGCCTGATTAATTTTTGCGACTGCTTCATGGCGGGGGGCACGAGCAGAAAAGATCACAGTGAAGTCGGCAGCTCCTATATCCATTTCAACTACACGCCGAATCAGGACAAGGCAACGCCATCTCTCGTCGGTGACGTACCCAGAGGAGTGATGCTGAACCAGCTCCCCATCTTTTTAGGGGGTCAGGGCGGCCTCGTCGGCCCCGTTAGAATCGGGTATGGAACCGTCATCGCGGCCGGAACGGTTTATCGCAAAGATTGTCCGGAAGGCGGCAAACTGTTAATCGGAAAAAAAGATGCCGCAAGAGACAGTACCTTTTATATAGGCTTTTACGGGGACGTCACCCGACGCGTCTATAATAACATCTCCTACCTTTCCAATCTTCTCGCTCTCAAAGAATGGTATGTTCACATCCGGCAGCCTTTTTCCCGGCTTCAGGATATGGGAGAAGGATTGTACATGGGAATGATGGACACTCTCGAAAGCATGACCGAGGAAAGAATAAACCAATTTCGGGCCTTTTCCGAAAAAATGGAGGCGTCCATAGCCCTGGGAGAAAAAATACGATATAAAAAGACCATCCTTAAGCAAAAAAAGGAGTTCCTTGAAAACTGGCCGAAAATTGAAACCTGCTTCAAAAGCGGGCATGAAACAAGGATCGATCAAAAAAACCGCGATGATTTCGCAGGAATAATTCACCATAAAATCAGCAGGGGAGGAAAGAACTATCTGCAGGTCATTAAAAGTCTCGACAAACGGGAATCAGCCATTGGAACACAATGGTTACAGAACATCGTAGACGACATCACCCGTTCTTCCCTGAATCATTTGCCATCCTTCAGGCTTTAATGAAGAAAAGGCGCTACCGGAAAAATAAAGATGTTTGCTGAGTTACGAACATATTTCATCAACGCGATACATTTTCTGAAAAAATGGAAAATCTTTGCAGGGATCGATGTCCGTAAAGCCCCTCCCTGTTCCGTGATTCTTTTTCCCCTTCACCCCGATGTGCTTTTCTGTGGTTTTGCCGGTGTTCTTACCATCAGGAGAGGTGATACATCCCAAGAGATTGATCCCGGCCATAAACTTGCCCTGCTGTTCAAAGAAGTCAGGCAGAATGATATCAAGCGTCTTCTCACCGGAGCCATGTCTTCCAGCCACTATCTGAACGGCGGGAAGGGATTGGAAAAAATGGGAGAAACCATCCTTCGGATGAAGGGAGACACTCCCTTTGAGAACATCTTTTTCCAGCCTGAAAAAGTGATGGAGCTGTCGAATCTCATGGAAAGCATGAAGGCGTTTTTCTCGCAGGAAGAAAAACTTCTTGAGGAGAATGCCGCTTATTTCTCTAGCGCCGATATGGAAACCATCAACAGCAGACATGTCCTGATGAAAGACATTATCTGGAGCATTGAGAAAGACTTACTCGAAAATATCGGAAAAATTCTGTCGCTCTCGGGTTCGGAACGAACCGATTGCCTTTCTCCTCAAACACTGAAGAAATACAAAAAACTCAATTTTCTTCTGAACGGTTTGGACAGGCTGGAGGTTCGGGGAAGAGATTCGGCAGGAATCCAGATATCCCTTACCCTGAAGGACGGTGATGCATTCGAAGACACCGTAAACAACCTCGAAAGAAAAGGACTGTACGAGCAATTTCAAAACAGAATCCGTCCCGGGGATTTGATCAACGGTTCTGTCATGTTATCTTCACCGCCCGGAAGTGGAGGTCCCACGTTGTCCTTTGTCTATAAGACATCTTTGATCATCGGGGATCTCGGACAGAATGTCAGAGAACTGAGAAAAGCCATTGCAGAGGACTTGATCTTTCAGGAATTTTCAAAACATGAAACCATCTTCGAGACATCCATAGCCCATACGCGCTGGGCTTCCGTCGGTTCCATCACAAATGAAAACAGCCACCCCATCAGCAATTATACAACGGACAGACCTGCAACCAGGAGCTATCCCCATTACGGAGAAGGGAACTGGTTCATCAGCGTCGTTTTTAACGGGGATATAGATAATTACCAGACCCTTAGAAGTGCACTGGAGAGCGAGGGGATTTCTATTGCTCCGGACGTTACAACGGACACCAAAATTATCCCCCTGCAAATCGAGAAATACCTGCTGGCAGGACATGACCTGACGGAAGCATTCAGACTGGCTGTGGGAGACTTCGAGGGCTCGCATGCCATTACCATGGTCAGCAACGCCGAACCGGGAAAGGCCTTTCTCGCTCTCAGGGGCAGCGGACAATCCATCTATGTAGGGCTGGCTCCCGACCGGTACATTATTTCCTCGGAGGTTTATGGCCTTGTAGAAGGCACGCCTTACTTTGTAAAGATGGATGGCGAAAAGTCGTCCTCTCCTGAAAAGCCCGGTGCGACGGGTCAGCTTTTCGTTATTGACGAGGATTCGCAAGGGGGTGCATCAGGGATAAAATCTCTCTATTATGACGGGGCACCTGTTACGATTGGAGAAAATGATATTCATAGGGCGGAAATTACGACCCGCGATATTGACCGGGGACAACACCCCCATTTCTTTTTTAAAGAAATATCCGAATCGACACTATCTGTGAGAAAAACGCTGAGGGGCAAGTACCGCATTTCCAAAAGCGAGGGGGGAAAACACACTGTCTCCTTTAATTTAGGCCACGACATCATACCGGAAAAGTTACGCCTTGCCCTTGTTAATGGTGAGATCCGACAGATCCTTGTCATCGGACACGGCACCGCTGCCGTTGCAGGTATGGCCGTTGCCGACGGCCTTGAGCGGTACTTAAAGGGCTCCCAAATCAGGGCAGAGGCGAAAATTGCCTCCGAACTGAGTGGCTTTTTTCTTGAGGATGATCTGACGGACACGCTGGTTATTCCCATCACCCAATCGGGAACGACTACCGATACAAATCGCGCCGTCGCGATGGCGGTAGAGAGAGGCGCCACCGTGATTGCCATCGTCAACAGAAGACAGTCCGATATTACCACCAAGGCGAACGGTGTTTTTTATACGAGCGACGGCAGAGATGTTGAGATGTCCGTAGCCTCGACCAAGGCGTTTTACTCCCAAATTATTGCCGGGCATGTCCTGGCGCTTTGTTTCGCCCAGTTGCTGAAAACGGTCTCCGATGATTTCATTGCCGGAGATCTTCTCGGCTTGGAGAAGGCGCCTTATATGATGCAAAGGATCCTGGAAAAACGGGATGACATCAGACAGGCCGCCGAGCAAATGGCCAAACAGAGGAGATACTGGGCGGTTGTCGGAAGCGGACCCAATAAGGCAGCAGCGGATGAAATCAGGATTAAATCCAGCGAATTGTGTTATAAAACGATATCCTCCGATATCATCGAAAACAAGAAACACATCGACCTGTCCGCGGAACCCCTGATCATCGTCTGCGCGGCGGGAAATCCGGAAACGGTCATATCCGATATCGTCAAAGATGTGGCTATCTTTAAAGCCCACAAGGCAGGCGTAATCGTTTTTGCCGATGAGGACGAAGACCGGTTCAATGGAATAGCCGATGCGGTTATCGAGCTCCCGAAAGCTCCCATGCCCCTGCCGGTTATTCTCAACACCCTGGCCGGGCATCTCTGGAGCTACTACGCCGCCTGCAGTATTGACAGAGACGCCACTTTTTTCCGCGAATTCAGAAGTCAGCTCAATCATAAAATGGTCGAGTATGACAGGAGAAACTATTCCCTTTACGAAAGAATTGCCGACAGGCGGTTCAGAAAAATGGTCGGGGACTTTTCCATCAGATTTCATCAGCAAAGAAACAATGACAGCTTCTCGGTGACCACGGTTAAAACCATCTCCGATATGGTTCTTCTTTTGAAATATGCCTCCGGGAAATTGCCCCTCGAAGACTTCTGGAACGATTTTAAACAGGCAAACGGGTTCACGACTCCCCTTGACATGTTGGACATATCTCTCGGTCACGCCATTGATGAGCTTGCCAGACCGATTGATGCCATCAGACACCAGGCCAAGACGGTGACGGTGGGAACGAGCAGAAAGGAGCAACCGCTCAGAGGTGTCATTTTTGATCTCCTGAGGGAACTGGAATTCCCGGTGAAGTCTCTTGTAACAAAAAATGTTCTCACTCTCACAAGGCTTCAGCCGGCTTTCGCCAGAATCAACGGATTCACAATCTATAACATCAATCACCTGGATGCGTACGGAAATCCCATCGACACTTCAACCATCTCCATTGAAAAGAGAGGCGGGATCTCTCTGACGATGAAATCAAGGGCAGAAGCTTCCAGTCGTTTGATGGGAACCAAAAGATCCATTGTGAGTACAGGCCATATTTATGTGGGTCGCGGTAAATCAGACGGTGCGTCCATCATCATCATCCCCCTTATATCAGATATCGGGGTCAGTTTTCAGACTGACCCCGACAAGAGGGTCGGAAAACTGCTTCTGATTCATGTTGAGTTTAACGATTGGCTGACAGTGAAAGAAAAGAAAGATGTCCTTGGCTACCAGTTTAACGACATTCGCAATCTCATTAACGAATACAATCTTCCCTGGGATGACCGTTATCTGGAAACCATTCCAACAGGAATTCTCCTCGGTGAACCTCCTGAATTCATTGCGGGGCAGATAAAAAAGTCTCTCGATAAAAACAGTGGCCAACCATAAGTAAGCAGATTCTCTCCCTGCGGGCCTGACTTTCCGCAGAGGAAACGGCTATCGGGACACACAGAGCGCATTTACGGTCTAATTATTTTAGGAGTGCCCATGAAGACAAAATTCATTTTTGTGACAGGCGGTGTTCTTTCCTCTCTCGGCAAGGGGCTGGCGGCGGCTTCCATTGCGGCTCTTCTGGAGTGTCGCGGACTCAGGGTAACCAACCAGAAACTGGATCCGTATATCAATGTGGATCCGGGCACGCTGAGTCCATTCCAGCATGGCGAGGTCTTCGTAACCGACGATGGCGCGGAAACCGATCTGGATCTGGGCCACTACGAACGTTTCACCTGCACCCGCATGGGAAAGTGCAATAACCTGACAACGGGACAGGTGTATTTTTCCGTCATATCAAAGGAGCGAAGAGGCGACTACCTCGGAAAAACGGTACAGGTCATTCCCCATATCACCGATGAAATCAAGGATTATATAAAATCGAGCGCCGGCGGGTTTGATGTCGCGATTGTTGAGATCGGCGGTACGGTCGGCGATATTGAAAGCCTCCCCTTCCTCGAGGCCATCAGACAGTTTCGGAACGAAGTGGGCAGAGAAAACGCCATTTTTGTTCACCTGACCTGGGTTCCCTTCATCAAGACGGCTGGAGAAGTAAAAACAAAACCGACGCAGCACAGCGTCAAAGCACTCCGTGAGATCGGTATCCAGCCGGACATTCTGCTCTGCCGGACGGAGAACTTCCTTTCCGACGACATCAAGGCAAAAATCGCCCTCTTCTGTAATGTGGAGGTGGCTGCCGTTTTTACAGCCAAAGATGTAAGCTGCATCTATGAAGTGCCCCTCTTCTTCCATAGGGAAGGACTTGATGACAGGATTGTCAGTCTGCTCAATATCTGGACGGGCAGGCCCCACCTGGAGGCGTGGGAAGACGTGGTTAAGAAAATCAAGGACCCGTCGCACAAGGTTTGTATCGTCATCGTGGGGAAGTACGTGAACCTGACGGACTCCTATAAAAGTTTGAATGAAGCCCTTGTACATGGGGGCATCGCGAACGATTGCCGGGTAAACTTGCGTTTCGTGGATGCAGAAATGATTGAGAAAGAAGGAATCGCTCATCATCTGGACGGAGCCGACGGCATCCTCGTTCCGGGAGGGTTCGGACAGAGGGGCATAGAAGGGATGATCTCCGCCATTCAATACGCCCGTGAAAACCGTATTCCCTATTTTGGCATCTGCCTCGGCATGCAACTGGCCGTGGTGGAATACGCCCGACATGTCTGCAAACTGAAAAAAGCCAACAGTTCCGAATTCGATGAAAAAACCCGTTATCCAGTCATCGATTTTCTTCCCGAACAGAGAAGCGTGAAGGAAAAGGGAGCGTCCATGAGGCTGGGGGCATACACCTGCATGCTGACGAATGAATCCTTCGCCTTCGATGCTTACGGCGAACATGAAATCAGCGAGAGGCACAGGCACCGCTATGAATTCAATAACGAATTCAAAAATATTCTCACGGAAAAGGGATTGCGCATCACCGGTGCATCTCCCGACGGCCGTCTGGCGGAAATCATTGAAATCAAGGACCATCCCTGGTTTTTAGGATGTCAGTTTCATCCAGAATTCAAATCACGACCGACGAAGCCCCATCCCCTGTTTGACAGATTCATCCGGGCCTCTCTGGAGAACAAGCAACACAAGGCATGAACGGCGAAGAACGGAGTGAACTACCCCGCCCACAGGGCGGGGCATCAAAATCATTAAAACAATTCTAATTGTTGAGGCATTTCTTCTTGATGACGATGATATTCTATATATTTC
>Ga0136653_10001919_pt1 | contig 11393 bp, 9 predicted proteins | sample LakKivw275mmetaG_FD_94866 | JGI IMG/M metagenome (GOLD analysis project Ga0136653, IMG submission 94866) | Anoxic lake water microbial communities from Lake Kivu, Rwanda to study Microbial Dark Matter (Phase II) - Lake Kivu water 275m metaG... | ecosystem: Environmental > Aquatic > Freshwater >... | reverse complement strand
GTCCGTTGACCATCCCAGGCATTTTTTAATGCCGACGAATTCCCCCAGGTCGAAAAGGAGATGGTAACATACCATCAGGATGATGGACAGGCCCCGTAGGAAATCTATTTCCCAGATGCGCTCCGTACCGCTCGCTTTTTTCACAGCCTTGAGGATATTACGGGTTGCCGCCCGACGTCAACTTGGAGGGGGAACCCGCTCGTCATTCCGGAGGCATCAATTATCTCGTTAAGTAAGGCTGGGCCGTTTAAGATGGTGGCCTGTCGCATCCTGATAGGCCTTGGCCACGGCCAGGAGCTTATCTTCCTGGTAAAGCTTTCCCACGAATGTCACACTCGTTGGCTCTCCGTTATCTAAAAAACCGCAGGGAACGACGACGATCGGAAGGCCGATGACATTCGTGCTCCAATTCGTGGACCAGGTCATTTCCAAATAGACGTCCACGTCTTTCAGAATGTCATGCATTTTTTGGATGAGGAGGGACCGGTATCGGGCGGCCTGAAGGTATTCCACGGCCGGCACGAAGCGATGGATGCGGTGATACTTCGGCCATTTCTGGTCTTCCACCTGGTCATCCAGCAGGCTTCGGGTAAATTCATCGAAGGCCGCAGCCGCTTCCACCTCCATCATGATGCCTTCTCCGATATGGGGAAGTTCTATGTCCAGGGGGATTAGGTCAAACCCTTGCTGGGCAAACCAGGCCAACACTTTTTTTATGGCCGCGCTTCGGGACTCGAACCAATCTTTGCTTTCCGCATCCAGAGGAATCCCCCTGGCCGCCTTCTCGAAATAGGTGCTGTGGTATCCCAACTTCAACTTTCTGATGTCATATCCGGCATTCCAGTTGAAGGGCAGATCAACGACGGAATTGTCGAACGGATCGGGACCATAGATTTCGTTGAACACGGCTGCACAATCTTCCACCGTCCGGGCAATGGGCGTGACTTTGTCAAAACTCCAACTGACCGGCATGCAGCCATAACGGCTGACGCGGCCGAAGGTCGGACGAAAGCCGGTTGCACCGCAGGCATCGCAGGGCGAAACCATGGAGCCATTGGTTTCGGTCCCGATGGAAAAGGCCACGCAGCCGGCTGCCACGGCCGAGGCCGGGCCGGCGGAGGACCCCCCGGAAGACGTCAGGGTCCAGGGATTTTTCGTCTGGCCTCCAAACCATTTCGAGCCTGAGGCCAATGTTCCTGTCGTAAGCTTGGCCATGAGCACAGCGCCGGACGCCTCTAGCCTTTCGACCACGGTCGCATCCAGGTCGATGATCCTGTCTTTGAACACCCCGGTTCCCCAAGCCGTCGGGTAATTCTTGACGGCGAAAAGATCTTTAATTCCATAAGGGATTCCATGCAGGAGGCTTTTAATGTTCCCCGCGGCGATTTCCTCGTCCGCCTTTTTGGCCTGCCGGAAGGCCAGATCCTCCGTAAGGGTGACCACGAATTTCAGCCGGCTGTCATAACGCTTCAGCCTGGACAGGTACATCTCTGTAAGCTCCATGGACGTCACTTCTCGCGCTTTCAAAAGCCCGGCCAACTGAAGCACGGAGCAAAAGGCTAGATCCTCGATAAGGGGCGGACGTCGTATCGGGGCGTCAGAAAAAACCGGTTTCTTCTTCTCGGTATCGAAACGAATTCCGGGAGGCGCAGGATTGAACGTCAGGGAGGGGAATTGGAAATAATCCATATGCCGTTTTCTGAACTCATCATAAACCGCCCTGTTTTCTTTAACCCCCTCCAGGATTTCTTCTCTTTCCTTATCAGTTAATTCGATGCCGGCGATCTTTTCCGCGGCTTTCAGTGTTTCCTCCGAAATGCCGCTGTCATCCCTGTTGCCCAGTCCAAACGACGGGATCGCGCTCGTCATCCCCATAGCCGCCAGGGCCAAGAGAAATTTCCTCCGGCCCTGCGCCGATTTTGCCAATGTTCTGCTTTCGTTTTTTACGATATCTCTGCTCATCAATATAGAAGACGCATGAGCAATTGAAGGGTTGCCTCCGAATATCAAAACCATCCTCGACTGGCGGATCGCTTTTATCGGATTTGGATTGACTTCTTTTCCTTCGGTTTCAGGTCTTCGATGATCTTCGCGGAGACCCAGTAAAAATCCTCGTGGCCGCCCTCCGTGTATTTCGTGAAGAACAGATATTTCCCATCGGGGGAGACGGAGGGGAATCGTGTATTGGCGAAGAACGGACCCATATCGATCGCCTCCAACCATGTACCATCCTTATCCCTGAAGCTGATCATCAATTTTCTATCGCCTCCAATGGTCTTTCCTTCCGAATCAAACCGGCGGCTGTCCCTGCTGAAAATGATATAACTTTCATCGGGAGCGATAAAAGGAAAGAAATCTCTAGCATAGGGCGTATTGATGGCCGGACCCAATCCTTTGGCCTCGGTAAAATCGCCGTCATGAAATTCGGATACGAAGATATCCATGTTTCCGGTCGGATCATCGTATTTGACCCGGTCCGACACGAAATACAAATTCCCGTTGGCAGCCACGCTTGGCGTCCCATCCTCGCGGGAGGAATTGACCAGGGGACCGAGCTTGACGGGCCGGCTCCAACCGTCATGGATCCTCTCCACACACCAGATATTATTGTCGGGATTCATTTCGGAATCATCTTGAAGAGGGCGTCGCGAATAGAAATAGATCATGTTCCCGTCTGGAGAAAACGCGGGACCGCCATCCCTATATTTTCCGGAAAAAGGAGCGACTTTGGGCCGGCTCCACGCGCCGTTTTCGCACCTGATAAAAATGATGACCTGCGGATATTTATCCATGTCATAGGGCAGGCGCCAGCGGCTCCACCACATCTCTTTTTCATCGGGAGAAAACGCCAATGAGCTATGCTCCTGGTGTTCTGATGACACAGCTCCCGGCGCGAATATCTCCGGCGTCATCCCCGGCGGCTTCTGGCCCAGGTAAGGGCCTTTGAGGACCGGAAAATCATCCTGTTGGGCATGGCCAATCAACATAAAAAGAAGCGGCAGCATCATTCCAACAAATAGGACTCGATATTTCATAATGATCTTTCCTTGCTTTATCTTCGCGTCTTTTGCTGGACGCCCAAGCAGAAAATGGGCTGATGGCGTACGATGAGAATTCTGTTTCGGCTCATAAAAAATTATTTTAGCTCCCAAACGTTGAGGTTTCGATAAGCCGCCATCGTCACGGCCATTTGACGAAAACCGATCCTGCCGCATCTTCTCTTTAACATCAACGACCTCGACTGGGAGGGAAAGAATACGGACAAACCTGTCGAAGTCAATTTTCTTTATGTGGACCCCGATTACGCCAAGACCTTCGACCTGAAAATTGTCCAAGGACGGGATTTCTCCAAGAATATCCCCACGGATTCGAGCCAGGCCTTCATCGTCAACGAATCCGCCCTTCCCCTTCTCGGATACAAGGATCCAATCGGAAAGAAGCTGACCCTGGCAGACCGTGAAGGCCGGATCATCAAGGATATTCTTAAACCTTTTCGTCTACCGCACGGCGTTTGACCTCCTCGTCCTGCTGGCGGCGTCCTCGGTCACCCTCACCATCGCCTTGGCCACCGTGAGCTATCAGGTCCTAAAGACCTCCCGGGTCAACCCCGCTGAGTGCCTTCGGTACGAATAGGGAGCCGGTCTTTTCTCCTGCCAGGCTAACGACCATTCTCCTCCGCATGGCCTTTTAGGCTCACGGCAAGCTTCGTGCGGCCGATAAAAACCAGGTTCTTGATGAGGTCGATGGTGACCATCAGGGCGATGAAAAGCAGGGCGAGCTTTACGCCGAACTTGATCCCGGACAGATCGCTCTCAAACTCAGCGACAGCGAAGAGATTATCGAACGGCTGACGCAGAAGAAGGCTAATCAAAGCGAGGGAGACAGCGTTAGAAACCACGTCCACCCAGCGGGACCGGGTGAAAAGCTTGGCCAGGAGGGCGAGAGTCGAGGCGGCGAACCAGGCGATGACGATCAGGGAGAGCCGCCGGCCGGCATCGGGGGTGAAAAGGGGCCGCGGGTTTTTCAGGTTGACGAGGAAGATCGTGCCGTACCTGGAGAAGAGGTAAAGGGCGCCGTCGGTCAGGGCGAGCATGACGATCAATCCGGCCGCCGTGGCGATCCGGCTCATAAAGAATTCCCGTTTCGGCTTCACCTCCTCGAGTTCGACGGCGAATTTGGGCCAGGGGAGCTTGATATCCTTGCCGCTCTGGGTGATGAAGTAGAGGATGACAGTAACGATGCCGAGGTCGGTCAGGAAGGCGGTTGGCAGGTACATAAAGACCTCGATGATCCCCAGGCGCGGTATGAAAACGAAGGGAAAAACGATGAAGTTTTCCTTGAAGACGACGGAGAAGACGGCCAGGAGCGAGTGGGCGGCAAAAAGGAGAGTCGTGTAGCGGAAGAGATAGCGCTTGTAGGCCGGGGCGATGATGGGGCGGCCATCGAGGTATCTCTCGGCCACTTTGCGGGCCGGCCCGTAGGCGGCGATGGCCTGTTCTAAAGAGGCATCCGTGACTCCGCCGAACTCCCGTTCGGCTTTTTCCAGGATGTGGCTGCGGATCTCGGACAGGATCTCCTCCCGTTCGTTGCGGCCGGAAAGATAGTGGCTGATCTCTTCAAGATAGGCCTCAAGCTTGCTGGACATTGGCGTTCTCCTTAATGACTTCGTCAAGGATGCGGTTTTGGTTTTTCCAGATCTCAAGAAGGCTCGAGCGCAGGGCCCGCCCTTCCGCGGTGATGACGTAAAACTTGCGGGGCCTGTCCTCGCGGAGGTCCCACTTGCTGGCGATCCAGCCGTTCTTCTCGAGCCGGCGGAGTAGCGGATAAAGGGTGTTCTCCTCGACCTTGTAGCCCAGCCTTTCGATGTGCTTAACCATGGAATATCCGTACATCTCCTTTTCGAGCAGGGCCAGGACGAGGAGGTGGAGGAACCCCCGATTCATCTCCGTTTCAAGGCTGCCGATATCGGGGTCTGTCATGTTTCCTCCCTGTTATGTCTCATTTGTCGGCATACTTAAATATACCCTGTATCCTACTCTACTGTGCATCATACTATACTGTATAAAAAACTGTATGTCAAGCTTTTTTTTAAATTTTTTCTCTAGGGATTATCTGGTTTTCTCCAATGATAACACAGAATAGTGCTAGAGCACTTCACTCAACCCACTGATCCCTGGAAGCCTGGCTCCGGGCTTCAAATCTGAAGGCGGAAATAGGAGGGAGTCGTGTTGCTAAGAATAGGACATTTTCATGTTGCGCTGCTAGGGTAGTGTGAGTCCTTGACATCACCCGATCCGGAATCTATCCTTATCCCCGGTGACGAGATAGGAAACCGATGTAAATTTCGGCTTCCTTGGGGGCGTGTCCGCTCGGTTCTTGATTCCTGCGAGATTCCGAACCGGCAAGCGCATCCAACTTCAAGGGGACACATACTTCACGAATACAAACCGGATTCTAGAAATCAAAAGACTCGGCTATGAGACCATCGGAGAATTGAAGGATTACTTCATTTCCGGCTATTCAGAGATCTTGATGCGGAAAACGATAGGATCTTTGAAAGAATTTAAGAAACGAGATCAAGCATTCGAAAGCGTTCCAAAAAAGAGGAGATAAATCATGGCGACGAAGAGTAGAGAGAAGATGCCTGAACCGCTGGGATTTTCTGATAATGCCATAAAGATCATGAAGGCCCGCTACTACCTGAAGAACGACAAGGGGGAATTCGTGGACAAGTCCCCGGCCGACCTCTTCAGGCGCGTTGCCGACTTCATCGCCACGGCTGAGAAGAGCGCGGCCCGCGGGCCATGGGCGGAGAAGTTTTTCCAGGTCATGATCAACCGCGACTTCCTGCCCAATAGCCCCACCCTGACCGGAGCCGGCCGCGACATGTGCCTCAGCGCCTGCTTCGTCCTGCCCATCGAGGACTCCATGGAATCGATTTTCGACACGGTCAAGAACGCGGCCCTTGTCCACAAAGAAGGCGGAGGAACCGGCTTTGATTTCAGCCTCCTGCGGCCCAAGGGGAGCTTCGTCAGAAGGACCCAAGGCGTCGCCTCGGGTCCGGTCTCATTCCTGCGGGTCATCGACGCCGCGACCGAGGCGGTCAAGCAGGGGGGCACCCGGCGCGGCGCCAACATCGGTGTCCTCAGGATCGACCACCCGGACATCGAAGAATTCATCACCATGAAAAGGGACGGCAAGAGCCTTACCAACTTCAACATCTCCGTGGCCCTGACCGATGAGTTCATGAGGGCCGTCGCCAAGAACGGCTCCTACGCAATCCGCAACCCGTTCACCCGAAAAAAAAGCGGGCAAAAGAAGGCCCGCTCAATCTTCCGGCTGCTCGTCGAATCGGCCTGGGCCGTGGGCGACCCGGGGCTCATCTTCATCGACCGGATCAACCGGCTGAACCCCACCAAGGACCTTGGACCCATCCGGGCGACGAACCCCTGCGGCGAACAGCCCCTGCACTCCTACGAGTCCTGCAATCTCGGCTCGATCAACGTCGCGAACTTCTTCAATCCGGTGAAGCCCGGGGCGTTCGATTGGGAAAGGTTCGCCGGGACGATCGAGACCGCCGTCCGCTTCCTGGACGACGTCATCGACGTCAATAAGTACCCCCTTCCCCAGATCGCGGAGATGACTCGGTCCAACCGGAGGATCGGGCTCGGCATCATGGGCTGGGCCGACCTCCTTTTAAAAAAGGAACTTAGGTACGACTCGCCGGAGGCTCTTGCTTTCGCCGATGAGCTGATAGGTTTTTTGAGGAAGAAGGCCGACGAAGAAAGCCGGAAGCTCGGCTCGCTCAAGGGAAGTTTTCCCAACCTGGAGAGGTCGGTCTATAAGGGCAGGCCGCGCCGGAACGCAACCGTCCTGACGATTGCGCCGACGGGGACGATCTCCCGCCTCGCGGGCTGCTCGTCGTCGATCGAACCCGTCTTCGCCTTCGAGTTCACCTCGAAGATCCTGGACGGGGAGTTCCGAGACATCCACCCCCTTTACAAAGAGTGGAAGGAAAGAAACCCCGATCCCGATGCCGCCCTGCCCGATTATTTCGTCACCGCCCACGATATCCCCCCCGAGGGGCATATCCAGATGCAGGCGGCCTTCCAGAGGCAGGTCGATAATTCGGTCTCCAAGACGATTAACCTCCCCCACGATGCCGAAGAAAAGGACATCGAGAAAGCCTTCCTCCGGGCCTACGAACTGGGGACCAAGGGTGTGACGGTCTACCGGGACGGCTGCAAGACCGAGCAGGTCCTCTATAAGGCGCCGGCCGAAGAGACGCTCATGCCGAAAGAAAGGCCGGGGTCCCTGCCGTCCATCACGGACAAGATCAAGACCGGCTTCGGGAACCTCTATGTCACGATCTCTTTTTGCGGCAACAAGCCCTTTGAGGTTTTCGCCAGCATCGGGAAGAGCGGCTATTCGACCATGGCGGACGCCGAGGCCCTCGGCCGCCTCATCTCCTTGGCCCTGAGGAGCGGAGTCGAGCCTCAGGAGGTCATCTACCAGATCAAGGGGATCGGCGGCGCCGAACCCGTCTTCACCGAGGGCGGCTTGGTCCACTCCATTCCCGACGCCATCGCCAAGGTCTTGGAGCGGCATCTGGGCGAGGTCAAAGAGAATCCTAAGGATTTCTTAAAGAACGTATGCAAGATGTGCGGCGCGACCATGCCCGACGAGAAGTGCCCGACCTGCCCCAACTGCGGCTGGAACAAGTGCTCTTAATGCCTCAGGAATCTCTTGAGGTATTCTCTGGCTTCCTTGATCCCGAAGACCATCAGAAGAACATAAAAGATTAGGAGGGCAGCCGAGCCGCTTACGGCCACACTCGCCAGCCGGACCCAAAAAGAATGCCCCAGCGGTCCGAAAAGGAAACGGTTGAGGAGCCAGCCGGCGAACCCGCCGGCCGCTGAGGCCCCTGCCAGAGCAAGAAAGAACCTTAGGATGGGCCTTAGATCGACCCGGCCGATCTTTCGGGGCAGAAGCCAAACCAGGAGGACGATGTTGGCCACCGCCGCTACAGTCGTGGACAGCGGGAAGGCCAAAAAGCCCAGAACCCTCATCAGGCTGATATTGAGGATAAGGTTGAGGCCGATGGAGGCGAAACTGGCGACCATCGGCGTTTTGGAGTCCTTATAGGCATAAAAGACCGAGGCGACGTTCCGCAGGGCGGCCGTGAAGGGGATGCCAGCGATGTACAGGATGAGGGCCTGGGCGACCGCCGCGGTGTCGTGAGCTAGAAACCTCCCATGCTGGTAGATGACCGCTGTGATAGGGTAGGAAAGAAAGGCAATAACCAAGGACGTCGGAACAGTCAGGAAAAGGACCATTTTCAACGAGTCCCCGAGGGTTTCATGGATGGCTCCGAGGTCGTTTTCGGCCGCCTGCCGGGAGAACTTCGGGAGGGCAACCGTGCCCACGGCTATCCCGAACAGGCCCAGGGGCAGATGCATGATCCGGAAAGCGTAGTTGAGCCAGGTCATGCTCCCCTTCTCGAGAAAGGAGACCAGGACCGTGTTGACGGCGACATTGATCCGCGTCCCGGCCAGGCCGATGGCCACCGGGATGAACAGGGCCATGACCTTCCGAAACTCGGGATCGCGGAAACTCAAATAGAACCTATACCGGAATCCTTTCTTGAAAACACCCGGCGCCTGGACCGCAAACTGCAACAAACCGCCCACGGTCACCCCGATGGCCGCCCCGTAGATGGGGTCGCCGCCCCGCGCCGTGTACCAGCCGAAAAGGCCCAGGGGGACGAGGATGGAAAAGACGTTGAAGAAAGCCGGCGCCAGGGATGGGACAAAAAACGAACCCTCGGTGTTAAGGTAGCTCATGGCCCATGCCGCCAGAGCGACAAAAAGGAGGAACGGGAAGGTGATGGATGTCAGGCTTCCCGTTAGTGAGAGTTTGCCGGAAACGTTCCCGAATCCGAAGGCGATGACCTTCACCAGCGGACGGGAGAAGACGATGCCGAGGACGGTGACCAAGCCGACGACCACAAAGAGCGTGTTGAAAATGTTTGAGGCCAGGAGGTTCTGGGCCTCCTTGCCCTTTTTCTTCTCGCTGGCCAGAACCGGCACGAAGGCCGCGGACAGGGCCGTCTCGGCGAACATGTCGCGCAGGAGGTTCGGGATGCGGAAGGCCGCGTTGAAGGCGTCCGTGGAATGGCCGGCGCCGAAGAGGGCGGCAAAAACAACCTCGCGGACGAGCCCCAGGATGCGGCTCACGGCCGTGCCCAGGGTGAAGGACCTGACACCTCGCGCGATGTCTTCCACGGTCAGACGATTATATTAAAATCAGAGACATAAAGCCAATTTCCCCCCGGCCATGGGACTATCTCTTTTCATGTGGGAAGGAATCAAGGCTCGGGGCGCGCCCTCCGTCGGTCATCAAGTTCCTTTTTCAAATGCCCAGAAAAAGAGGGGTGAGTTTTCTCTGCCTTCCAGCGCGAGGAAGCTATACTTCTGTTCATGCCAGGCCATCGAGACGGGCCATTCCTGGGCCGCTCTCTTATGGTATGCGAGACCTCGCTCAAAGACCTTGGGGAGAGGATAGAGGAACAAAAGCCTACTTATAATTCGACACTTCCCCCAGCCGGATCCACCGTTTTCCCTTTCTCTCATAAAGCGTGATCCATGCCCAGGTCGTCTCGAAATCCCTTTCCGTGCCGAATTCGGCTTGGCTCCTGCCCGCCACCTTGACCTGAACAAGGGACCAGGCCAGGGACCCGTCTTTTGAAAACCCGATTGTCGGCTCCCGAAGGTTCCGGTATTCGGTGAACGTCGTGCTGTTGAGATAGCGTTCGAACTGCGAGGTGATTTCTTCCTTGGAGGGGTTACGGATCTCTCCGTTTCCGACCGAGAAATACTTGTCGGAAATATCCTTCGCAAAAAACTCCACATCCTTTTTCATATGGGCATCAATGTTCATCTCATGGAGGTTCAGGATTTGTTGCCGCAGAGCATCATAATTGGGCGCCGGCCGGCAGGAGACGAAAAGACAGACAAAACATACCCCAAGAGTCTTCAAAGAGTCCTTGACGAAGGTCATAGTTTTCTCCTTTCTTTTTCCCAATATCCGTTCCTGGATCATCGACTCGGGCGATCTCAGGCTTAGTCCGCAGGCTGCGATTTGAAAAGCGAGGGCAGATCGAGGCGTCTTGAGCCTTTCTTCAGTTCCTCAGAGAGATTCATGACCACGACCTCCTCAAAGTTTCGGAGCAGATAGACATAAACGAGCCCCTTTTTCAGGTCGTAGATATTAGAATAAACGGTCAAGGAGTCGCCTTCTTGGTGAGTCTTGGCGAGAACATCCCGGATGAGGTCCAGGCTTAACTCCTTGGCGCCGGACATCATTTTATCCGCGGCCTGGTATCGCCAGCAGAGATAATTATGGTCCTTGACGTTGGAGATGACGAAATTCGTCGCGATCTGGTACCAGGTGTCGCTCCTGACAAACCGGACCCGGTCCCGCCCATATTCAACGACCATGGAAGCCCCGGTCCGGTCGGCAATCGGAAACCTTGCCTGTTCGAGGGCAGGAAAGTTGAACTTCTTGAAAAAGGCTTTGACGTCCTCACAAGTTGCGCAGGTCCCCAAAACGGCCAGCATGACGCTTCCCTGAAACGTCGGCTTGTCCGGATCGGACCGCCAACCGATCGGCGCCAGGGCGTTCCCATCGATGAAAAGACCCTGATCGTTCATGCCTCCCTGCACGAACGCGTCATCACAGCCGAAAATAACCCGGCCATGATAATGACCGGAAGCGGGGATGAAGGTCACAACCGTTTTCGGATGGTCCCGGTCCTCATTGTTTCCGGCCAGGACGAGGCCGTTGCGGGCCGCCATGACGATGGTGCAGCCGAAGGGGCCGGAAAGGGACGCGGATGTTAAGCCGATCGTAAAAACTATGGCCGTTAGGGCGAGAACGAATAGCTGCTTGAATCGGGCCTTCATAGGGGGAGGCTTGCGGGTGATCGTCCGGCTGGATTCAGAACCTGAGTTTTAGCCCGGCAAGAAAGCTGACTCCCGAGAAATTGAGATCGGCTTTTCGAGCTTTGCCGGGGACGGCGCTTGCATCGGGAATGATATCCAGATATGGATAGGTGAACGTTTCGCCAAGATAGACAGGCCCTTTTTTGACCGTCCTCTGATAGAAAGAATTCTGATAAAATCCGGTTTCTTCCTCGCCTTCAAAGCCGCCGATTCTGGCGTACCGTCCTTGAGCCTCTACGAAAAAGGCGACAAACGGGTTGGGATTGAATTCAAACCCGACGCCCCCCTCGAAACCCATCTGCTTTGCCTGGCCCTTCTGAAAGTAGCCCATATTGGTGAGCCCGAGGTCGACGAGTTCCGGCATGTAGCTTCCAGTAATCACACCGATGC
>Ga0136653_10001916_pt1 | contig 11402 bp, 9 predicted proteins | sample LakKivw275mmetaG_FD_94866 | JGI IMG/M metagenome (GOLD analysis project Ga0136653, IMG submission 94866) | Anoxic lake water microbial communities from Lake Kivu, Rwanda to study Microbial Dark Matter (Phase II) - Lake Kivu water 275m metaG... | ecosystem: Environmental > Aquatic > Freshwater >... | reverse complement strand
GCTTCGACCCCCGGCTCAGCGTTTATGACTACATCGCCCAATACGCAGAGGTGATCCGTACCAAAGACGGCGCCAAACTGAGCGCCACCGAGATGCTGAACCGCTTCCTCTTCGACGGCAAGATGCAACAGCAGAAGCTGGGAGCACTGTCCGGAGGCGAACGCAAACGGCTGTATCTGCTCAAATCGTTGATGTTTGGCGCCAACTTCATCATCCTGGACGAACCCACCAACGATCTGGACATCCGCACCCTGGAAATTCTGGAGGACTATCTGGACGCCTTTTCCGGCTGCCTGATCGTGGTCTCGCACGACCGCTTCTTCCTGGACCGCACCGTGGATTTCCTCTTCATCTTCGAAGGCGATTCGATCCGCAAATTTCCCGGAAACTATTCCGATTACCTCTTGGTGCGCAAATTCAAACAAGAGGAGGCGGAGGAAAACGCCAGTAAACGCCGGGTCTATAAACCTCTCCGCAGCAGCAAGGGACTGCCCTATCACGAACAGCGGGAGTTTGACCTCATTGGCCGGGAGATCGAAGCCATCGAACAGCGGATCAATGAATTGGAGGATTCTCTGAACTTGCCCGATCCCAACTGGACCAATCAACACTATCTGAAGATCAGTTCCGAACTGGATTCCCTGAATTCCCGGCATCAGGAATTGCTCAACCGCTGGCTGGAATTGGACGACAAGCAGGGATAAAAAGTAGAATTCAAGCCTGAAAGTGAGATGTTGGAAGTGATGATGATCAGGTTGGCTGGCAGCATTTATCTATGAGCATCCTGTTTCCGTATCCGTTTTCGTATCTGTTTTCGTATCCTTTTGTAGTCATCTCGTAATCCCTTGTAACCAGTAGCCTTGCCATATCATCCCATCATCTCCCTTTTTCCGATGCCTTTATCAAGTCTTTATCAAGCGTTAATCAAGCGTTAATTGTTAAGGCTTGATTAACGCTTGATAAAAGCTTGATTAAGGCTATGCTACAGGGGCGAAGGGAGAGGAATATCAGGCGTCCCGCCTGATGGTCCGCCTGGGTCCGCCAGCCACACTGAGGAGAGGAGTATCAGGCGTCCCGCCTGATGGGTCCGCCAGCTATGCTTTGCCACTTTACAACCTCAAAAAGCGCCCGGTTTGCATATCGTCCTTGACAAGATATCAGCCTCGCAGAAATTACGCTCATGAGTTCGAAACGTCTCCTGTTAACGATAATAGCAGCGCTGTGCATAGTGGCGCTCTACCATTTCTTTGCCGTGGGAAAATTCAGCCATCCCGAATACAAGGTTAGTGTGGGTCAAGTGGCTGATTTTGAGTTGATCGCGCCCTTCGATTTTCCGATATTGAAAACCGAGGATCAGCTTCAGCGCGAGCGCAATCAGGCCCTGGCGGAAATGGAAAAGCCCTATCACCTGGATCCGGGTGTGCTGTTCGAGGCGCAAAGCAGAATCGATGCCCTGTTCGATGAACTGTTCGTTGCTGCCCAGGGAGGCACGGTTTCGGACGAACCGGCATCCCGGACACGGACTTTCCGCCCCAACCCGGAGACCGAACCATTGCTTCGGGACCTCAGCCAGGTGGAGCGCTCCTATACCGCTTTGAAAGAGAGTTTGAGCAATATCTATAATATCGGCGTTTACGATGCCATCAACCGGGACAGTGTGATGGTGGTGCAGGGCACCCAAATGCGAAAGTTAAGTCTGGCAGGTATGCTGAGCCTGGATCAGGCCCGCAAGCAGTTTCTTGCCGCTATCAGTGATCCGCTCAGCCTGCAACTGGCCACCGAACATGTGAACAACTGGGTGAACCCCAATCTCAGCGTGGATGAAGACAAACTGAAGGAACTAACGCAAAACACGATCAATTCGATCAGTATCCGCTCCGGAGAGGTGCTTCAGAATGAAGTGGTGATCCGCAGTAACACCCGCATCACGGAAAATGAGCTCAACAAGCTGAATTCCCTGGTGGAGGCCTATAAGGAGCGCGAGATCAGCAAATCCCCCCTGGAGCAGCTTTTTCTGGCCCTGGGCCTGCTGATGTATGTATTCGCCATTCTCTTCGTGATCAATTATTATTACAGCACCCACACCAGCCGGGTGCTGCATTGCGAGGCAAGCCTGCTCACCATTGACCTGGGCTATCTGCTGCTGGTGGCGCTGGCCATCGTCAACAACTTCCTGCTGGGCTTCAACAACACCCTGATCCCCTTTGCGATGATCATGATCTCCGCCGCCACACTGATCTGCTTCGATTTTGCGGTGATGTATGCCGTGTTCGGCAGCTTTCTGATGAGCCCATTCATCAACTGGGAGATCTACACTCCCGTGATCCTGCTCTCCTCCACATTAGTGACCGTGGTATTGATCAAGCGGCAAAAAGCCTGGCACGAATATCTGCGGGTGTGGCTGTACCTGTTCGGATCGATAGTGGTGATGAACCTGGCCCTGTCATTGTATAAGAGTGACCAGATCCTCACCGTGATCCGCAACCTCGGATTTGCCCTGGTCTCGACCACTCTTTCGGTGGTGGGCATCGCCCTGATCGTAACTTTTTTTGAAAAACGCTGGAACCGCGCCACCAAACAGACGCTGCTGGAACTGCTGGATTTCAATCATCCCCTGCTGAAAAAACTGGCCACCCAAGCCGTGGGCACCTATCACCATTCCTTGATCGTGGGAAACCTGAGCGAACGGGCCGCGGAAGCGATCGGCGCCAATCCCCTGTTGGCACGGGTGGGCAGTTATTATCACGATATCGGGAAAAGCCAGAACATGGAGATCTATACCGAAAACAATGAAGACAGCTCTGAGATCCACAGCGCTATGAGCCCTCTGCAAAGTGCGGAACTGATCCGCAACCATGTGGAGGAGGGGATCGCCCTGGCCAATAAATACCATTTGCCCCAACCGGTGATGGATATTATCCGGCAGCATCATGGCAACAGCAAGATCAAATACTTTCTGGACGCCGCTCAGAAAGCGGGGCTGGAATTCGAGCCCAGCCAGTTCGAGTATCCGGGGCCGCTTCCCCAAAGCAAGGAAGCCGCCCTGGTAATGCTGGCGGACATAGTGGAATCCACCACCAAGGCCAAGGAGATCAGCAGCGAGGAAGACATCATCCGCATCATCGATGACACCATCGAAAGACTGCTGCGCGAGGGGCAGCTGGACGAAGCCCCGATCACCGTGAGAGAGCTGAACCAAGCCAAAAAAGCCATGCTCCCGGTGTTGGAAAGCATCTATCGCAAACGCACCGACTATCCGGAGGAAAAACCGCATGAATAGCTGCAGCCTGCTGTTGGAAAACGACTCCATGCTGGATGTGGACGAATTTGCGCTGGAAACCTGTGTGGAACTGATCTGCGCTGAGGAACCCGGCAACTTTTTTTACGAGATCAGCCTGCTGCTCTGCTCCGACCAGGCAATGCGCCGCTATCACTTCAAATACCGGGGCAGTGATTCGATCACGGATGTACTGAGTTTCATCACCTATGAAAGCCCGCCGGAGCAGGAAAATGGGGATAAGGCCACCAGGGTCTGCGACATTATCATTGACATAAATCAGATCGACCGGCAAAAGGGAAACCAGAGCTTTGACGAGGAGCTGAGAGATGTGTTCATCCATGGCTTGCTCCATCTGATGGGCTATGACCATATCAAACCAGAGGATCGAATTATAATGCATGATAAAGAACAATACTACCGGCAGAAAGTGGAGGATACCTTAGCAAGTGGATGACAGTTCAGCGTATCTATTGATCCTTCTGTTGGGCTTTTCCGCTTTTTTTTCGGGAACGGAAACGGCATTTTTCTCCCTGTCCCGTATCTATCTGAAAAAACTTGAGAACAACCAAACGGCGGCTTCCCGGAGAATCCTTGCCCTGATCAGGCGTCCCCGCCGTTTGCTGATCACCTTGCTGTTGGGCAATACCTTTGTCAATATGGCGATCTCGTCTTTGGCCACGCTGTTGGCGATCAGCCTTGCCACCAGGGCACAATGGAACCTCTCCACCGTGATCGCTGTCCAAGTGATCCTGGTAACGGTGATCATCCTGATCTTTGGAGAGATCATACCCAAACTGGTCGCCCTGTCCACCGCCAACGATTTTGCCCGCCTCACCAGCTTTCCGCTGCAGATGATCCAATATCTGCTGATCCTTCCGGTGTGGCTGGTGGAGAGGATAAGCCCGCTGCTCTTTAGGCAGCAAAGTCTGGACCGCCACTTGGGGCAGCATTTCACCACCGAGGAATTGCACAACCTGATCCAGTCCGAGAGCTCCAAACATACCCTGGAAGACCATGAGAAGCAGATGCTGGTTGGTTTGTTCCGGTTTCGGGAGGCGGAGATCAGCGAAATCCTGGTGCCCCGGGTGAAGATCGCCGCGATCGAGGAGAAACAAAGCCTGGAGGAATTGAGGGAATTGATCGTAAACAGCGGTTACTCCCGCATTCCGGTCTATCGGGGGACCATAGACGATATCATTGGCATCGTGTATGTGAAGGATCTGCTGCTCTATCCCGAAAAACAGAGTATCGCCGAAATCATGAGGCCGGCCTGGTTCGTAACCGAAAACATGAAGGTGCAAACCCTGCTGAACCAATTCAAGATCCGCAAACTGCAGGTGGCAGTGGTGGTGGACGAATATGGCGGAACCTCGGGGATAATCTCATTGGAGGATATCCTGGAGGAGATCGTGGGTGAAATCCACGATGAATATGACCAGGAGGATACGCCCGAACTGGTGAGAAACGACGATGGCAGCTTTCTGGTCAGCGGAATGCTGAACATCCGCCAATTCAACCATGAATTCAACACCGACATCAATCCGGAACAATATGACAATGTGGCGGAATTCTTGCTGGCCCAGTTCAATCACGTTCCAGCGGTCGGCGAAAGCTATATCCTGGATTCCTTTCTGCTCTTCCGGGTGATGGAAAGCGACGAAAAAAGCATCAAACAGATACATCTGAGCCGCCTGACCAGTGATGAATAAGTTACCTCTGCTTCTCCTGATCCTGCTGCCGGTTCAAATCCTGATCGGGGTTACGGTTGATTATGATATCAAGTCCTTGGGCATCAGGGTCGCCAGCATCAGCGTTAACACCCAGATCCAGCAGCGTTATGTGGAAGTGAAGGCCAAATCCATCCATAGCAATGCCTTGTTCCCTCACATAGACAATGTTTACAAGGTAACTTTCAACGAGCAGTTCCTGCCCAACGTCTATGTGCGAAAGGTGAGGCAGGGAGAGCTGAGCGACGATGTCAAGGTAATTTACAACCATTCGGCCTTGCGGGCGGCAGCAGTGCACAGTGGGAAACTGGGGGAATATGGCTATGCCATTGCTGCCGACACGCGTGATTTCTTCAGTTTCATGGTATATCTGGCCCAGGGCAAGATCAGCGGCAACCAATTCAGCATCGATGGGAATGGCAGCCTGTGGACGGCAAGCGTTACCAAAGAGGGCAGGGAACTGCTGAAAACGCCCCTGGGAGACTATTCCTGCTCCCGCTACTCGATTCGCTTCAATCCTGTTACCAACCAAAAGATGAACTATGTGGACATGGTCACCCACAACCTTCTGAGCAGGAGCAGCCGGCTCACCTTGTGGATCTCGGACGGGGGTAATGCCATGAAGGCGGTTATACGCAAAGGGGCATTGTCCATGAGTTGGGAGATCAAAGGCATCTCACCCTGATGGATCTGAAACGGCCAAAATACATCTATCTGGCCACCTTGCTCTGGTGGCTGGGAATCTGGGTGGCTTCCTCAATTCCCACGAAGCATCTGCCTTCGGTTAAAGTGTGGGATCTGGACAAGCTGATCCATATCGCCGTATATCTGGTACTGGCGCTACTGATCAACCGCAGCCTGAAGCTGCTGCGGATTCGGCGCCGAACGGGAGTCCTGATCTATCTGGCAGTATTGATCAGCGCCGCCCTGGATGAGTATCACCAATATCTGATCCCCGGGCGCTCGGTTTCGGTCTGGGACCTTCTGGCAAACGGAGTGGGTTTGGGGATCGGTTTCACCCTCTATCTGGTACGTCATGATCGAGGTTAGGGATTTGAACCTGAGCCTGGGGGACAAGTTGATCCTGCAGGATGTGAATTTCCGCCTGGAGGATGGCGACAACCTGATCATTCTGGGGCGCAGTGGATCCGGGAAAACGGTTCTGATCAAGACCCTGATGGGATTCTATCCTCCCGATTCCGGCAGCGTTACCATCGATGGCACAAGGGTCTACGTAAAAGGTTCCAGGGGACAGGATTCTCCCCTGCAGCAATTTGCCATGGTATTCCAGGGTGCCGCTCTGTTGGATTCCTACACCGTGTTCCAGAATGTGGCTTTGCCCTTGTATGAAAGGGGCGAACAGGATCAGGCCTCGATCTTGAGCCGGGTGCGGGAATGCCTGGCTATCGTGGGTCTGGAAGATACCCTGTATAAGTATCCGGCTGAGCTGAGCGGAGGGATGCGCAAACGGGTGGGAATTGCCCGGGCATTGGTCTATAAACCGAGTTACATCATATTTGACGAGCCGGTTTCAGGGCTCGACCCCATCACAGCCAATGAGGTGCTGTTCTACATCACCCAGATTATTTCCACTGCCGCGGCCACCACCATTACCATCACCCACGACATCCGCAATCTGACCAATCTGGGCGACCGAATCCTGTTCCTGGAAGAAGGAAGATCTCTGTTCTTTGGTTCGGTGAAGGATTTTGAACATAGTGAACAGGAGATGCTGAAGCGCTACCAGGAGGCAGTGTCTTGACCCGGATCGCCGAACGGCCCTTGCTCTTGATGGCCTTTCTCACCGCCACTGCTTGCAGCATCCATGTAGTGGAGAATCTGGTCATGCGCCTTTTGCCGGTGCCTTTCCTGCGCCTGGGGTTGTCCAATGTGGTTGTGCTCTATCTTATCCTGCAGCATAAGCCAATGAGCGCCCTGCTGATCAATGTCACCAAAGCGGTGGTGGGTGGGGCGGTTACCTTCACCCTGCTGAGCCCTTCAACCTTGCTTTCCCTGGGGGGTGGGACAGCAGCAGTGCTGGCCATGTATCTGGCTTTCAAATCCGGTTTTGGATTCAGTGAATTTGGCATCAGCGTCACCGGCGCCATTGCCCATAACCTGGCCCAGCTGTATCTGGTGCAAAAACTGATCCTGCCCCAGGCACGAGTTTTTATGTTGACACCTCTGCTAATTCTGCTGGGGTTGATCAGTGGAATGATCATCGCGTGGCTGATGCTGCTGGTTCAATCCAAATATGACCGTTCAAGGCTGACACAAAATGAAGCTAACCAATAAAAGAAAGATAAACAGGCTGCTCGCCTTGGTGGGTGTTGCAGGATGTCTGCTGCTTGGAGTGGTTCTGGGAGCTTTCTGGTTCTATCAGGACGATCTGCCACCAACCAGTGAACTGAGGAACTACACCTTGCGCACTGGGAGTGAAGTCTATGACCGCAATGGCAGGATGATCTACCTGTTTGCCTTTGAAAAGCGCAAATTGGTCTCCCTCAAAGAGCTTCCCCCGCATCTGGTGGATGCGCTGCTGGTGACCGAGGACAAGAGATTCTACGGCCATTTTGGGATAGATCTGCTAAGTAACATCCGTGCCCTCATCGTGGACCTGAGGACAAGGGATTTCTCCCAAGGCGCCAGCACCATCACCCAACAAATGGCCCGCAATATGTTCCTTACGCTGGATAAACGCATCTCCCGCAAGATGAAGGAGATCGTGCTTTCCCTGCGGATCGAGGCATCCTTCAGCAAGGATGAGATCCTGGAGATCTATTTCAACAAGATCTTCTGGGGCGGACAGATCCATGGTGTGGAAACTGCCTCACTGTATTATTTTGGCAAGCATGCCCGGGATCTTAGTTTGCCAGAATCCGCCATGCTGGTGGGCATGATCCAGCGCCCCAACTATTATGACCCGATCAAGCGGCCGGAAAATGCCAAACCCAGACGGGATTATGTGCTCCAGAGGATGTTCAAGGAAAAGAAGATCAGCGAGGCAGAATATCTGGCGGCAGTGTCATCTCCGTTGAAACCCGATCCGGGCGAATTCTACCGTTTTTCCTCGGATTATTTCATCGAGCATATCCGGGTCTATCTGGAAAGGAAATATGGCACGGAACGGCTGTTCGAGGGAGGTCTGCGGATCTACACCACGCTGGATTTTGAGCTGTCGGCCTATGCGGATTCAGTGATGAACAGCTTTCTGAGCTCAGTAGAAAACAGCCGGGGTTATCGCAACAAATACTCCCAGGTGGATCCAACCGCCAGGGATATCGAGACCAGGTATATTCAGGGCGGACTGGTGCTGATGGAAAACGACACCGGTTATGTGAGAGTGCTTCTGGGCGGGAGGAATTTCGACCACAGCAAGTTCAACCGGATGACCCAAGCCAGGCGCCAGGCGGGCTCTTCCATCAAACCCACCTATTATACCCTGGCCGTTGAGAAGGGCTATACGCCGGCCACGGTGATCAACGACGCGCCAATCACTTTGGGTGTGGGAACCCAACGCTGGACGCCACATAATTACAACCGGCAGTACAATGGCTTTACCCGCATGCGGGTGGCTCTGCAATGGTCCTATAATGTGTGGGCAGTGAAATGCGCCGTGGATATAGGCCTCGATACTCTCAATGAAGCCTTCGAACGCTTTGGGCTATCTATTGTTGACCGCAGCGGGCGGCGCAAAAAGGTTACAGATTACTCTGCGGCTCTGGGTTCCTATGAAGTGGTGCCGATCGAGCTGATCTCCGGATACACCACCTTCGGCAATGAAGGAGTGAGGGTAACCCCTGTCTTCATCACCAAGGTGGAAGATACCAAGGGCACGGTTCTGGAGCGTGGGAACACACAGAAGATCAGAGTCTGCAGCCCGGAAGTGGCCTACATCATGACTTCCATGCTGCAGTCTGTAACCCAATCCGGAACCGGTGCCGGTTCCCGCAGCGGCTATTACTGGCAGAATGCGGGTAAGACCGGTACCAGTGAAAACCATGTGGATTCCTGGTTCATCGGTTTCAACAATTCCCTCACCTTAGGCATCTGGACCGGATTCGACAACACCAGTGCCGGATACGGTTCGCCCAATGCAGTTAGTATGTGGGGGCCGATCATGACCAAAGCGATCCGATTGGATAACAAAGGCCGGACTCCCAAGTCAGACGATCCCCGTTACAACTTTGAAGTTCCCAAAAAGATTGTCAAACAGCGGATCAATTCCATCAGCGGCTTTGCCGTGGAGGAAGATGGGATCGAGGAAGTGTTTATCGAGGGAAATCTACCCCCGGCGGTGGCCGACACCCTGCAATACAACTTCTATCCCACCCGCTGGGGATATCAGGATCAGTTTGAACAGGATTGACGGGTATAACGGTGATCCGAGACATTCTCTACTACCTGCTCCTGGTGTTGATCGGCACCGGATTTATCACCTATATCGTGTTCAGTGTTCGGTTCTACTTTGGTTATAAGAATTACCGTCCGGTGCTGAATCCCCGCAAGAGGACCGTATCGGTGATCGTGGTTACGCGTAACGAAGGCAGGAACCTGCCCACGCTGATGACGGCGCTGGTGAATCAGGATTACCCGAGGGAACTATATGAGATCATCATCGCTGACGACGATTCAGAAGACAACACACAGGAATTGATCACCCGGTTTCTGAATCTGGGTGTGAAAGTGATCTATCTGAGAATTCCAGGCCGGGAGGGGGTGATCTCGCCCAAGAAGAATGCGCTGGAAAAAGCCATCGCCACCTCCAGCGGAGAGATCATCCTCACCACCGATGCCGATTGCATTGTCCCGCTCACCTGGATGAGCAGCATGGTGGAGGCCTTTGCCGATGGCGTTTCCATGGTGGCCGGCTATTCGCGCACCAAACTTCCTTCCTGGGAAAAAGCATCCTTGCTGCAGAAATATGAGCACTTTGATTTTGCCTGCACCTATCTGGTCTTGGGGGGCGGCTATACCCTTGGCAAAAGCTGGGCTTGCATAGGACAGAACCTTGCTTATACCCGCAGCGCCTTTGAGGATGTGGGAGGCTTTTCCAGCATCCGGCATCTGCTTTCAGGAGACGATGTGAATCTGATGCAAATGATGCGCAGCAAGGGACACCGGATCATATTCAATTTCGACAAGAAGAGCTTTGTGCACACCCTCCCGGTGCAGTCCTGGAAACAATTGGTGAACCAACGCTCGCGGTGGGCATCCAACATGAAATACCAGCTCAGGTTCAATCCAGAGTTCTTTTTCATCCTGCTGTCCATGGCCTTCATGTATTGGGGCGCGCCTGTGATGCTGATCTTCAACTGGCGACTGGGTTTGCTGCTCATCGCCCTGCGCATCGTGATCGAACTGATCTTTCTGTCTTATTCCAGAAATACTTTCAACGTGACGGGCAGGATGATGCGTTTCTATCCCCTGTGGATAGTGATCCAGAGTTTTTTCCTGGTGTTCACAATGCTGTTGGGGCAATTCGATCTCTTTGTCTGGCACGGGAAGCGCCCGCCCAAAGGAGTTAGGACATGATAGTGTTTGACGATGACCGGTGGGATGCTTTCCTGCCGCTGACATTCACCAGACCGGTGGGGGATCTGCGCTGCGGCATGCTGAAGCTGAGGCAGAGGTTGCAGCAGATCTTCGCCGATCAGGACAATGCCCTGTGGATTGCCCCTTCCCTGCTGAAGTTGTATAATCAAAGGCATCCGGACTGGAGGCTGAACCAGCCTTCCGATGAAGGGGAGCTTCTGGTCAATTCCCGCTTGATCGTTTCAGAGGATAGCGTCGAAGCGATCCGGAATCTGCTGCCAGGGCAAGGTCTGGTTCATGATGAGCAGGTGGTGGCCTTGCGCAGTATCACGAGCCTCTCCAGTCCGCCCTCCCTGACCAGTCTGAGCCAGCTTGGGTTCAAGCTAATAGGCTGCTCATCAATGCTATACAACGATCTCAGTTCCCTCATTCACGACAACGAACGCCTGTTGCGATTCGATTTTGAGCATTACTTTTACGACAAAGACAATTTCTTTGAGACGGAACCCGGCGTCACGATCCTCGATCCCTATAATGTGTGGCTGGGCGAAGGTGTGGTGCTGAAACCTGGTGTGGTGTTGGATGCCTCTGAAGGACCAATCGTGATAGACGAGCAGGCACAGGTGATGGCCAATGCGGTGATCATCGGGCCCGCCTATATCGGCAAGCGCAGCCTGATCAAGATCGGCGCCAAGCTCTATGAGGGATGTTCGATCGGCCCTGTCTGCAAGGTGGGCGGTGAAGTGGAGGCGACTATTTTCCAAGCCTATAGCAACAAGCAGCACGACGGTTTCCTGGGACACAGCTACATCGGCGAATGGGTGAATATCGGAGCGGACACCAATAACAGCGACCTCAAG
>Ga0136653_10001914_pt1 | contig 11406 bp, 9 predicted proteins | sample LakKivw275mmetaG_FD_94866 | JGI IMG/M metagenome (GOLD analysis project Ga0136653, IMG submission 94866) | Anoxic lake water microbial communities from Lake Kivu, Rwanda to study Microbial Dark Matter (Phase II) - Lake Kivu water 275m metaG... | ecosystem: Environmental > Aquatic > Freshwater >... | reverse complement strand
TGCCGAAACAGCTCGATGGTGCCGTCCTTGCGGCGGATGGCGGTCGCCAGGGCATCAGGCCCGCGCATCATCACACCCTCGATCACTGCCTGGCCTCCCACATTTATCTCTTTTTTCGGTTCGGTCATTCAGTTGTCCTTTGAAAGTTCACACTCGGTTTTCTGATAGAAAAAACGCCATTTCCCTTCTGGATGGCAGACGGAACAATGGCGTCGAAGCTTGGTGAGAGCTACTTGTCGGTTTTGAGATTATACTTCTTGATGAATTTTTCCACGCGCCCGGCGGTATCCACGATCTTCTGTTTGCCGGTGTAGAAGGGATGGCACACGTTGCAGATCTCCACCTGCAGGTTGCCCTTGGTGGAACGGGTCTGAAACTCGTTCCCGCAGGCGCAACGTACGGTGACCATTTCATACTTGGGGTGAATTCCCTGTTTCATTTATCTGGCTCCTTGGCTGATTCTCTCAATTTTCGCCAAGATTTTTCAAGTGCCTTGTGTGTCAACACTTTTTTAATCCAGCTTCACTGCCACGATACGGATAAAGGCTTTGTCCGCCAGTTCGGACAGAGGGATCAGGTAGTGGGGCACCGGCGTGGTGTCGAACACTTCAAAATCGGCAAAGCCGGGCAGGAAAGACAGCTCGATCCGGTAATAGGAGGGTGTTACAGGATTCCCAAGCAGGTTTTGGGAAACTGGTTGCCAAGAGATCAGCGCCACTGGCTTCGACCTGTGGTAAGGTTCCCAATGAGAAAAATCCCTGGGGGTTGAGAGCAGGTGGCAGAGAATTGGACATCCCCTCATTCACGAATATTGAGAGATCGTAGATCAGGTGCGTCCTGCTCCAAACCAGAACACACATTTGCACCAACTGGAGCAAAACTTGCATGAATCTGAGCAGCCAAGTTTCGTGAATGTGGAGAAAATAATGCGCTATATACTCGCAAGTGTTTTAGTGGTGGCAATTTCCGCCTTGGGGGCAGTGTTGCCCACCTGCTATTATACCTATGATCAGATCACCCAAATGCTGGCCGATTATCAGGATCAGCATCCGGATATCGCCAAACGTGTCCTGCTCGGATATTCCCAGCAAGACCTGGTTCCGATCTATGCCATGCGGATTTCGGACAATGTGGATGTGGATGAGGAGGAGCCTGCCCTGCTGTTTGTGGGACAGGTGCACGCCGAGGAAGTGCTCGGGGTGCAGATCACGATGAGCAATATCCAGGAGATCCTGGCCAACCGTTATCAGCAGCCTTATTCACAATGGATCAACCAGTTGGACCTGTGGTTCGTTCCCACGCTCAATCCCGAGGGGCACAATGTGGTGACCGCCAATCTGGACACCTCCTATCGCAAGAACAAGCGTGATATGAACAACAACGGCGTTTTCGACTACAGCCCCCTGGTGGGTTATGATCTGGATGGCGTGGACATCAACCGCAATTTCTCCTTTAACTGGGTGCATGGAGACACCCTCTGGCAACCCGGCGGACTGGAGGTCTGGGATTATTACCGCGGCCCCGCAGAGATTAGCGAAAGCGAGACCCAGGCCATCGAGGCCTTGTGCGACCAATACAAATTTGTCTATTCCATCTGCTGGCATTCCTCCCGCACCGGCAACTTCAGCGAAAAAGCCTATTACTCCTTCAACTGGAAAGAGGTGCGCCCCTCTCCGGATTTGGGTTTTGCCCAAACCATTACAGCCGGAATCGCCGGCCAGATCATCAAGGAAGCCGGCGGAGCCACCTACGAAGTGCTGCCAAATCTCAGCCGCAAGGGCTGCTTTCACGATTGGATGTATCAGCAGTATGGCAGTTTTCAGACCCTGGTCGAATGCGGAACCCGCAATCTGCAGCCCGATTCCCTGCTGATGGTTGATACGGTGAACCGTTGCAGCAATGGAGTGCGCTGGTTGCTAAACCGCGCTTTGCCTTATTCCACCGCGGTTCCCTCCAGTTCCATGCTCACTGGAAACATCCGAGATGCTGTTACCAACGAGCCTTTGGAAGCCCGGATCATCATCGAACAGCATCATGCCCCCTGGTTCCGACCCCGCACTTCCAAGCCTGACACGGGACGCTATTTCAAAGCCCTGCCCACGGGAAACTACACTGTGCGCCTGCAAAAACGCGGCTATGAGGACCTGGTGGTGCCCAATGTGGTGGTGAACAACGCCTCCTGGACCATCCGCAATTTCCAGATGCAACCCCTGCCGCAGGCGCAGCTGAGCATAAATGTGCGCTGCGGGGAGATGTATCTTCCCGCTCAGGTCATCCTCTATGAACTCGATCCGGTAACGCTCGCAGCGCCAGTCCAATATCAAACCTATCCCGGAACCTATGCCATCGAGATCAGCCACCCCGGTTTTCATCCCTTTGTGGGAACCATCACCCTGCAGGAGGGCGCTAACCACCGCGTTTATGACCTCAGCCCGGAAGAAACCCTGTTCTACGAGGGCTGGGAAACCGGAACCTCAAACTGGGAGATCAATGGCCCCTGGGTGCGCCAGAACGAACTTTCCGCCTCTGGCTATGCCATTACCGACAGTTGGGGAGGCTGGGGTTTCTATGAAATGAACTGCGATGTGTGGATCAAGACTCTCGATCCAATCTCACTTCCAGCCGGTTCCCAACCTTTGTTGATCTTCGATTCCCACCTCTACACCGAATGGGAGTTCGATCCGGTTACGGTGGAGGGTTCCACCGATGGCAATGCCTGGACTGCCATCTGGACCAAATCCGGCAGGCATGACCAGTGGAAAACCGAATATGTATCCTTGGCGGATTACACCGGCCAAAGCGTGTTCCTGCGCTTCCGGTTGCAGGATGAATCCACCCATGTGGAACTTACCGATCCGGGCTGGACTCTGGACAACATCCGGGTGGTCACCGGAACCGTCACTGCCAGCGGCGATGAGCTGAATCCTGCCCTCCCGATCAACGCCCTCTATCCCAATTTCCCCAATCCCTTCAATCCGGAAACCACCATCGCCTTCAGCCTGGCAGCCACAGCGCCGCTGAAACTGGAGATCTACAACCTCAAAGGGCAGAAGGTGCGCACCCTGATCAACGATACCCTGCCCGCGGGCAACCACAGGACCATCTGGAACGGAAAGGACGACGCCAATCGTGCCTGCGCCAGCGGAATCTACTATATCCGCCTGCACAGCGGCAGGGACAACTTCCTGCAAAAAGCTGTTTTGGTTAAATAGTTAGCGGGTGAACGGGTTAACGGGTTAACAAGTTAACAGGTGACCAGGTTAACGGGTTAACAGGTTAACAGGTGAGCAGGTAAACTGCTCTTGCAGCTTGGGGAGGCGGAGCTGTGAGCAAGAATCTGTCATCCCACTCGCCAAGAGCTTCAGCAAGGCAAGAGCAAATTGGGAGTTATCTTTGTTGAGGGGAAACGGGGAATCCTCTGATATAGAATATCTTACAATCAGTGGAGCCTCCTTTATGCCATGGCTGCCTGCCTTGATAAATCCCTGATCGAACTCTCATGGCTCCCGTTACCAATACGGAATCATTACGGAGTCATTACGGATTAACTCCGTAATGACTCCGTAATGATTCCGTAATGCTAACGGGGGAGGTAGGGGCGGACGCCGATCCGCCCATCGGAATTCTGCCACAATCACAGGCAAATTATGGTTATGAGATATCGAATAATCTGGTTGGGCAAATCCGGGGTTTGTATCAGATGGTGTTACAGAGGTTTATCCTGCTTTCTCTTTTCCAAATAATCCTTTATCTCTCGCAATTCTTTATCGAAGCCAGCTTTTCCCATCAGAGCATAGGTGGCGATCTTGCCGGCTTCCACGCCGGGTTGGTCCAAAGGATTGATGTGCAGGAGTTTGCCGGTGAAGACGGTCTGGATTTCATAGAGCATGATGAACTCGCCCAGGTGAAACTCATCCAGGATAGGGAAAACGAGATTGGCGTTGGGACGGTGGGCTTTGGTGAGGGCGATCTCGGTGGCGAGGCGTTCGGCGTTGAGCAGTTCGGAAAGCTTCCGCCCACCCAGATAGCTCACTTCAGCCCGCTCGGGATGCAGATCCGGGATCTCGCAATCGTGCTGGAACTTTTCCACAGTGAGGAAAGTGAAGACCTTGTCGTTGGGGCCCTCGGTATAGAGTTGCACCTGGGAATGCTGATCGGTGGTGCCCAGTGCCTTGACCGGGGTTTGGCCCACGAAAACTTCCCGGCCTTTCAGATCGTGCCGTTTGCCCAGGCTTTCCGCCCAGAGCTGGCGATACCAATCGGCAAAATCATACAGGGAGTTGGAATAGGGCATCATCACGCTGATGTTCTTGCCCTCGCGGTAATACAGGAAATGCAGGAGCCCGTTCAGATAGGCGGGGTTGGCAAAGGTATCCAGTTCCAGGCAGCGGGATCGCATATGGGCGGCACCCTGCAGCAGGGCGGCAATGTCGATCCCGGCAAAGGCGGAGGAAACCAAACCCACATCGGTCAGCACGGAGAAGCGCCCGCCCACATTATCCGGCACCACAAAGGAAGGATAACCCTCGTTCTTGATCACCTGCCGCAGGAAGCCCTTGGCTTGGTCGGTGGTGATGATGAGGCGGCGGGTGTAGTCCTTGGGATAGCGCCGCTTGATCAGATCGGCCAGGATCATATAACCCGCCATGGTTTCGGCGGTGGTTCCGCTTTTGGTGATTACATTGAACAGGGTCCGGTCCAGATCGATCTGTGCCAGTATCTCGTGCAGGAATACGGGATCCACATTGTCATAGACGAAAATCCGGCGGGGCAGGTTGCGTTCGGTTTTGAGGGCGGAATAGAGTGCGCGGTTGCCCAGGGCGGAACCTCCGATGCCCAAAACCACCATGGTGTCGAAGACAGGATCGAGCTTAGCCATAAAGTCCGTGATGTGGCTGATGTCCTGTTCCGGCAGGTCATAGAAACCCAGGATACTGGCATGGCGGTCGGCCAGAATCTCCTCGTGCGCCTGCATGCAGGCATAATAGTAGTCCTTCACCTTGGAGGCGGGAATGCCGGTGGGCAGGGCTTCCGAATGTAAAAGATTGAAATACTCAAATCGTAACATGGGCTGCTCCTTAGCTGTGATAATAGGGCTTAAGCTTTTGATAGATGAGGGATTCCACCTCGGACAGGCTGCCGCTGAAGTCGAGGTTTTTGACCAGGGATTCCAGTTGGTCGTCACAACGGCGGATGATGGCTTTGGTGGTGTAATACTGGCCGGGATTCACACTCAGTTCGTTGATCCCCATTCCCACCAGCAGAGGGATGTATTCCGCAATGGATGCCATCTCGCCACAGACGGACACCGGTTTTTTGTACTTGCGGGCGGCTTTGAGGCTGAGCCGGATCAGTTGCAGAACCGCCGGATGGTGGGAAAGGTAATAGGGGGAAAGGCCATCGTTATTACGGTCTGCCGCCAGGGTATATTGCACCAGGTCGTTGGTGCCGATGCTGAAGAAATCGCACACCCGGGCAAGCTCTGCGGCGCATAAAGCCGCGGAGGGAACTTCGATCATCACCCCCAGCGGGATGTGCTTCGCAATTGAAATTCCTTCGGTCTCAAGTTCGGTTTGGCAGATGCGCACCACCTCCCTGGCCTTGAGGAAATCCAGCACATCCATCACCATGGGGAACATCAGTTTCACCTTGCCCTGGGTTCCGGCCCGCAGGATCGCCCTCACCTGGGTTTTGAAAATCTCCTCATGCGCCAGGGAAAACCTGATGCCGCGGCAGCCCAGATAGGGATTCTCCTCGGCGGGGGAGGGGATGAGGTGGGAAAGCTTGTCCCCGCCCAGATCGAAGGTGCGGATGGTTACGCTATGGGGGGCAGCCTGTTCGGCGATCTCACGATAGACTTGGTACTGCTCTTCTTCCGGGGGCAGACGGTCTTTGCCCAGATAGAGAAACTCGGTGCGGAACAGCCCCACGCCACGGGCTCCCAGTTCCTTGATGCGGGGAATCTCGGAAGCGAGTTCCAAATTCAGGCGCAGCTTGATCTGGCGGCCAGAGAGAGTCACGGCCGGTTTGCTACCGGTTTCCCGCAGGGCAAGCAGGTCCTGGCGGTATTTGGCCAGATGCTGTTCATAATGGGCCAGGGTTGCCGGATCGGGATCGATGATCAACGTGCCATCCATGGCGTCCACGATCAGAGTGGTGCCGGTGGCAATTTCCCGGCTGATATCCGGCAGGGCGGTGAGCGCGGTTATCCCCATGGCGCGGGAGAGGATGGAGGCATGGGAGGTGTAGCTGCCATGCTCGGTGCAATAGGCCTTCACCCCGATCCGGGAGAAACCGGTCACCTGGGAGGGAGTGATATCCCGCAGGATGGCGATCTGCTCCGGCTGCCAATCGCTGATGTCTTCTTCGGTTTCACCCAGGATGGCTGTAAGCAGGCGATGCGACACATCCTGATAATCGGAGGCGCGCTGGGCGAAGAAATCATTCTCCAGCTCCTGAAATTGCCTGATGATCGATTCAAAAGAGGTTTTGACGGCATGAGCGGCAGAATGGAGTTTACTGCGGATGGCATTCTGCACCTGATCCATGATCTCCGGGTCTTTGAGGATCATCAGATGGGTTTGCAATATCTGCCGGTCCTGCCCGGCAACCGCCTCCTGCTCCAAAAGCCGGACAAGGTCGTTCTCGGCTTTGCCGATGGCGGTTTGCAGGCTTTCCAGCTCAGCCTCGATTTCGGCACTATCGATCTGCAGCCGGGGAATCTGATAGGATTTGGCAATAATGATCCGGGCGGAGCCGATGAACAAGCCCGGCTGGATGATGGTGCCCGGGAGGGTTTTCATGACAGGTTCCCTTGGCTCAGCCATGTGATTCAATCCTCATCAAAGCCACTGGCGATCAGCTCTTCGATCTCTTCCAAAAGGTAGGCCTCGTCCACGCCATTGGCGATCAGATTGAGCACAGAGCCGCATTCCGCCGCCAGCATCATCACGCCCATGATGCTCTTGCCGTTCACTTTCATGCCGTCCTTTTCAATGAAGAATTCGCTGCGATATTTGGTGGCAGCTTTCACCAAAAGTGCCGAGGGACGGGCGTGCAAGCCAAGTTTGTTGGTCACTTTAATCGTTTTCTGTAACATCCACTGGCGCCTGTGGTTGTTTGAGCAAAGATTGTTTGCGAATCTCGTCATGCACCCGGCGGTTGAAATCTTCGGCAGCATCATAGCCCACGCCCTTGAGGATCATGTTCATGGCTGCCACTTCCACAATCACGGACACATTTTTTCCCGGCGACACCGGCAGGAAGATGATCGGCAGCTTCACACCGAGGTGCTCGGCATAGTTGTTGGTGAGGCCGATGCGCTCATAATCCATATTTTCCTGCCAGGGCATCAGCTCTATCTGGAGGTCGATGGTCTTGCTGCGGCGCACGCGTTCGATGCCGAACATGCGTTCCACATTCACGAAACCGACCCCCCGGATTTCCATGAAATGGCCGAATTCCCGCCCCGATTTGCCGATCAGCTGATCGTCCAGGAAACGGATGGTGATCAGGTCATCGCCCACCAGGCTGTGGCCCCGGTGCACCAGGTCCAAAGCGCATTCGCTTTTCCCGATGCCGCTTTTCCCGGTGAGCAGGATGCCCAGTCCGAACACATCCACCAAGGTGGCATGGATGGTCTTTTCAAGGGCAAAAACATCCTGCAGGAAGCGGGTGAGCTGCTGCATGAGCTGGATGGTGGAAAGGCGGCTGGAAAGCAGGGCGATGTTGAGGTCGTTGGCCAGGTATTCGATCACCGGCGGTAGGGTGAGCCCCTTGGAGATGATGATGCAGGGGATATCGGTTTTGAACACATCCCGGATGCGCTGCAGCAGGAGGTCTTCCTTCATGCTTTGCAGATAGCGGACCTCCGTCTCGCCCAGGATCTGGATGCGGTCGGAGGAAAACACTTCCAGATAGCCGGCCAGGGCCAGCCCGGGACGGTGTACATGGGGGGAACTGAGTTTTTTGTTCAGCGTTTCGGGCTCGGTGAGCAGCGAAAGCGCCAGGTCTTTCTTCTTCAGATCAAAAAAATCTCGAACGGTGAGTTCTTTCATGTGCTTAATCCAATTTATCTATTTATCGCTGCCGGCGGAAAGGCTCCCGCCGGCAGCAGAATTGATGTTTCAGGGTTCAAATAGTTTAAAGTGCTCAGCATCCCGCTTGACCAGAACGTTGAGCCGGTCGGTTTCGACATTCTTGAAAATGAGGAATTCATCCTTCAGTCCATCTATCTTTTCCAGGGCTTCGTGCACGGAAAGCACCTCCGGAACCACGCGCTTGGTCTTGAGGGTCTTGCGCACGCGGTTTTGGGCGTTCACATGGATGTCCGATTCCCGGGAGAATTCGTTGAATTGCTCTTTGAGGGCGCGCTTCTGATGGTCGGTCACCCGACCCTTGAGTTTCTTGATCTGGGCTTCCATCTTGTCCAGGGCGGTGTCGATGGAGAGGTACATATCCATCTCCTCCGCCTGGCTTTGCAGGTTGAAGCGGGAAGCGTGCAGGGCAATTTCGCAGATATTGCGGCTGTTTTCCAGGGCCAGGGTTACATGGACGTTGATGATGTGGTCAAAATACTTTTTGATTTTGAGACACGATGATTCCACGTAGTCACGGATCGCCTTCGTGAGTTCGAAATGGCGGGCAGTAATCGTGATCTGCATGATTGATTCCTCCTTTTTTAGAGCTTGTGTATTGAAAGTGATCTGATGTCTTCAATGGCTTCCTTGAGCGCTTCGGACAGGGTGGGATGGGCAAAAACCACGTTTTCGACCTGCCCGGGGGTGGCCCCCTGGGCGATCAGGATGGCGCCCTGGGCTATGAGTTCAGCGGCATTGGCACCGATGATGTGCAGGCCGACCAGAGCGGACGTATCCGCCCGGGCAATGGTCTTCACAAAGCCAAAGCTGCTTCCCATAGCGATTGCCTTGCCATTGGCGCTGAACGGGAATTTACCCACCAGGATATCACTGAATTTCTCTTTGGCCTCGTCTTCGGTCAAGCCCACCGAAGCCAGTTCCGGATTGGTGAAAGTGCAGCGGGGAATATTGGCGTAATCCAGTTCGGGATGATCATGGGGCGTGCCGTTGATGCAGCTTCTGATGTGCTCCACAGCGATCAGTCCCTGTTTGCTGGCAGTGTGGGCAAGTTGCATTTTGCCGGTTACATCTCCAATGGCATAGACCTTGGGCAGACTGGTGCGCATCTGGCCATCGATGCCGATCGCTCCACGCTCGCAGGCAAGCTGCAAACCGTTCCACTCCAGGTTGTTTGCCGGGGTCCGGCCCACGCTGAGCAATACCTTGTCCACAGTGAGTTTGTTGCCGTCGCTGAGCGTGACCTCTTGTCCCTCAGCAGTGGTTGCGATGCTTTGTACACCAACGCCGGTGCTGATCCTGATGCCGGCTTTTTTCAAGGCCAGAGACAGGCGTTTGGAGAGTTCTTCATCCTCGGTGGAAACGATGCGGGGCAGGAATTCCACTATGTGTGTCCGGACGCCAAAGCTGTTCATGATCGAGGCAAATTCGCAACCGATCACACCTCCGCCCACCACGGCCAGGCTGTCCGGAAGTCCGCTGAGATTCAGGATGCCGGTGGAGGAGAGGATGTTCTGCTCATCTATCCTGATGCCCGGCAGTTCCTTGGGCACAGAACCAGTGGCAATGATCAGGAATTCGGTCTCAATCTCTGTCCCCTGATCAGTGCGGACCAGATAGCCCCTGGGGGAAGCGGACACGGAAACTGCCTTTTCAGCGATGACAGGGATTCCACGTTTGCGGAAGAGAAATTCAATCCCGCTCACCAGTTGTTCCACCGTTTTGTTCTTGCGCTCAAACACCAGGGGGTAATCGGCCCTGGCTTCCAGGGGGGGTAGCCCATAGAGTTGTGCTTCCTTCATTTCGGTATAGAGTTCGGCGCTTTTTACCAGTGCCTTGGTGGGAATGCAGCCCCAGTTCAGGCAGATTCCCCCGATGCGTTGGTGTTCGACAACTGCGCAAGTGATGCCATATTGATTCAGACGGATGGCAGATTCATAACCACCGGGTCCGCCCCCGATGATCAGTACCTGATAGCTGTGCAAAAATCCTCCTTTAGTGCTTTCTCAGACGGCTGTTCAGAATACCCAGTTCAAAGCGGTACTTGGCGATGATGCGCCGGGAAATGTTCAAGCCTTCCTCTTTGAGTTGCTCCACCAATTCCTGGTCGCTGTAGGGGTGTTTCTTATCCTCCTGTTCAATCATATGGGTGATATGGGCTTTTACCCGCTGACGGGAGATGCTTTCATAATTGTCATCCCGTCCGGCGGTGCTGCTGAAGAAATCTTTCAGGGCATAGATCCCATAGGGGGTTTCGGCATATTTATGCTTGACCACGCGGGAAATGGTGGATTCGCTCACTCCCAGGTCCTGGGCGATCACCGCATAGGTGAGGGGCTGCATCACACCGGTTCCCTTGTAGAAGAAATCAGGCTGGTGCTTGATGATGGAGAGGGACACCCGTTCCAGGGTGCGCATCCGCATATAGATCGATTTGATCAGGAATTTGGCGCTGTTGATGCGATCCCTCACAAACTGGAGCGTTTCCTTGTCGAAATAGCCACGGTTGATCATCCTGCGGTAACGGGGGCTGATGATGATGTTGGGCGTGATGTGGTCATTGATGATCACCTCATATTTATCCTCGATCAGTTTGAGGGTGATATCGGGAAATACGAAGGCAGTGCTGGGGGCAAGGATGCGTAGGCCGGGTTTGGGATCAAGCTTTGCCACCTGCTCCTTGGCAGCAAGTATGCACTCCTCAGATACGCCGAAATGGGAGGCGATCTTCTGATAGCGCCGGTGGATGAGGTTATCGAACTGGTCGGTGCACAGGCCTACAACGATCCGGTTTTCCCGTTGAGAGTCGGTCAACTGTGCCAGCAGGCATTCGGCAATGGTCCTTGCGGTGATCCCCTTGGGATATAGATTGAGGATCAATTGGTGCAGTTCCTGAACCCGGGAGGCGGATATCTGATATGACCGCCCCACCCTTTCCAGATCGAAATTCTCCGGCAGGAAACCATAGCTGTTGCAGTTGTCTATAAGTTCAAAGGCAAATTCCAGCTCATTGTCCGACAGCCCCAATGGATAAAGCTGCTCCAAGAACTTCTCCTTGCCGTTTTCCTCATAGCGGATCAGGGATTCGCCATGCTCGGCCTCCGATTCTCCATGCCAGCTTTCATAGCTTTGATGGTAGTCATTCCACTGGTCCAGTATCTCGGTCAGTTCACGGGCTTCGGAAAGAGTTTGGCAGTGTTCCTCCCCTTCCTCCGCTTCTTCGATGGGAACCTTGCTTTCGGGCTGGGAAGCCTCGAAAGTGGCTTCATCGATATCTTCTTCGTCCTTTTCCTCACGCAGCTCCAGCAGG
>Ga0136653_10001912_pt1 | contig 11409 bp, 10 predicted proteins | sample LakKivw275mmetaG_FD_94866 | JGI IMG/M metagenome (GOLD analysis project Ga0136653, IMG submission 94866) | Anoxic lake water microbial communities from Lake Kivu, Rwanda to study Microbial Dark Matter (Phase II) - Lake Kivu water 275m metaG... | ecosystem: Environmental > Aquatic > Freshwater >... | reverse complement strand
TAATTAAGCGGTTGCCTGCCTAATACAGGAGATTGCATATACTGATATCAGGGCACACCCATTTTATCACTTAACGCTTTTATGGACGTAATCAAGTACACAGGGAAGACTACATTGAATAGGCGGTTGCACCGGGACTTGACAGGTTTGCGGCTATTCATAGTAATATAATATACTGTTTGGGACCTGCCGTCGTGGCAGGCGGTGAACAAATATAAACGTAGATGCACGCTAACAAATATATCTACCGATAGTGGCTCTGGATAAGCTGCCGGATCTTCCCGGCGGCGCTGGAGTCACGAATCCACCCCAAGGTTGGTTCCTTTAATCACCGTTGTTCCCGAAATATTTTCTTAGTGGAGGTATATCTATGAAAAGGTCTGTGCTTATTCAGGTATTAATGGCAGCGCTGCTGGTTATTTCTCTGGCGGCATCCTGCGGCCCGGCGCCCGCAGCGCCTTCGGCCAATACCCCGGCCGCGCCGGCGGTCACCGATAACAAGACGTATGAATTGACCTACAGCGTATTCTTCCCTCCGGTGCATTACAACTCCATCCTGGCCCAGAAGTTCGCCGATGAGGTCAACGCCCGCACCAACGGCAGAGTCAAGATCACGGTATTCACGGGCGGCACTCTGACCAAGGCGCCGCAGGTATACGACGGTGTTGTCAACGGCCTTTCGGATATGGGCATGTCGGTTGTCTCATATACCATGGGACGCTTCCCGGCGGCCGAGCTGGTGGAACTGCCGCATGGTTATCTCAACGGATATGTTGCCACCAGGGTGGCCAACGATTTTTATAACGAATTCAAGCCCAAGGAATTCGACGATGTGCATGTCCTGTATTTCCATGCCCACGGTCCCAGCGCCATTCTCTCGGTTAAGAAACCGGTAAAGCAGATGGAGGATCTTAAAGGCATGGTTATCAGGTCCACCGGAGTCGGCGCCAGCATTATCGAGGCGCTGGGTGGAAAGGGATACGGCGCAGCCCAGAACGAAGCCTATGAGCTGATGTCCAAGGGAACCATCGATGGCAGCTACACACCCCGCGAGGTGCTGAAGGGGTGGAAGCAGGCCGAGGTGGTGAAATACGTCACGGAATGTCCCGAGGTCGGCAGCACCGCCAATATGTTCGTAGTCATCAACAAGGCCAAGTGGGACAGCCTTCCTCCCGATATCCAGAAGGTTTTCACCGATGTCAGCAACGAGTGGATCGATAAACACGGCATGGTCTGGACCTGGTATGACATCGCCGCCATGCAGTTCTTCAAGACCTTCGACGGCCGCGAGGTCTTCCAGCTTTCTCCCGAAGAGGCCGCCAGATGGGTCGAGGCTACGAAGTCGCTGAAGGACCAATATATTACAGAGAGGAATGCCAAGGGCCTGCCCGCCGACCAGTATGAGAAATTCCTCATGGAGAAGGCGCAGTACTGGGCCGGCAAGACTCCTACCGACCAGCAGTGTACAGATTTCGTCAACTCCATAGTCACGAAATAAAATAGCTGAAGCTTTAATCGGTTTATACGGGTGGCAGCGCTGATAGAGGCTGCCACCCATAATGATGTCAAGATGTTCGACAAGTTTGAAAAGGCCGTAACCGGCATCGCCGGCTGGTTTAACTGGGTCGCCTGCGCCAGCCTTATGGGCATGGTAGCCCTGGTGCTGATCGATATCTGCGGAAACAAGTTCTTCAAAATGCCTCTCACCGGCGGTATCGAGCTGGTCAGCCTGCTCAGTGTAATGGCGATCTCGTTCGCCATAGCACAAACCCAGGTCGCCCACGGACATATCGAAGTAGATATGCTGGTCAGAAAATTGCCTCGCACGCCGCAGAAGGTGATATCGGTTATCGTTCAGTGTTTCAGCATCAGCCTTTTCCTGATATTGATGTGGCAGAGCTACACCTACGGCCTGGCGCTGCAGGCCAGCGGTGAGGTCTCAATGACGGTGCGCCTACCTTACTATCCGTTCGTGTGGGCGCTGGGGCTCTGCAGCCTTGTGGTGGTGCTGGTGCTCATTATGCAGATGATCAAGATGCTGAGGGCTTCGTAACGAGATGGATAATATTCTGCTCGGCGTCTTTGGCGTGATAGTCCTGGTGGCCATCTTCCTGCTGCGCATGCCGGTAGGATTCGCCATGGCCTTCGTGGGGCTGATCGGATTCAGCATCGTGGTCTCTCCGGCCGCCGGTATGACGCTGGTGGCCCGTGACTTCTTCGATGTGTTTTCATCGTATTCTTTGACGGTTATCCCCATGTTCACCTTGATGGGCTGCATCGCCTCCGAGTCGGGTATGAGCAGGCGGCTCTACGATGCGGGCTATGTGCTGTTCAGCAAGTTCCCCGGCGGGCTGGCCCTGGCCTCGGTCATCGGATGCGCCGGGTTTGCCGCCATCAACGGCTCCACCAGCGCCACCGCCGCCGCCATGGGCAAGGTTTGTATACCCGAGATGAAGCGCTATAAATATGACGATTCGCTGTCAACCGGTATCGTGGCTGCGGCTGGCACCCTTGGCATTATGATTCCGCCCAGCACCATTTTCATTGTCTACGGCATACTTACCGAGCAGTCTATCGGGAAGCTGTTCATGGCTGGTGTCTTCCCCGGTCTGCTGATTGCAGCGCTGCTGATAATCGCGGTCGCCATTGTCTGCATGCGCAATCCCCGCCTGGCACCGGCAGGGGAGGCGTCCACTTTCAAGGAGAAGGTGGAGGCGCTGACCGGCATCATTGAGATGCTTTTCCTCTTCTGCTTTGTCATACTGGGACTTTTCTTCGGCTGGTTCAGTCCGACGCAGGCCGGCGCCGCCGGCGTGGCCGGGGCCATACTTATCGGACTGATAACCAGGCAGCTGACCTGGGCCGGCTTCGTCAATGCCCTCAAGGATGCGGTGCGCGTCACCTGTTTCGTGATGATCATCGTTGCAGGCGCCACAGTTTTTGGCCACTTCATCGCCATCACCACCATACCCATGATGTTGACCGATTGGGTTAGCTCCTTGCCCATACCCCCCGTGGCAGTGATGGCTGTTATCATAGTCATTTACATGATCGGCGGCTGCTTTATGGACTCTCTGGCCCTAATTACGTTGACCATACCCATCTTCTTCCCCGTGGTGCTGACACTGGGGCTGGACCCCATCTGGTTCGGTGTCATCATAGTGCTGGTGACCGAGATGGGCGTTATCACCCCGCCCGTGGGCATTAATGTATATGTCATCAAGGGCATTGCGCCCGATGTGCCACTGGAAACTATATTCAAGGGTATAATGCCGTTCCTGATTGCGCTGATTGTAGCCGCAATCATACTACTGGCGTTTCCGCAGATTGCAACCTTCCTGCCGAGTCTGGCAACATATTAGATACACCGCCTGAGTTATTGTGAGGTGATGAGTTGATGATCACGATACCTGAGATGCTGTCCCGTAACGCCAGGATGTATCCCGATGACTGCGCGCTGGTCGAGATCAAGCCCAGCCGTAATTACCGGCGGGAGGTTACCTGGAGGCAGATGGATGAGGAGGCCAATCGCGTGGCCAACGCATTGATTGATATGGGCGTGAAGAAGGGCGACCGCGTGATCCAGTGGATGATGAACTCCATCGAGTGGCTGATCGTATATTTCGGCATATTGAGGAGCGGGGCCTGGATTGTGCCGCTCAATTTCAGGTTCACCACGGGAGATTTCACCTATTGCGTGGAGACATCCGGCGCCAGATTTATCATCGCCGGTGAGGAATTCATCGAAAGGGTCGACGCAGCCAAAAAAAGTATCGGTGGGATAGAGGGTATACTTGCCATTGGCGGCAACCCGCCGGGGTACATGACGGGATACCATGACTGGATCGGCAGGCGTCCGACCTCGCCGCCACACGTTGACATTAGCAGGGATGAGGCCTGCAGCCTGTATTTTACGTCGGGCACCACCGGCACGCCCAAACCGATACTGCTGACACACGATAACCTGCGGTGTGCCGCCGTGACCGAATATGCCCACCATCACCAGCAGAAGTCGGACAATTTCGTTCTCATTCCGCCTCTGTATCATACCGGCTCCAAGATGCACTGGTTCGGCAGCCTGGTCACGGGGGGTAAAGCCACCCTGCTGGGCGAGGTCAGCCCCCGCAGCATACTTGAGACCGTTCACAGGGAGCGCGGCACGATCGTATGGCTGCTGGTGCCCTGGGCCCACGACATACTGGTGGCGCTGGAAAGCGGGCAGGTGAAAAAAGAGGACTACGACCTGAGCTGCTGGCGGCTGATGCACATCGGGGCCCAGCCCGTGCCCCCTTCGCTGATCAAGCGCTGGATGGCGACATTCCCCGGTATGCAGTACGATACGAACTACGGCTTGAGCGAGTCCACCGGACCCGGCTGCGTGCATCTTGGTGTTGAAAACGTGCACAAGGTGGGCGCTATCGGAAAAGCCGGGTTTAACTGGGAGACCAGGATAGTCGGTGACGGAGGCGAAGTGCTGGGGACAGGCCGCATCGGCGAGCTGCTTGTGAGGGGCGAGGGTGTGATGAAGGAGTACTACCGCAATCCGGAGAAAACCACCGAGGTGCTACGCGACGGCTGGCTATATACCGGTGATATGGCCAACATGGACGAGGATGGATTTATCTATTTGGTCGACAGGAAAAAGGACGTCATCATCACAGGCGGTGAAAACATTTTCCCGGTCGAGGTGGAGGATGCCATCCATAACCTGGATTCTGTGAACGATGTGGCCGTCATCGGAATTCCCGATCAAAGGTTGGGCGAGATCGCCATTGCCATTGTTGACCGCAAGGCCGGCGCAAGCGTCAGCGAGCAGGAGATCATCCAATATTGCTTTGATAATCTGGCCAGGCACAAGGTACCCAGGAAGGTCGTCTTCGACAAGGTGCCCAGAAATCCCACCGGCAAGATCGAGAAACCCCTGTTACGTAAAAAATTCAGTTCGCTTACCGGCGCCGGCTGATTACCGCCTCATCGCCATATTACCGCTGTACCTGCCTGCACTGCACCTGACTTTGTGCAGTATAAACGTATTAAGATATAATTTTACCCTCAGGAGGGTATTTTGCTTAAAACTCATAGTTGCGGCCAATTGCGGGCTAAAGATTCCGGCAGGGAAGTTACCCTGGCCGGATGGGTGCACAGGCGCAGGGATCACGGCGGGCTGATCTTTATCGATCTGCGCGACCGTGAGGGGATAACTCAGGTGGTCTTTAATCCGGAGTTTGTGCCCGATATGCATGCCGTGGCCAACGGGCTGCGCAATGAGTTTGTGATTCAGGTTGTGGGTACGGTGTCCGGCAGGCCGCAGGGTACGGAGAACCTCAAATTACCCACAGGTGAGATCGAGATACTCGCCGCAAGGCTCAAAGTACTCAATACTTCCAAAACACCTCCATTTTACATAAATGAAGAGGTCGATGTAGATGAAGCGCTTTTACTGAGATACCGCTACCTCCACCTCAGGCGGGCGGGCATGCGGGACAACCTGCTGCTGCGGCACCGCGTCATCAAGTATATGAGGGACTTCCTCGACGCCAGGGGTTTTGTCGAGGTTGAGACTCCAATCATGATCAAGAGCACGCCGGAGGGCGCCAGGGACTACGTTGTTCCCAGCCGCATCCATGCGGGCAAGTTCTATGCGCTGCCCCAGTCACCGCAGCAGTTGAAGCAGCTGCTGATGGTGGCGGGCATAGAGAAGTATTATCAGGTGGCACGTTGTTTCCGCGATGAGGACACTCGGGCCGACCGGCAGCCCGAGTTCACTCAGCTCGATCTGGAGATGAGCTTCGTGGATGAGGAGGACATCCTCATACTGCTGGAGGAGATGTTCACCGGGCTTGTTGAAACCGTTACGCCGGAAATGCGCCTGGTTAAACCATTCGTCAGAATGTCTTATGCCGAGGTAATCGAAAGGTATGGCACCGACAAACCGGATATTCGGTTCGGGCTGGAACTGAAGGACGTCTCGGATATAGTGGAGTCCAGTCCGTTTGCCGTATTCAAGACGGCTATCCATGAAGGGGGCAGGGTCAGGGGGATTTGCCTGCCCGGCTGCGCCGGCTATACGCACAAGCAGATAGACGAGCTAACGGAGCTGGCCAAATCATGCGGCGCCAAAGGACTTATAACGCTGGCATGGCTGCAGGGTGGAGCTGGCGAGTATAAGACCGTTAGCACCGACCAGGTTAAGTCAGTTGCTGCCAAATATCTCGATATCGAACAGGTCAGACGGATACTGGAAAAGTTTTCAGCGCACCCCGGAGACCTGATACTGGTTGCTGCTGGACAGCCCGCCGTGGTGAACAAGGTGCTGGATGAGCTCAGGCGCGAGATGGGCAGGCGGCTGGAGCTATGCGACCCCAACCTGATGGCCTTTGTCTTTATCACGAATTTCCCTCTCTTCGAGTGGAGCAGCGAAAGGAACATGTGGGATTCCATGCATCACCCCTTCACAGCTCCCTTCGAAGGTGACATCCCCCTGCTGGACAGCGATCCTGGTAAAGTGCGCGCCCGCCACTATGACATCGTCTGCAACGGCTACGAGCTATCCAGCGGGAGCATCAGGATACACACCCGCGCCATGCAGGAGAAGATATTTCATGTCCTCGGATATAAGAAAGAAGAGGTCGAGGACAAGTTCGGAAGTTTCCTCGATGCGCTGGAGTACGGCGCACCACCGCATGGCGGCGTCGCGCCCGGCATCGACCGCTTTGTAATGCTGCTGACGCACAGCAAGAGCATACGGGATGTTATCGCCTTCCCCAAGAACCAGGCCGCAATAGACGTCATGACAGACGCTCCCTCGGCCTTATCGGAAGAACAGCTGCGTGAGCTTAATTTGAAAATAATCGAACCGCAGGTTTAAGCCGTATCTTTTTGAAGACCAATTTTCCAATGATATAATAATTCAAGGTGAAAGTTTGATATGAAGACTACTTCTGAAAAAATCGAGAACTGCCAGGTTGCCCTGAACGTCGAGATGGAGGGGCCTGAAACAGAGAAATATATGGGCATCGCACTCGACCACCTGGCTAAAAGAGTTGTTCTGCCCGGCTTCAGAAAGGGTAAAGCGCCCGTCTCGCTGGTAGAGCAGCACGTCGGCAAGCAGGCGATTCTGCAGGAAGCACTGGAACATCTGGTGCCGGAAGCCTACGAAGAAGCTTTAAAAAACGAGTCCATACTGGCCATCGACCAGCCCTCCATAGAGCTGGTGCAGCTCGACCCTGTCATATTCAAGGCGATTGTCCCTACCAAGCCCGAGGTCACGCCCGGCAATTACCACGATATCAAAATGGAAATGGGCAAAAAGGAGATAGGCGAGGACGATATCAACCAGGTTATCGAGCAGCTACAGATGCAGTTTGGGTCACTTGTTCCGGCGGAGCGGGCTATCGGCTTCGGCGATATAGTGACTATGGATATTGAAGGCAAACGCGGGGAGGAGGACATACTGTCTCGTAAGGATGCCGCTTATGAGGTCAGCCAGGGCGCCAAGTATCCGGTTCCCGGTTTCGCTGAGAAGATCGAGGGAATGAACAAAGATGAGGAAAAATCGTTCGAGATTGCCTTCCCCGAGGACTATGAGATCAAGGAAATAGCCGGCAAACAGTACTCATTCAGCGTGAAAGTTAAAGAGGTCAAAGAGAAAAGCCTGCCGGAGATCAATGACGAGTTTGCTATAAACGCCGGCAGCGAAAATGTAGCCGATCTGAGGGAGAAGATTAAAAACGGGCTGCAGGTGCGCGCGGACGAGAGCCTGAAGCGGGATTTTGAGCACAAGCTGATTACCGCTCTTATCGAGCAGAGCACCATAGATTTCCCGCCCGTACTGGTGGAGAGGGAGGTGGATCATATCATCAACGAAGAGGCCCGGAATTTCTCCGACGGAGTCAAAGGGCTGGAGAATTACCTGACAAATGCTAAAAAGACCATGGAACAGCACCAGGACGAACTCAAGCCGGCGGCTTCCGACCGTGTCAAGGCCTACCTGGTCACCAGCAAGATCGCCGAGCTCGAAGGTATAACCGTCAGCGATGAGGAAGTCGACCAGTCCATCGAGAAGATGGCGGGTGAAGATCCCGGACGTAAAGAGGAGATTAAGGCCTTATTCAACCAGCCGCGTCCGCATGAGTCGCTCAGGGATATGATGGTCATCAACAAAGCTATGGATTTCCTGACCAAACTTGTTACAGGTCAGGAAAATAATATAAACACGGAGGAAAATGATGGAAAAGTCACCACTTAACATAATACCAACGGTAATCGAAAGCAGCGCCAGGGGAGAGCGCTTCATGGACATCTACTCGTTGTTGCTCAAGGAGAGGATCATCTTCCTGGGCACGCAGGTGGACGATCAGATAGCGAATGTGATCGTCGCTCAATTGCTGTATCTGGCCAGGGAGGATCCCGAGAAAGACATCAGCCTTTACATCCACTCGCCGGGCGGAGTCGTAACGGCGGGGCTGGCCATCTACGACACTATGCAGCTTATTCAGCCCGATGTCTCCACCATCTGCGTGGGCTCGGCATACAGTATGGGCACGGTACTGCTGTGCGCCGGCGCCAAGGGAAAAAGGTATGCCCTGCCCAATTCGACGATACATATGCATCAGGGCCGGGCGGGCACACAGGGACAGATAACCGACATCAAGATCGCCGCCAAGGAGTTCGAGAGGCTGGATGAGCTGGTGGCTAAGATACTTTCAAAGCACACCGGCCAGTCGCTGGAGAAGATCCGGCAGGATACGGACAGGGATATCTACTTCGACACAAAGCAGGCAGTGGAATACGGCCTGATAGATAATGTGCTCTCAGCGGCGGTCAAGAAAGAAAAGAAGTAATCAGTCGGATAACTCGCGGTCGATCTCTGCGGTTAGATCATAACCTGATATGGGTTGTCCGCGGCTGTCCAGCAGTCTTTTACGGCTGTCTATGCTTATTCTTCCCTGGCTGAATGAACGCAGGGTGTGGATGATGAGCGGAGTCTCCCTGACGAAACCGCTCTTTCGAATCATCTTGAATAGAGTGTTTTCCTCTCCCTCGGAGTTTTTAATTTCCTCCGCTGAGCGCTTTCCCGGTGCGTCCCAGAGAGTGTCGAAGGGGCCGCCCCGTATGGAATATCGGCAGAACGAGATTACGGGACCCCTGTCCAGATCGGGCGTGACAAGGTGTATCATAACGCCCGACTCAGCCGCCCCCTCCCTTATCAGCTGCCAGATGACCTCCTGCCAGGTGCCCTTGGGTCCGGTCGGCAGGGCCGGGTGCAGGTTGATCATATCGAATTTGCTGCACATCTCGGGTCCCACTATCAGCATGTAACCTGCCAGCATGCATATGTCCACCCTGAAATCGGCCAGTCCGGCCATCACCCGGCGGTCGTATTCCAGCCTCCAGTCCGGAAGTTTCTCGTCCTTGACGCCCACCTGCTGACGCACGCCGGCTGCGAATTTTTTTACAGAGGATGTCACCAGTGGGATAGAGTACTGCCTGACGTGGGACAGGAAATAGTCGGTTTTCTCCGATTCGCCGGGCTCGCGGCTGCAAAAGACAAACTCAATGCGGGCGTCAAGGCCGCCGCTGCGTATTGTGGAGACCACTGCATCCAGCAGCTTCCTGGAGCTGTCACCCCGCGCTGTGGAAAACCACCCGATCTTCAACATCTTTCCGACTATTTATTAATGTTCTTGTCCACCCTGGCCGTCACACTGAGCAGATGTATCAGCACGCTTGACTTCCTGCTGTGGATGGTCGCGTTCTTGAGAGAGGTCAGAAACTCCTGCGGACCGTTGAAATCATTCATTTCAACAATTGCGTAGCCCAGTTCCGACGGACTGTGAGCGTCCGATCCGGCGCTGATCAGTGTATCGTGACGCCGGGCCAGGCTGAGCGCCCTCTTTTCCGTGCCCGGGAAAAGGCTGCGCGAGTTGTATACTTCGATGATATCCACGTTATCCGCCAGCTTCTCCAGCACCTTCGTATTACGAAAGGCCGACGGCCTCACCATGTCGTAGGGATGAGGTATGCAGATCAGACCGCCCTGGTCGCGTATGCGCTTCACAGTCTCGTCCACCGATATCCTGTCCGGTATGTCTTCTTGCAGGAACATGCCCATGATCTCGCCGTAGGGGGTGCGCACTTCCTCGCATATAATGATCTTGATGGGGGACATCTTGCTCATTTCACGTGCCCCCAGAGTGGTGCCATGGTCGGCTACGCCGATACAGTTGATGCCTTTAGACTGGCAGGCTGCGATCAACTGCTCATATGACATGTATGAGTCGATCGAGTGCCAGGTATGGACATGCAGGTCGGCCCTGAGCAATATCAGACCCTCTCCAGATACTGGCCGGTCCGGGTGTCGACCTTGATGGTATCGCCCGTGTTTATAAAGAATGGAACCTGTATGGTGATGCCGGTCTCCATCTTGGCGGGCTTGCCGCCGGCGCTGGCGGTGTTTCCCTTGAAACCGGGGCCCGTCTCAGCGATTTTCAATTCGACCGAGATCGGCAGCTCCACGCCTATGGGAACGCCCTTGTGTATGAGCAATTCCATGTTCATATTCTCTTTGAGGTAGTTGATTGTGTCGCCCATCAATACCTTGTCAACGGCCATCTGCTCGTAATTCTGATTGTCCATGAAGTGATAAAGGTTGCCGTCGTTGTAAAGGAACTGGACCTGGCGCCTTTCCAGAAAGGCCTTGGTGAATTTCTCGCTGGCCTGGAATGATTTCTCAACGATATGTCCGGCCTTGACGTCTCTCAGCCTTATCCTGATCTGAGCTGAGCCCCTGCCCATCTTAATGTGCTGGTAGTCAAGCACCTGATAAAGCTGCCCGTCCAGCACAATGGTGATACCTTTCTTAAGCTCGCCGGCGTCGATCATGATGTTATTCCTCCGTTTAGACGGGACTTTTTACCTGCGGTGGTCAGGGCCAGCGCTTTTCCTCCATTGATAGTGACAGTATCTTCGATCCTGACTCCACCCCATCCGGGCAGGTAGATCCCGGGCTCGATAGTAAAGACCATTTTCTCCAACAGTATATCATCCGCGGACGGTCCTAGGCGCGGCCATTCATGCGCATCCAGACCAATGCCGTGGCCCAAACCGTGTCCGAAGTTCTCTCCATAGCCGGCTTTATCAATAATATCACGAGCAAGTTTGTCCGCAGTACCGGCAGTCATGCCGTCTTTGACCAGGGCCATGGCCGTCGTCTGGGCGCCCAGAACGGTATTGTATACCATGTTGTACCGGTCATCCATTTTGCCGATTATATAAGTGCGAGTCATATCGCAGCAATAGCCGTTTACCCTGGCCCCGAAATCGATGGTCACGGGCTCCCCTTCTTCGATGGCCCTATCCGTTGGCCTGGCATGCGGCAGCGCCGAGTTGGGGCCCGAGGCCACGATT
>Ga0136653_10001910_pt1 | contig 11420 bp, 6 predicted proteins | sample LakKivw275mmetaG_FD_94866 | JGI IMG/M metagenome (GOLD analysis project Ga0136653, IMG submission 94866) | Anoxic lake water microbial communities from Lake Kivu, Rwanda to study Microbial Dark Matter (Phase II) - Lake Kivu water 275m metaG... | ecosystem: Environmental > Aquatic > Freshwater >... | reverse complement strand
TTGCCTACCTGTTCCCCGGGCTGGCCGTCATGTTCGTCTTCTTTGGGGTAAGCCTCGTGGCCAGCGGTGTGCTGCTCGAGCGCGAAACAGGGACCTTGAGGCGGCTGATGGCGGCGCCGCTGTCGACCAGCTCGATCATCGCAGGCAAAATGGTGGCCCACATCCTGGTGGCTTGCGCGCAGGTAGCCGTGCTTCTCGGTGTGGCACGCGTGGCCTTTGGCATGCCCCTGGGACGCTCGCCGTTGGGCTTGGTGGTCGTTACCCTGGCCACCGCGTTGACGTCCGCGACTTTGGGCCTGATGCTCGCGGCCCTGTGCAAGACGTCCAAGCAAGCCGACAACCTCGCCACACTGCTTGGCTTTGTGCTGGGCGGTCTCGGCGGCGCTATCTCTGTCACTCCCACACCCCTGTTCCGTTCTGCAGGGTTCATGGGCACGCTTTCGAAGCTGACGCCTCAGGCTCATGCCGTGGACGCGTTCATCCGTCTGATGGCCGAGAATGCCCCTGTGACGCAGGTGCTGCCGAACGTGGGGGTGCTGCTTCTGATGTCGGCTGTCTTCTTCATGGTTGCCGCACGGCGCCTGCGTCTCGACTAGCGGCTGCCCAGGGTGTGAAAGATGCAGAGAGTGCATATTCGGGTCAAGGGACAGATCAACCCGCACTGGTCGCAGTGGTTCGACGGGATGAATATCTCGTATGTCGGCGACGACACGGTTCTGACCGGCACGGTCGCGGACCAGGCAGCGCTGTACGGCGTGTTGGCCCGCCTGCGAGATCTTGGGCTGTCGCTCCTGTCGGTGCAGCCCGCGGAACCTGAGGCGGACGGCGAAGCCTGATCCCGAACGGACTCGGTTGGCCGTGTGCAGTACGCCTAGCCAGCCATGGGCCGAGATTCGATCCAGTCCTTGGCTCTCGAACGGCAGAATCCCCGACGTCGCAGCTCGGGGATTCTCGTTTTGGCTATGATGTTCTTCTACACTAGAATCGACCTAGTTGGCATCGGTGGCATAGAGGGCGCCAAGCCTGTGCTAGCGGTTCCGGTAGACCAAGTCGCGGAATACGCATGAGCAGGCTCAAGACAGACTGGGAAGGAGGCGAGCGGTGGAAAGGCCTCAGGATCTGAAGAAGCGCATCGCCCAGCTTGAGGAGCGCAATGCAGCCTGCAGCGCGGCGCTGAGCGAGGCCCGCTTGGAGATCAAGCGCGAGGTAGCGCAGCGACGGCACATTGAGGGGACTCTGCGCAAGTACCGCGAACACGTCGAGGAACTGGCGCAAGAGCGCACGGCGCAATTGCTGGAGAGTGAGAGACGCTACCGTGCTCTGTTCGATGACGTGCCGGTGGGGCTGTACAGGACGACCCCCGCCGGACAGATTGTGGACGTCAATCTGCAATTCGTGGAGATGATGGGCTACCCCAGCCGCAAAGCGGCAATGGCAGTGAACGCAGCCAGCATGTACGTCGATCCAACAGCACGCCAACGCTGGCAGGCCTTGCTGGAACGAGAAGGGGTGGCGCGAGGCTATGAGATCCAACTGCGCAAGCGGGACGGCACCATCATCTGGGTCAACAACACGGCCAGTGCCGTCAAAGACGAGAGCGGCCAAGTGGCGTACTATGAGGGTAGCATCGAAGACATCACGCCGCGCAAGCGTGTGGAGGCCGAGCTACGCAAATACCAGGAGCAACTCGAGGAGCTGGTGGCAGAGCGCACCGCCGAGTTGCGCCAGAGTGAGGAACGTTACCGCACTCTGTTTGACGGCGTTCCGGTGGGCCTGTACCGCAGCACGCCGGAAGGGAGATTGCTCGACGCCAACACTGCTGCCGCCCTGATGATGGGCTATCCCGGGCGGCAGAAGTTCCTGCGAGAGGCCAATCCCAGGCAGGCGTATGTGGACCCGGCAGACCGCGGCCGCTGGGAGATGTTGATGCAACGTGACGCAGTGGTGCATGATTTTGAGGCGCAGGTGCGTCGCCTTGATGGCTCCGTCATCTGGGTGAATGACAGCGGCAGAGCGGTGAAGGATGAGCAGGGCCACATTCTGTACTACGAAGGCAGTCTGGAGGACATTACTGATCGCAAGCAGTTCGAGGCTGAGTTGCGCTGGCAAAAGGACTACTTCGAGGCTCTCTTTGTCAATAGCCCGGTGGCGATCGTGACTGCAGATCGCGATGCGGTTGTCGTCGCATGGAATCCGATGGCAGAGAAGCTCTTTGGCTACCGGTCGGTAGAGGCAGTCGGACGTCGCATTGACGACTTGGTAGCCAACGATCCTTCCCTGCGTGCTGAAGCCGCTGCCTACAGCTATCAGGCCACCAATGTGGGGCGGGTCGAAGTGACAACGCGGCGTACCTGCAAGGATGGCTCGCTTGTGGATGTCGACCTGCTGGCGCTTCCGCTGAAACTGGCAGGCGAAAGCGCGGGTTTTGTCGTGATCTACCATGACATTACGCAGCGCAAGCAGTTCGAAGAGGAGTTGCGTCGTCAGAAGGAGTACTTTGAGGCGCTGCTGGTGAACAGCCCGGCTGCGGTGATGACGGTGGATCTCGACGCCAGGGTCGTCTCCTGGAACCCCACGGCGGAGAAGCTGTTCGGGTACACGCAGGCGGAGGCCATGGGGCGGCATATTGACGATCTGGTGGCCACGGACCCCAGCATCCGTGAGGAGGCACTGAGATACACTCGACAGTTGACGACGGAGGGCCGCGTGCAGGCCACAACCAAGCGCACGCGCAAGGATGGGTCTCTGGTTGATGTGGAAGTCTTTGCCGTGCCGGTGCTGGTCGCCAACAGGAAGTTGGGCTACATCGGCATTTTTCACGACATCACCGAGCTTCAACAGGCACGACGGGCAGCCGAAGCCGCCAGTCAGGCCAAGAGCGCCTTTCTGGCCAATATGAGCCACGAGCTGCGCACGCCTCTCAACGCCATCCTCGGGTTCACGCAGCTCATGACCGACGATCACAACCTCACTGCAGAGCAACGAGGCAATCTGGAGATCATCAACCGCAGCGGCGAGCACCTGCTGGCGCTCATCAATGATGTGCTGGAGATGTCCAAGATCGAAGCTGGACAGGTGAACCTGAAGGAGCACGGCTTTGATCTGTACGATCTGCTCGATGGTCTCGAAGGGATGTTCCGTTTGCGCGCTGAAGACAAGGGACTGGCCTTGGCCTGTGAACGGGCAGAAGACGTGCCTCGCTATGTAGTGACGGATGAAGGCAAACTGCGCCAAGTGCTGAGCAACTTGCTGGGCAACGCAGTCAAGTTCACCCAGCAAGGACGCGTGACGCTACGCGTGAGTGCCCCGCCGGCGGAGTTGCCTGGCGGAGCGCGCAGGCGTGTGCTGCATTTCGAAGTTGAGGACACCGGGCCAGGCATCTCACCAGAGGACCTGAACCGCATCTTCAGACCCTTTGTGCAGACGAGCAGCGGGCAGCAGTCTCGTGAGGGGACGGGACTGGGGCTTTCCATTTCGCGCAGCTTTGTGCGCTTGATGGGTGGCGATATCGCCGTGCACAGTTGCGTGGGCGAGGGGAGCGTTTTTGAGTTTGATGTGGGCATCGGCACAACGGAAGCGACGTTGGTGGTGAGTGCCAAGCCCGAGCGCTCGGTGTTGGGTCTGCTTCCCGGACAGCCTGTCTTCCGTTTGCTGGTGGCCGAAGACCGTGAGACGAACCGGCGCCTCTTGCTCAAAGTACTGGAGCCCTTCGGGTTCGAAGTGCGGGAAGCAGTGAATGGTCGCGAAGCGCTCCAGGTTTGGGAGCAGTGGAATCCGCATCTGATTTGGATGGACATGCGCATGCCGGTGATGGACGGCCACGAGGTCACGCGACGCATCAAGGCCACTTCCAAGGGCAAGTCCACGGTCATTGTCGCCTTGACAGCTTCTGCCTTCGAAGAGGACCGAGAGAGGATGCTGGCAGAGGGCTGCGACGACGTCGTGCGTAAGCCCTTCCGCAGAGCGGAGATTCTGGACATGCTGGCCAAACATCTGGGGATTCGCTTCCTGTATGCTGATGTAGCTGCGGCATATACAGAGCGGGCAGAAGAACAGCGTGAGTTGCCAGGCTTGGGCGCGCTTCCCAGCCTTTCCGAAGGCTGGGTCACCCAACTCAAGCAGGCTACCGTCAAGGCCGACCTGAGCCGCATGCTCTCACTGATTGGCGAGATACGTCAGGAAAGCCCCGCGGTGGCGAATACTCTGGAAGCTCTGGCACGGGATTTCGAGTACAAACGCATCCTGAGCTGGCTCGAGAACCGGGAGGGTCGAAATGCCACCTAGCGCCGATGCTGCAACTGGGCCAAGCATCCTGATCGTGGACGACACGCCTGCCAACCTGCGACTCCTTTCACAGATGCTGACGGAGCATGGGTATCGGGCGCGGCCGGCCCCGGATGGACCAGCAGCGCTGGCTGCGGCGTGCGCGGAGGTGCCTGACCTGATCCTGCTCGACGTCCGTATGCCAGGCATGAATGGCTATGAGGTGTGCGCGAAGCTCAAGACGGATGCCGCGACGTGCGACATACCCGTCATCTTCATCAGCGCGCTGGATGCCGCGCAGGACAAGGTTGAGGCTTTTGCTGCCGGGGGCGTGGACTATGTGACCAAACCCTTCCAGGTCGAGGAAGTACTGGCACGAGTTCAGACGCACCTGGCGTTACGCGAATTGCAGAAGAGGCTTGAGGACGCCAACGAGAAAATGGCACGCGAGCTGGCCTTGGCGGGTGAGGTGCAAGCAAGCTTTCTGCCGCGCCGCCTGCCCGAGCTACGGGGGTGGCAACTGGCAGCGCGACTAAGTCCGGCCCGTGAGACGTCTGGCGACTTTTACGATTTCGTCTCGTTGCCCGGCGGGTTGCTGGGGATTGTTGTGGCCGACGTGACTGACAAGGGCGCTGGGGCTGCCCTGTGCATGGCCCTGAGCTGCACACTGCTCCGGACCTATGCTGAAGAGTACCCATCGCAGCCCGAGGTGGTGTTGAGCGCCGTGAATCGTCGCCTCATCAAGGATACGCAGTGTGCCCAATTGGTCACCGCTTTCTATGGAATTCTCGATCCCGTCAGTGGGATTTTGACCTACTGCAATGCAGGCCACCCGCCCCCATGCCTTTTTCGCAGCACGCACGGCTCAGAAGTACAGGGCCTGGTACACACCGGCATGGCGTTGGGGACGTTCGAAGACCAGATTTGGGAGCAGGGACTGGTTCAGCTGTCAGCGGGAGACACCTTGGTGCTGTATACAGATGGGGTGACTGAGGCCATCAATGGGGAGGCCGCCCTGTTTGAGGAGGAGCGACTGCACGAGTCTGTGCGGCGCAGTCTCGGACGCCCGGCTGTCGAGATCCTGGACTCGGTGATGGCGGCTGTGCATGCCTTCGCGGACGGCACCCTGCAGTCTGACGACATCGCACTGATGGTGCTTGTGCGCGAAAAGGATGTGCAGAAAGCGTGACCTGCTAGTCCGGCGTACCTGGCAGAGCGCCTGTTCTCATGATGAGAGGCAGGTAGAGCGCATTCGCCTTTGCGCCTGGGAAGGACCACGTCACGCGCAAGCGACACGCCGTGGCGTGCGCGTTGCAGTTGCCGGGGCAGGTCCTGTCGTTGCTGTTCTGAACTGCAAGCACGTACGTGCCTCCCAAAGGATCAACGTCCCCGGGCAACAGCTCGACCCAACCGAGATAGCCTTCCCTGCCGCTCTTGATTACCCTGCCCTGCCACCACCACTCAGTCTTGTTGTCACTCCACATCTCCAGGACGGCGCTGGTCATGCGTCCCTCGCTCTCGGGCGGCGATAGCACAAAGGTGTGCCGGTAGAGGTGGGTAGCCCCGTCCTGACCTTGCTGTTCGCCGTCTGTGACCAGTCCGATGGGCCGGCAGGGTGCGAGCTGCTGTCCCCAGCCTGGAGCTCGCCAGGCATCCCACCACACTTCGCGTCCGGGCTGCCACGAAGCATCTGCCAGGAAACTGGGGAGGTTCCAGGCCACGGGTGCGGGCGGTGACGTCACGCGGATCAGTGCAGATTCCGAGGCCGAGCGCGTGTGATAGCCATAGAATTGCGAGAGATCGATGTGGTAGATTGGATCGCCGGCACAGCAGCAGAACTCCTGAACGATTGGAGGCCTGGGAGGGGGTTCCCCGAAGGTGGTGGGTTCCAAGATCAAAAGTGCCCAGGCCGTGGTCAGCACGTCATCCTGGTTTTCGCCCACGCTTCCAGCTTGCCATCTGCCATCCTGTTCCTGCCGCTGGAGCAGCCAGACCGCATAGTCCCTGTACCATTCCAACCCCTCTGGCTGATCGAGTGTGGGGACTGAGCGCACCTGCAGTTCAGTAAGACCTCTTTTCACTCCGTACATGGCGTACAGGTTGCCCTTGTTCCCTCCCGTCCCTTCCCCGGGCTCTTCGCCAGGCTGGGCATTCCAGTGCTCCCCAAGCCAACCCAGCGCCCGCCGCACTCTGGCTGTGTGCATGTCGTCGCCCAGGTACGCCATCTCGACCAGCAAGCTGCCGGTTCGCGCCACGTTGGAGAGCCCGGGGGTCAAGTAGCCGGAGCCGCCGTCTTCGCTCTGGATGTAGCTGACCCAACGCTCCAGCTCTGCGGCCACGAACGACGGGACTGTGACTTGCTCGGCCCACAGCCGGGCGCCCAGCAGCCCCAGCACAGGCCACTGTGACACCGAGTTGTCGCTGCCGAGCCCGTTCGGCGCATAGCGCCACCCACCCATTGCCTCGCTCTGGGCATAGGCAAAGTAATCCACGCAATCCTGCATGACCTCTGCATAGGTCCTCCCGGACAATGGGCCTGAAGTCACCGTGCGACTGGGGGCCCAGCTCCCTGCCAGAGCCGATACGAACATCCCCGCCTCGTACATCTGACCGCGACCGCACACCGCGATGCCTAAACCGTTGCCATTCGCGTCCGGATTCCCCGCTGGCTGCGGCTCAAGCGTTACGGCGAGAGCTCGGGACAACAGGAAATCCAGCCCCTTGCGCACCGTGTCCACGTAGACGTCGCTCTGGGGATCGTTGTCGGGCAAATGCCCCATGACCTCAAAGGCCAAGACTGCTTCGCTCGTGTGCGCAATCGGCATGGCACTGGGTGACCAGGCACCGCTCTGCTGGTCTTGTTGTAGGTATAGCCAGTGCAGAGCCTCTTCGATCGTGACGTTCACCTCGATGGGTAGAACGTCGGTCACGACCAACTGATCGTAAACATGAATCTCGACGCCATCGCTGATGAGATTGTTCGCCTCTCCAACCGTCAGACGGGCGTTGTAGATGCCAGGAGCGTCAAAGGCGTGCGTGGCAGTGATGTCGCGAGTATTGGTGACAGTGCCAACTCGGGCACTCATCCCATCCCCAAATGACCACTCGTATGGCAGGCCGACACTGTCGCCCGTGGCCCTGCCCCACAGCAGCACCGGGTTCCCGATCCAGGCGTCGCGGTCTGGCATGGCGATCACGTCCAGCGGCTGCACGGTAGGCACGGGAGTGGGGACTGCAATGGTTGGCGTAGAGTTGGGGGCATTCTCAATCGCATAGATGTAGCCATCGTCTGAGCCGACGTAGAGGGTGCCATCTGCACCAATCGCCGCAGAGGAAGCCACCCAATCGCCGGTCTCGAATTGCCAGAGCACAATCCCATCGGGGGAGAGGGCATACACCTTGCCGTTGTTCGCTCCGACGTAGAGAGTGCCGTCCGCACCGACGGCGGGGGCCTTATAGATGCTGCCGAGCGTAACGGACTGCCAGGTGGGCGTGCCATCGGAGCCGATGGCCGTGCAACCGGTAGTGGACCCCACGAGAATAGTGCCATCTGTGCCCAGGGCCGGCGGTGTGGTGATCCCGGCTTCTACGGGGCACGACCAAAGTAGGACGCCCTCAGGCGACACAGCGCGCAGGCGACTGTCCGTGCCAGATACGTAGACTGTCCCGTCGTCGGCTATGGTGGGGGCAGAACTGGGTCGCGCTCCAAGGCCGAGGCGCCACTGTTCGACACCCTCGCGGGACAAGGCGCACAGGTCCCCGGATGCCGATGCGACGTAGACCCTCCCGCGGTTGGCGTCCTCAGCGGGAGAGTACGAGGCCCTGCCTGCCACCTCGAAACGCCAAAGCAGCGTGCCATCGAGAGCCAAGGCATCCAATGATCCCAACTGCGAGTTGAGGGCGTAGATGCTGCCATTTGAACCGATCGTGAGCGGTACGTCAAACTCGGTGCTAAAGCGCCAACGCAGCGAGCCATCTGCTCTGATGGCAAGGACTGCTCCGCAGTCTCTCACACTGATGCAGATGGTGTCGTCCTCAACCGCTGGAGGAGCATTCATCCTGCACCCCGAGGCGTACTTCCAGGCGAGTGTGCCATCGGGGCGGATGGCGTACAGACTTCCATCCGAAGAACCAATGTAGATGATTCCATCGGAACTGATGACGGGAGACGACCGAACCTCGCCACAGCAGCCGATCTGGTAGCGCCACTTCAGTCGCGGCCAGGCTGGCCCCACGTAAGAGCTGCGACCCGTGTGCCGTGCGTCGTGCCCGAACATGGGCCATGGGGCTCCAGCCGCGTTGGCGTGAGCGCTGCGGCCAGCAGGCAGAGGGGATGATGAGGCGAATGAGTGCATGGCGGTCGCGGTGACAGTGAGCACCAGGGCAGTCAGGCCTATCAGTGCACGTCTGCTTGGCATAGTTCGCACCTCCATGTGTCTGCATGTCCAACGCAACAGCCGGCATCACAGAAGCATGTGAGTGACTGTGGATCGGGGCTGCATCAGGCCGTCCCAGGTCTAGCTCTCGCTGCCAGGCGTCTTTCGGGCAGCCTGGGGGAGCTCGGCGAAACCTGGCACCAGTCACGGCATTGTGCCCAGGTACTGTAACGCATGCGCTCACAAACTGCAACAGGTGTGCAGGGCGTCTTGCGAATGCGAAGAGGAAGACCCTGGGATGGTGCAGAAGAGGGACGCACCTGTCCGCGTCGCATCCAACGCTTTCTGGAACCCTGCCTGCTGTTGCTTCTGCACAAGGCGGTGAGTGAAAGACACCGACGCCGCGGCAAGTCATACCTGGCTGGGACCATCTTGGACCACACGGGGCTGCTGCGCTAGAGGGCCGCTGCCCTGTATACCAGCAGGCTGATCGCGCGCCCCTCCCGCTGCAAACGCCCCTCAACCCACAGCAGCGGGGCATTCCGCAGCGCATCGTGATAGCGCGCGTAGACAGCCGGCCGCACGATCAGGTTGAGCAGGCCATGTTCGTCCTCCAGCGTGATGAATACGTGCCCCTTGGCCGTTGGTGGGCGTTGGCGGATGACGCTCAGACCGGCCACTTGCACCGTGCGTCCGTCTGGCAGATCCATAAGCTCAGCGCTGGTGAGCACGCCACGCGTCTGCAAGCGCTCCCGGTAGAGTTGCATGACGTGCTCGCCAGGAGCCATGCCCAGCAGTTCGTGCTCCCAACCCATCCGCTCCTTACGACTCAGTTCCGGTAACGCCGTCGCTTCGATTGGCACCTCAATGCTCAGTTCTTCCTCGTGGTATTCCAGCCCGCCCAGTCTCCACAGCAGCTCGCGTCGCGACTGCCCGAAGCTGTCCATGGCCCCTGCGCGGATCAAGTTCTCCACTACTGAGCGCGGAACGCGCGTGCGCTGGCAGAAATCTGGCAGATCTTGATAGCGTTGTTCCCCTCGTCGCTCGACGACGCGCTTCAGCCACGCATTGCCCAGGCCTTGCACATAGCGCAGTCCAAGGCGTATGCCCAGGGGTCTGGGTTGTGGGTCCTGGGCGGTCTCGATGCTTTCCAGGGTACACTCGTCCTGGCTGCGGTTGACGTCCGGGCCCAGGACAAGTACGCCGTGCCGTCTGGCGTCGCCCTGCAGCACCTCGGGCGAGTAGAATCCCATCGGTTGATGGTTTAGCAGCGCGCAGTAGAACTCGGGCGCAAAGTACAGCTTTAGATACAGAGTGTGATAGGCCACCAGGGCAAAAGCAGCTGCGTGCGACTTGCAGAAGCCGAATTCGGCGAAAGCGGATAATTGGCGGAAGACTTCCGCTGCCGTGGCCTCGGCCACGCCTTGCTTGCGCGCCCCGGCGATGAATCGTTCTCGCAACTCGGCCATGGCTTCCTCCGATCGACTGCGGCTCATGGCACGCCGCAAGCGATCAGCTTCGGCAGAAGTGAAACCAGCGATGGCCACCGCTACGCGTATGACCTGCTCCTGGAAAAGGATCACCCCCAGTGTTTCTGCCAGCACTGGCTCCAGTGCGGGATGGACATAGTTTACCGCTTCCAGCCCCTGCCGCCGGCGCAAGTAGGGATGCACCATGTTGCCCTGGATGGGGCCGGGACGAACCAGCGCCACCTCGATGATGATGTCCTCGAAACGCTGCGGCCGCAGCTTGGGGAGCATCTGCGTCTGGGCGCGGCTTTCGACCTGGAAGCAGCCGACGGTGTCGGCTCTCTGCAGCATCTCATAGACAGCCGGATCATCCAGCGATAGGTGGGCGAGGTTAGGGGCTATTCCGCCACGTTTTCGGATGTTGCACAGTGTCTCTTCCACCACATCCAGCGTACGCAGACAGAGCAGGTCGATCTTGATCAATCCGGCGTCCTCTACGCTGTCCTTGTCCCACTGTACCACCACCCGGCCAGGCATGGTGGCGCGTTCTATCGGCACTATCTCCACCAAAGGTGCGGCGGTAATGAGCATACCACCCACGTGGATGGAGAGGTGTCGAGGAATGCCATCCATCTCTCGCAGTAATTCGAACAGAAGCTGCCAGGGAAGAGCAGGGCCGGCTGTAGAGTCTGTGCTCTGGCCTATCAAGCCCTGAATCTGCTCCGCGGCCATGGCAGTGGAAGAGGTCTCGAGGGCCTTGGCCGCGCGATCTATCACATCGTCTGGGAAAGCCAGCGCCTTTGCCACCTCCCGCACCGCCGAGCGTGCACGGTAAGTGACCACGTTGCAGACCATGGCCACGCGTTCCTCGCCGTAACGTTCGTATACGTACTGGATGGCCTCTTCCCGTCGATCCGAGGCAAAATCCACGTCGATGTCGGGCATGGTGCGCGTCCCTTCGCTCAGGAAACGTTCGAAGAGCAAGTGATGACGCAGCGGATCCACGGGGGTGATGTCCAGCAAGTAGGCGACCAGCGAGTTGGCGGCTGACCCGCGTCCCTGACAGCGGATGCCCTGCGAGCGCGCAAAGCGCACGATGTCCCAGACTACGAGGAAGTAGCCGGCCAGGCCGGTGTGCTCGATGACCGCCATTTCGTGGGCCAGTTGAGCCTCGGCCTCCGGGGTCACTGGGTCGAACTTGCGTCGCAGCCCTTGCTCGCACAAGGCCTGCAGGTAGGTCGCCGAGGTGTGTCCGGCGGGGATAGGGTAGGATGGCAATGGCTGTCTTGAGAAATCCAGCTCCACGCTGCAA
>Ga0136653_10001907_pt1 | contig 11429 bp, 12 predicted proteins | sample LakKivw275mmetaG_FD_94866 | JGI IMG/M metagenome (GOLD analysis project Ga0136653, IMG submission 94866) | Anoxic lake water microbial communities from Lake Kivu, Rwanda to study Microbial Dark Matter (Phase II) - Lake Kivu water 275m metaG... | ecosystem: Environmental > Aquatic > Freshwater >... | reverse complement strand
TTTGTTAATAAGTTGTTCAGAGATTTTTCAACGTTTGGGAATCCATTCAAGTGTCGATAAATTTGCGATTGTTTTATTGATATTTTTAATTTACTTGTAGTTCCTTGACAAGACGTGTTTGCCGTTAGAGAAGGTGTTAAACTATAATTTATTCGTTCTGCGGCCAATGTTTAAAACCAGGTTCCGCCTCTGTTTCATAATCATTCTGACCGTCCTGTCAGCAACATCAATCATTTCCGGTATAGTTAGAGCAGACTCGCCGAAGATAGAAGTATTAACGGTAGACGGCACTATTGTGCCCGCCGTTGCCAGTTACCTGGACAGGGGCATAAGCCGGGCGGAATCCGAAGGCGCCGTAGCCTGTGTCATTGAACTGAATACGCCGGGCGGGCTGCTGAGTGCTACGGAAGATATCGTACAGCGCATTTTGAATGCCAAAGTACCGATTGTAGTATACGTTACACCTCAAGGTGGTTGGGCGGCTTCAGCAGGCACGTTCATCACTCTATCAGCTCATATTGCCGCCATGGCCCCAGGGACGAGCATCGGCGCAGCCCATCCGGTCAGTGCCGGCGAGCAAATGCCCGAAGAGGTATCCAAGAAGGTAACCGAGTATTCAGCGGCCTGGATAAGAAGTATCGCTGAAACACGGGGTCGTGACCCGGTACAGGCGGCGCTGGCGGTATCGGAGAGTAAGTCATTTACAGCCTCGGAAGCCCTCGACGCCAAGCTGATAGATATTCGAGCTGATGATCTGGAAAGTCTTATTGACCAGATGAACGGCTGGAAGGTGACCTTAGCCAGCAGCGAAGAGGTTACCATCGATACTACGGGATACATACTTATCGTAAACGGCATTAATCCGATTGAGCGCTTGCTTCAAGTTATCAGTGACCCTAACATTGCATATATATTACTGACCTTGGCCACGATAGGTTTGATAACCGAGCTTTCAAATCCGGGACTGATATTTCCCGGCGTTATCGGCGGAATTTGTCTTTTCCTGGCCTTTTATTCTCTGGGTGTACTTAATGCTTATTGGGCCGGCGTTCTGCTCATATTCCTGGCCATCGGACTATTTGTGGCCGAAGTATTTACGCAGGCTTACGGCGTACTCACCGCCGGCGGTATCGCTTCATTAGTTATCGGTTCTCTGATATTATTTAGTCATAGCTCACCGGAAATGGAAGTAAACAGATTTCTAATAGCCGGAGTAGCCATTCTTCTGGCCGGCTTCGTAGCCTTCATCGTAAGCGCTGCGGTTCGAGGTCAGCGACGCCGTGTGGCCACCGGGATTGAGGGTTTGCTCGGCAAGACGGCTTTGGCTAAAACCGTACTTAATCCAACGGGGACGGTTCTGGTTGATGGTGAACTGTGGAAGGCTGAGCTGGACAATGGTAAAGCAGAACCCGGAGAGGAGGTGACCATAACCAAGGTCGAAGGACTGAAATTGTTTGTGACTCATAGAAAAAGTAAAGGGAGGAAAACGTGAGCATAATTCTTGTAATAGTTATCGCAATTATAGTCATAATATTGCTGGCAGCCTCGATAAGGATTGTTCAGGAGTACGAACGCGGAGTTATATTCCGTTTGGGGCGGTTCGTTGGCGTCAGAGGTCCTGGATTTATCCTGCTTATCCCATTCATCGAGCGCATGGTTAGAATCGACTTGCGTGTGGTTACCATGGACGTGCCCAGCCAGGAATGTATTACGGTGGATACTGTTACCGTTAAAGTCGATGCTGTGGTCTATTTCAGAGTCATGAAACCGGAAGATGCCGTACTTAACGTGGAACAGTATATCAGAGCTACTTCATTGCTATCTCAGACCACACTGAGAAATGTAGTCGGCCAGTCAGACCTGGAAGACCTGCTGGCGCACAGAGACAAGATTAACGAACGGCTGCAATCGCTGATTGATGAGGGGACCGAGCCGTGGGGTATAAAGGTGAGCATGGTGGAAGTCAGAGATGTTCAGTTGCCTGATACGATGCAAAGGGCGATGGCTGCCCAGGCTGAGGCTGAGCGAGAGCGACGGGCTAAAATCGTCCATGCTGAAGGTGAAGCTCAAGCAGCCGAGAAGTTGGCTGAAGCCGCCAGGGTTATCGGCAGCCAACCTGCAGCCATTCAGCTCCGCTATCTGCAAACCCTGACTCAGATATCCACCGAAAAAACCAATACTATAGTATTTCCCTTACCCATAGATTTAATTGGGCCATTACTTGGTAAGTTCAATCCGCCGAAGAAGTAGCTAGCGTTTGTCCCTGTTACGGCAGGGCTGGTCTGAGAGATTAATCTTTTATTACGGTGACGTCGCCGGCGACAATCTCAACGAGGCTGCCATCAGCTCGCCTGACGATCAGGTTGCCGTTCTCGGCTGTTGTTTGAGCCCAGCCCTGCTCTATGGTTTTCCCCGTGTCTACTTTTATTCTATGGCCCAGAGTCTCCATATTTCGTTGCCATTCCAGGTGAACCGGTGCTCCTTGCTGGGCTTCTAAATATAGCTGTTCCAGGTTATTCAGCAATTTAACCACAAGCTCGGTATGTGATATTTCCCTACCTGCTTCGTGTGACAGGCTCGTGGCCAGATCGGCGATTTCAGGGAACTTCCGAGGACTGAAATTAACGTTTATGCCTATGCCGATGTCGGCAAAATTCACCGTACCTTTGCTAACCTCGTTCTCTATGAGTATGCCGCAGACCTTTTTACCGTTAATCATGACATCATTAGGCCACTTGATTCGCGCCTCCTGTCCGGTAACCTCTTTGATAGCCCGGATGACCGCCAGGGAAGCAATCATGACCAGTTGGGGCAAGTTTTCCAGTGCAGGTTTTAGTATAACAGACATGGCCAGGCTGCCCTTGGGCGACAGCCAGGTTCTGCCGATGCGCCCTTTGCCAGCTGTCTGAGTGCCGGCTATGACCACAGTCCCTTCACCGGCGCCTTTCTTTACCAGGTTTCTGGCTGTCTCCATAGTGGTGGCTAGTTTGGGGAAGTAATACAGTGTCTTCCCTATAAACCTGGTGTTCAACCGATTTTTGATCGAGGACTCGATATTATAGTTGTTCATACCGGTTCAAAGTTTCTAATAGGCTGGTCAATAAGTATACTTAGAGTTTTGTATAGATGTCCATCTTGACATTTTAGCCAAAGCCAATTAGCATTGAAGCAATATATTAAGAATTAAGGTAAATATGGAGACAAGGGATTTTGAATTTCTAACTGATAAAGTCGCTGCCTTGATTCTTGAATCCAGCCGGGTGGTAGTCTTTACCGGAGCCGGCATAAGCACCGAGTCAGGTATACCTGATTTCCGGAGTCCGGATGGCATCTGGACGAAGTTCGACCCCGATGATTTTACAATTCAGAAGTTTATGAGCAGCGAGAAGACAAGACGGCTGCAATGGCGTATGATGGCGGAGGGCGGTCTTCTCAAGGATGCGGAACCGAACCAAGCCCATTATGCGGTCGCAGATCTGGAAAAACTGGGTAAACTTTCCTGTGTCATAACTCAGAATATTGATAACCTTCACCAGAAGGCGGGAAACTCACCGGACAAGGTTTTTGAGCTTCACGGCAATATTAAATTTGTGCGCTGTATGAATTGCGGCCGGCGTTTCCCGGTCGAAGATATACTCAACAGACTGGATAAAGAGGAAATTCCCGATTGCCAGTTTTGCCGGGGTATATTGAAGCCAGATGCAGTGTTTTTTGGTGAGGCGTTGCCACAGAAGGCTTTAAACGATGCCATAAAGCATTCCCGCAACTGTGAGCTTTTCATTGTCATCGGTTCTACCCTCGTCGTCTATCCTGCGGCTTATATGCCCATATACGCCGTTGAGTCCGGGGCTAAACTTGTTATTGTTAACTTGAGCCCGACTCCGATGGATTCCAAAGCCGTCGCACTGATTACCAGCAAAGCTGGCGAAGCCATGGGCAGCATTGTGGCTAAAACGAGAACCGTGTTGGCAAATTCGAGCGGGTGTAGAAATGGAAAACGAAACTGAAACGAAGAGCAAGGCTGAACGCAGGCAGCAGAAGAAAAAGAAGAGAAAATATAAAATTCACGGCAGCAGCCTGAGAGTCATATACCGTAATGCCGTCATGAAGAGGTTAAGAGAAAAGAAGTAGCAGACTTAGATAATCTTCGTGAAAAACAAAGAATGCTAAATTGTCTTCGGAGGTAACGAAATGAAAAGGCTACTATATCCACTGGTATTGATTCTGCTGGTGACCTTTGGGTGCCTGTACACGCCAGCTGCAGTGCCTACTAAACTGCCGCCAACCGCCTACATAGATAGCATAACGCCGTTGAGTCCCGTCTGTGGCGAAACGGTGACTTTTGCCGGCCATGGACTGGATCCCGACGGCACTATTGGCGCATACAACTGGAGGTCGAGCAGAGATGGAGATTTGAGTACGGCAGCCAACTTTTCCACATCGTCTTTATCTACGGGAACCCATACTATCTGGTTCAAAGTTCAGGACAACGATGGACAGTGGTCTACGGATGTTCGAGCAACTGTAGTAGTAAGGGCTGCGACTGTAACCAAACCGGTTATAAATTCCTTTACCGCCAGCCCGGCAAGCATTCTCCCAGGCGGGTCATCAACGTTAAGCTGGGATGTAACTGGATGTACCACAGTTAGTATAGAGCCGGGCGTAGGCAATGTAAGCTTGAGTGGAACAAGAGTTGTTCTGCCTGCAAAGACAACAACCTATACTTTGACTGCCAGCAACGCAATTGGGACAGTAGCTGCCACAGCACAAGTGGTTATCGGTGAGCTACCAGTGACAGAAATAGAGCTGTATTCGATCATTTCGGAGGATGGACAGGTGAGGCGAGACGGATATGTTGGCCAAGAGCCGGATGTAGGTGACACAAAGTCGGGCGTACCCATTCAGGCGTTTATTAGCTTCGATATTTCTATGATACCAAAGGAGGCTACTATCAAGTCAGCTGTGCTTGATTTAAGCGCGGCTCAAGTAGTTGGTGACCCGTTCCATCTGCTAGGTGACCTCAAATTATACCAGTGTCAGTATAAGACTCTAAGTGCCAAAGACTATGAAATCGGGCCAGTGCTCGGTACTTTGCAAACGTTCTCAATGGCACCGACGCGACCCATTAGCTCCACCACACTTACTAACTCGATCCAGGGCCAGGTTACCGCTGAAGCAGACCGTTTTCAGCTTCGCTTTCAGTTTGAAAAGCCACAGGCCTATAATAACCAGCCTGATTATTTAACGCTGGGAGAGGGTAAGAGTAAGCTCACTATTCAATATCAATACTAAGGCCTAATGCGGATGTCTTGTTGTCTTTAGCGTATTTTGTTACAGTAGAGTTGGGAGGTGGGCAATGAAAAAATTGGTTTTTATAGCTCTAGTGGCAGTGCTGGTTTTGACTGGCTGCACCGCGGGCGTGCCAATCGTAATCCCCGGCCAGATGCCGGCAATCGAGTCTTTTGATGCCAATCCGGCAAGTATCTCGGCTGGTGAGTATTCCACACTAAGTTGGACCGTTTCCGGCGCTACCTCAGTAAGCATCGACCAGGGAATAGGCGGCGTGGCCTTAACTGGATCTAGGGCTGTTTCTCCTGCGGCGACTATTGTTTATACACTGACAGCTTCAAGTTCATCGGGAAGTGTTACGGCTACAACACAAGTTATCGTCGCCGGGGCAGTACCTCCACCCACGCCTTCAGGATTTCCGACGATAAATTCGTTCATGGCCAGCCCATCGATTATAACCCTTGGTGATTCAACCAGTCTAAGCTGGAATGTGTCCAATGCCACATCGGTGTCTATTAACCACGGGGTTGGCAGCGTTTCTTTGGTGGGAAATATCATAGTTTCGCCGCCGACAACAACAACCTATACTCTGACGGCAGGCAATGCTAACGGCAGCGTTACAGCGGCCGCGGTAGTACAGGTTTCAGGAGTGCCTTCACCACCACCACCCGGTCCACCTGTCATACTTTATTTCACTGGCACTCCACTGACCCTATATCCTGGCGGTTCGTCATTTCTGCGCTGGAATGTTTCCAATGCTTCTTCAGTAACCATTGATAATGGGATAGGTCTGGTAGACACGCACGGCACCATGGCTGTGTCACCACCCTATTCCACCGTTTATACATTGACTGCGACCAACCCATACGGATTTGTCACTAAATCACTATCAATTATGGTGTCCAGTTATTAATTGAATGCAAGGCCAATAAGCTGGCCTGATTTCGGTTAGAGATCATTAATTTAATTTTGGGAGGTGAAACGTGAAAAAACTAATTCCTTTGCTTTCGCTTGCGGTGCTGTTGATAGCCGGATGTACGGGTGGGCCGATTACCATCGGCGGACAGATGCCGGTAATCAATTCCTTTAACGCCAGTCCCGTCAGCATTTCTGCCGGCGAATCAGCTTCACTTACTTGGACGGTCTCAGGTGCTACTTCGGTCAGCATAGACCAGGGCATAGGAAACGTTGCGCTCAGCGGCACCAGGGCTGTGGCGCCAACGACCACGACGGTTTATACTCTAACGGCTTCGAGTCCGATCGGTTCTGTTACGGCTACGACTCAGGTCATTGTTACCGGAGTGACGCCACCTCCGCCCACCGGTTTGCCGGTGATTAACTATTTTACCGCGACCCCAAACAATATAACTCTTGGCAGCTCAGTGACTTTAAGCTGGAATGTGACAAATGCCACAACTGTGAGCATTGACAACGGTGTTGGTAATGTGGCTGCCTCGGGGAGCAGTATTATTTTACCGGTGGCAACTACTACATTTACACTAACTGCAAGTAACGCAGCGGGCAGCGTAACCGCCAATACAGCGGTGATAGTATCCGGAGTATCGCCGCCACCTTCAGGTCTGCCAATTATCAATTATTTCACGGCCAGCCCGCCGATTATACCCAGCGGTAGTTCTGCCACGCTTAGCTGGGATGTGTCCTATGCAACTTCTGTTACTATAGATAATGGTATTGGTACGGTGGCTTCATCCGGTAGTATGCCGGTGTCTCCTGTCTCGACGATCACATATACTCTGACGGCAACGAACGCCTACGGCTGGCGCAGTCAGACTGTGCCCATCCTGGTCACCGGTGGGGGTCCGACAGTGTCTTACGATTTTGTTCAGCAGGCGTCTACAGCTTACTGGTGGACAAAGATCGGTGCCACTATCACCCCACTGCCGTTTCCGGGTGCCTTGAATGATAATCGCGGCTTTGCCACCTACCGGACCAATGTCAAGCTGAACGATGGCAATACCTATACCAAAGTTCTGGAAACTCATCCCCAGTGGGTCAATGATGGCTGGATAAGTGGAAAATATTCGGGTGTCTATGTTCCTCCTGGTTCCAAGCTGAGAATCAAGGTCGGCCTGATACAAAGTGCTAGTGCCGGAAATGTCATATTCACCATAAGCAAACTTAGCGCTCCGGCAATAATAGATACCAACGTTTTTTACGCTGGCGGAATCAAGGTATTGGAGGCTCCTCTCAGCGCTTATTACGGCCAAACCATAGACTTTGTGCTTAACGTTAATGCTAACGGCAGTTCAGCACAGGATTGGGCAGCGTGGGCTGAAGCACAGATTATCCAGTAATGGCCTTTATCAAGTGCAGATAGCCTGAATAGGACAGCCGATTTAGCCGGGTAGGGCTTATTCGAGTTCGAAACGGTAAGTTTCGATGATGGGATTGGCCAGTAGTTTTCGGCACATTTCGTCAACCTGCTGGCTAGCGGCTGTCTTATCTTTTCCCGCGATCTTAAGCTCGATGTACTTGCCGGCGCGGACGTCCTCTACAAATGTGAAGCCGAGATTATGAAGGGCTCCTTTTATGGTTAATCCCTGCGGGTCGTTTACTGTCGGTTTGAGCGTGACATAAACCTTAGCCAGAAACATCTTTACAGTGCCTTTCCCGTCAAGCGTTGATAAGCCTCAAGATAACGTTTTGTGGTGGCTTCGATCACTTCCGACGGTAAATTTGGGGCCGGTGGCTCTTTATTCCAACCGGAAGCCACCAGCCAATCACGGACGGGCTGTTTATCGAAGCTGGGTTGAGAATGTCCTACCTGATACTGGCCGGCATCCCAGAAGCGGCTGGAGTCGGGCGTTAAGAGTTCGTCAATCAGTATAAGTTTGCCATCGATGAAGCCGAACTCAAACTTGGTGTCGGCAATTATCACACCCCGACCTCTAGCATAATCACGCGCGAACTGATATACAGCCAGGCTGCTTTCCTCAAGTTTAGAAGCGGCATCTTTCCCCACCAGTTTTCCCAGTTCTTTTTTGGATAAAGGCTCATCATGGCCGGCTTCGGCCTTGGTGGTTGGGGTAAAAATTGGAAATGGCAGTTCCTGGCTCTCCTGGAGCCCTTTAGGCGCTGCTGTACCCGAGATAGTTCCAGCCTTTTTGTACTCTGACCAGGCAGACCCGGAAATATATCCTCGAACGACGCATTCAACAGGCACTCGTTCAGCTTTAAGTGTAATCATAGACCGGCCTATCAGGTAGTCGGGCGCAGCAGTCTTATCATTGAAATAACTTTTAAGTGAATCGACTGAATCAAGGGGTGCAACCAGATGATTCGGCACGACATGGCTTGTTTTCTCGAACCAAAAGGAGGATAGCTTGTTCAGTACACGCCCCTTGTCCGGGATAGGGTCAGGCAGTACAACATCGAACGCGGAGAGACGGTCGGTGGACACAATTAAAAGCATACCATTCAGGTTATAGGTGTCCCGAACCTTGCCCCGGCAGAATAGCGGGAGTGGTAGCTTGGTCTCAGATATAGTTGTAGACATACTTATTAATCAGAGCGAGTGCGGCGCCAGTTCCACAGGTTTGGTTGCCTTGGCCTTTTTCTTTTCGGTTAAACCCAGCCGGTTAAAGACGCTATCTACATGCCTTAAGAAATAGTTGTAGTCGAAAAGCGATTCAAGTTCTTTATCCGATAGGTGGGTTTTCACTTCGGAGTCGGTTTTAAGCAATGCCAGGAAACTCGTTTTCTCTTTCCAGGCTTTCATGGCATTGTTCTGTACCAGTTTATACGCCGTCTGCCGGCTCAGTCCTTTGTCAATCAAAGCAATAAGCACCCTCTGGGAAAATACAAGTCCCTGCGTAAGCTCGAGATTCCGGCGCATGTTTTCAGGATAAACTATTAAGCCTTTCATCACCGATGTGAAGATAGTCAGGATATAGTCCAGTACCAGGCAGGAATCGGGCAAGATAACACGTTCGTTAGATGAATGGCTGATGTCTCTTTCGTGCCATAATGCGATATTTTCCATTGAGGTTAGAGCATTGCCTCTTATCAGTCTGGCCAGGCCGCAGACGCGCTCGCACAGCTCAGGATTGCGCTTGTGGGGCATGGCTGAGGAGCCGGTTTGTCCCGCGGCAAAAGGCTCTTCAACTTCCAGTATCTCGGTGCGCTGCAAGCCTCTGATTTCCGTAGCGAATTTTTCCAGAGAGCCGGCGGTGATTGCCAGCGTTGTGACGAACTGAGCATGGCGGTCTCGTTGAATAATTTGGCTGGATATAGGTGCCGCTGTTAAACCCAGCTTGCGGCAAGCCATATTTTCGACTTTGGGGGGTACTGTGGCATAGGTGCCCACCGCTCCCGAGATTTTGCCCACGCTGATAATTTTTAGCGCCTCGGCCAGCCTGGCGGCGTTGCGTTTCATTTCCTGCGCCCACAGCGCCAGTTTAAGACCAAAGGTGATTGGCTCGGCATGAACCCCGTGAGTTCGCCCTATCATCAAGGTGCGCTTGTGCTCGATAGCTTTATCTTCCAGGACTGAAATCAATTCGGCAATATCCTGAGCCAGGATTTTAGAAGACTCTGCTAACTGCAGGCTAAGCGCAGTATCCATTATATCGGAGGAAGTTAGCCCAAGGTGTATAAAGCGTGATTCTTCACCGAGCCCCTCGGCCACTGTCTGAAGGAAGGCGGTGACATCATGATGAGTCACTTTAAGTATTTCAGCCATGCGGTCTATGTTGCAGGTAGCTTTTTTTATTTTGGGAATGGCCTCCTTGGGAACAATGCCTATTACCGCCCAGGCTTCGCAGACAGCAATCTCCACCTGAAGCCATTTATCGAACTTATTTTCTTCAGACCATATTTTTTCCATCTGAGGCCGGGAATATCGTTCAATCATCTTCTTTCTCCAGTTCAGGTCTCAGCAATTTTCCGTTTATGTTCTTCATAGGCGGCCTTTATTTCCTTATGCTTGATGCCCAGTATCTGTGCTGACAGCAGAGCGGCATTCTTGGCGCCCGGAGTTCCGATACCGACGCAGGCTACCGGTACACCGGCTGGCATCTGGACAATTGAATAGAGGGAGTCTATGCCCTTGAGGTCACTGGTGGGCAGCGGTACGCCGATTACGGGCAGTACTGTCCAGCTGGCCACAACTCCTGGCAGGTGTGCCGCAGCTCCAGCAGCAGCTATTATGACTTCAATTCCCCGTCCCGTGGCTGCCGAGGCATATTGACGTACCTTATCAGGATTCCTATGGGCAGATAGTATCGAGAATTCGTATTCAATACCGAGTTGTTTCAGCATATCCAGCGCCGGCTGTATTAATGGCTCGTCCGTTTTACTGCCTATGACCACGCCGACTAATGGCATTCAATTAACCTCCCTGGCTGCGATGTCTGTGCGGTAATGGCAGCCATCGAAATTTATTAGAGGTATATTATCGTAAACCCTGGCTATTGCTTCCTCCATGCTTTCGCCCGTAGCAGTTACAGTAAGTACTCTACCTCCGCTGGTGTAAATCTGAGAGTCCTCGCCGAGTTTGGTCCCAGCATGGAAAACAATGACATCATTGTCCAATTTATCTAATCCTATAATTTTGAAGCCTGTTTTGTAGCTTCCCGGGTATCCTCCTGATGCCATAACCACACTAACACAGGCGTCTTTAGCCCATTGCACTATAATCTGATTGAGATTATTATCCACTACGGCAAGAAGAATGTCTACCAGATCGGTCCTTAAACGCGGCAAAATTGCCTGGGTTTCCGGGTCGCCGAATCGGGCGTTAAATTCTAACACTTTTGGGCCGTCGGCGGCTATCATCAATCCGGCGTAGAGAACGCCTTTGTAGGGCATACCTTCCTGAGCAAGGCCTCGTATTGCGGGCTCAAGAACAGTCCTGGTTACCTGGGTCGTCAGTTCGGTGTCGAAAAAGCCGGGTGGGCTATAGCTGCCCATTCCCCCCGTATTGGGGCCACGGTCGCCATCGAACACTCTCTTATAGTCGCAAGCGGGGACCATGGGAACTGCCCTTTTACCATCGGTGAAGGCGAGCAAGCTTACTTCTTTGCCTGTAAGGCATTCCTCGATTATAACCTTATCGCCTGAGGCGCCGAAGATTTTAGCTTCCATAATATCGGATAGCGCTTTGGAGGCTTCTTCTTTAG
>Ga0136653_10001904_pt1 | contig 11436 bp, 9 predicted proteins | sample LakKivw275mmetaG_FD_94866 | JGI IMG/M metagenome (GOLD analysis project Ga0136653, IMG submission 94866) | Anoxic lake water microbial communities from Lake Kivu, Rwanda to study Microbial Dark Matter (Phase II) - Lake Kivu water 275m metaG... | ecosystem: Environmental > Aquatic > Freshwater >... | reverse complement strand
GGAATGTAAGGCTTGCCACCTCAGGCAGAGAGCTACTGATCTGGTTGGTAATGTCTGCCCCAATTGCGGCGGTGCTTTGACCGAGCCGAAACAGTTCAACTTGATGTTTAAGACGTTTATGGGCCCAGTAGAGGATGAGGCCAGTGTGGTTTACTTGCGTCCGGAAACAGCTCAGGGGATATTTGTTAACTTTGATAACATACTGGCTACCTCAAGAAAAAAGCTACCCTTTGGCATCGCTCAAATCGGCAAGTCCTTTCGAAATGAAATTACAACAGGCAATTTTATCTTCAGAACCAGAGAATTCGAACAAATGGAGCTCGAATTCTTCGTTAAGCCAGGAACGGATGAAGAGTGGTTTGATTATTGGGTGAAGGAAAGACAGAACTGGTATTTGAATCTGGGAATTAAACCGGACAATTTACGACTGCGAAAACACTGTGATGAAGAACTGGCTCATTATGCCAAAGGTTGTTACGATGTTGAATATCTATTTCCCATGGGATGGGCCGAACTGGAGGGCATAGCCAATCGTGGTGATTTCGACTTGATTCAACACGCTAAATATAGTGGAAAGAACCTCACATATTTCGATGAGGAATCGGGTGAGCGCTACGTGCCTTATGTCATAGAGCCGTCAGCAGGAGTAGACCGCTCTTTGCTCGCTTTTCTTGTTGATGCATATGATGAAGATGTAGCTGACGGAGAAACTAGAGTGGTTTTACGGCTTCACCGCCAGCTGGCTCCAATCAAAGTAGCAGTTTTGCCTTTGAGCAGGAACGAGAAGCTAGCGCCGTTATCCAGAGATGTGCATAACGAACTTCGCCGCCAATTTGTCACTCAATATGATGATGCTCAGAGCATAGGCCGGCGTTACCGTAGACAGGACGAAATAGGCACTCCGTACTGTGTTACTGTAGATTTTAAATCACTCGAGGACAAACAGGTTACGGTTCGAGACCGTGATAGCCTGGCGCAGCTTAGGGTTCCGATAAAAGAGCTGATAGCTACACTATGGGCGAAGCTTAGTGGTGAAGCTTTTGACGCGCAGCCATTATGGGCAACCCGAGCATCCGGCGCTGTAGAACAATGAAGATTCTTCATTTTGCCGATCTCCATCTGGGAATGGAGACCTACGGTGGTGTAGATGCTGCCACCGGATTATCGACGAGACTGGTCGATGTTCTGGCCAGGTTGGATGAGGTCGTTGCATACACGTTAAAAAATGGCGTTGACCTGGTTATTTTTTGTGGAGACGCCTATAAAAATCGCGACCCTTCTCAAACTCAACAGCGGGAATTTGCCAAACGTATACGACGACTATCTGAAAACGGCATACCCGTTTTCTTGCTGGTAGGCAATCACGACCTGCCGAACGCAATTGGCCGGGCTAACGCTGTTGAAATTTTTGATACTCTGTCTATTAACTACGTATACGTAGGCAATCGGCTCGATATTTACAGGATACCGACGAAATGTGGTGTCGTCCAGGTGGTGGCTTTGCCATGGCTGAAACGAAGCGCATTGTTAAGTAGGGAAGAGGGGAAAAATCTCGGTATAGAACAGGCGAACGACAGGCTTCAGGAAATAATGACTCAGCGGCTGCTTGAGCTTGTTTCGCTTTTAGACCCGAGCTTACCGGCATTGCTGGTTGCCCACATGGCCGTATCTACAGCTAAACCTGGCTCGGAGAGAAGCATGATAGTGGGCAGGGATCCTATTTTACTTCTGGGGAACGTAGCACTTCGAGATTTCGACTATGTGGCTTTAGGCCACATTCACCGGCACCAGGTTCTGATGGAAAATCCTCCGGTAGTTTATGCCGGAAGCCTGGAGCGCTTTGACTTCGGGGATGAAAACGAAGCAAAAGGTTTTTGTGTGATTGATGTGGACTCGAATGGTAAGGAAAAACGCTTGAATTACAAGTTTCATGAAGTTGCAGCCAGACGGTTTGTGACGGTCATGGCTGATATAGCTGAGGGCGAAACCGATCCTACTGGCGTGGTTTTGAAGGCAATAGCTCAGCAGCAGGAAGCTGTCCAAAATGCTATCGTCAGGGTTAATATTAGTGTACCGTCTACTCTGAAAGAGTCCGTAAGGGATGTCGAAATAAACAAAGCTCTTCGGGTCGCTCACTATACGGTCGTGACTAAAGAGGTCAAGCAGCAGGCAAGGCTTCGATTAGGTGAAATGACCGGCCAGAGTCTGAGCCCAATGGAAGCACTGAAAAGATATCTGGAGACCAAAAAGGTGCCCGAAGAACGTCGGAAAATTTTACTTGAATACGGTGAAAAGTTAATATGGCAGGCAGGGCAAAAGGAAGAAAGTGTGGAGGTTGGATAGGATGAAGGTGCGAATTGGGATCCGGTCTAAAATTCTTATCTTTTTCCTAGCACTGTCTTTTATCTCGCTTGGCGTTATTAGCTCGCTGGCGTTTCGCACCATTTCACAGGTCAGCTCTCTAGTAGTACAAAATAGTACAGCTATGGCAGACCAGGTTGCCCGCCAGAGTATTGCAGCCTTAGAGGATATGGGTCGAACATTAATACAAAGGAGGTCTTACTTTGCTGCCAACGAGCTTGCACTCTATATGCAGTACCATCCCGATTTAGCTCTGTCCCAGCTGTCGGCTAATACCGAACTACGCGATCTCGTCGTGCAGCGTGTAGGCCAAACAGGTTCTACATTTGTCTACGATAATACTGGTATTGTTTATTTCAGTGAAGATCCTAAACTAGTTGGTGTTAATCTACTGAAAGTGGGTGGTGAACCCGTTGCATATGCATCTATCGTAGAAAGAAGTTTCAGGGGGGAGGCTTCAGGCATCTACGAATGGAAGGACGCCGATGGCAACGTCAGGATGAAATATATGTATGCTACACCGGTTGAAGGGACCAGTCTGATCGCTGCTGCGTCTACCTACATAGACGAATATTCGGCGCCCGCAGAAGAATTAACAGCTCACATCAATGACACAGTGGCGGCTACCACCCAATACATAGACGAACAGGTACAGAAAACGCAGTGGATTTTTACAGGTGTTTTCGGAGGCATGATTTTGCTCGCCACCGCAGTCATATTTTTACTGTCCGGAGCTATTACCCGACCCATACTGGCACTGACTAAAGGTGCAGAGGTCATTGCCAAAGGCAAGCTCGACTATAATATTAAGGCGGAGACGGGAGATGAAATCCAGCAGCTGGCCGAACAGTTCAATGACATGGCTAAGGCGCTGAAAGAGTCGTATACAGGTCTGGAGCAAAAGGTAGCGGAGAGGACCAGGCAGGAGCGTCAGCGTGCTGAGCAGCTACGTACCGTCAATGAAGTTAGCCGTAAGATCAGCTCTATCGTCAAATTAGATGAACTGCTGCCGTATGTAGGTAACTTACTTCGTGAGACATTTCACTACTACAATGTCAATATATATTTGTTAGAACCCTCTTCTGGTTCATTAGCACTAAAAGCTTTGTGTTTAAGCGGACAGAAGGGCGTTATACCGGTTGGCGTGGCCCTTACGGTCGATGAGGAAAGCATTGTCGGTTGGGTGGCGCAGACCGGCGAACCTATTCTGGCAAACGATGTCAGTGAGGACCCCAGATACCGTGCTGTCGAAGCTCTGAAAGACACGAAGTCCGAGCTGGCAGTTCCGGTGAAGCTGGGTAATCAGGTTATTGGAGTTCTCGATATCGAAAGCACCGAAGTGGATGCTTTTGGTGAAGCGGACTTGTATACTGCGCAGACATTGGCAGACCAGTTAGCAGTTGCCATTGAAAATGCCCGTCTATACGATGAAACTCGTCAAATGGCGGTTATGGAAGAGCGTAACCGAATGGCTAGGGAAATCCATGATACTTTAGCCCAAGGGTTCAGCGGCATTATTTTACAACTCGAGGCTGCTGAACAGGCACTGGGTAGCGACTTACCTGGACTGCAGCGACATCTAAATCAGGCTCGAAATTTGGCCAGAAAGAGCCTGGCCGAGGCTAGAAGGTCGGTCTGGAATTTGCGTCCCCAGGCTTTGGAGCATAAACCATTGGCTGAGGCGATTATTCAAGAAGCCGAGAAGTTCAGCCAGAGTACAAAGGTGAAAGTGAAATTCAATATTTCAGGTGAAAAACGAGATTTGCCACCTGAGGTAGAAGCAGGTATCCTGCGAATATTTCAGGAATCGATGACAAACGTGCGGAAACATGCCCAGGCCACAGAGGTGGAGGTGAATTTGGTATTTAATGATTCCTCTGCTGAACTGAGTGTCAGGGACAATGGCGTTGGTTTTGAACCAAAAGTAGCGGGGAGTGAAGACACGGGAAAGAAAAAAGGGGATACCTTCGGTTTAATTAGCATGCGAGAAAGAGCTCGTGGTTTGGGTGGTACATTTGAAGTACAGAGCCAGAAGGGTGAGGGCACGCTGGTGAAGATAGTCATCCCTGCCGCAAAGGAGGTTTTGTAGTGGAAGCTATCAAGATTTTAATTGCGGACGACCATCCAGTCGTGAGAGAAGGATTGAATGCCATGCTAAGCCGTGAAGTCGATTTCAAGGTTATCGGGGAAGCTAAAGACGGGGCGGAAGCAGTTAGCAAAGTCAAAGAATTGAAACCGGATGTTGTGCTGATGGATCTTCGTATGCCTGAGATGGACGGTGTTGAGGCCATGCGACAGATTCGTTCAATTGATGCTGATGTAAAATTTATAATACTTACGACTTATAGCGATGATGATTATATATTCAGCGGAATAGAGGCTGGTGCGAGAGCCTACCTTCTTAAAGATGCACCCAGGGACGAACTGTTCAAAGCTATCAGGGCAGTGTATAAGGGTGAGTCCCTTATTCAGCCGGTGGTCGCCTCAAAGCTGCTGGACCGATTCTCCCAGCTATCCCGCCGAACACCTTCGGGTGAAGAACTCTCTGAGCGAGAATTGGAAGTACTGTGTTTGATGGCTAAAGGCGCGGCAAATAAGGAGATTAGCGCCGAGCTTAAGATTGCCCAGAGTACGGTAAAAACCCATATTACGAACATTTTTCAAAAACTCGGAGTCAATGACCGTACTGAGGCCGTAACGCAGGCAATAAAGAAAGGTCTGATCCGCCTTTAAAAATCATACTAAAGTACTAGCGCACATCGGCTTGAAGTATGATTTTTTCTATCCGACCTTTTAACTAAGGGGAAACCAACCACACTACCGATGGTTTAAATAGGTTAAGAAAGGTAAACTTACGTCAAGACAAGACTGTTTTGTGCTATAGACCGACATAGTTAGGAGGAGAATGGATAAGATATCTGTATTGATAGTTGATGATAATGAAGTGGTGAGGGAAGGGCTGAAAAGCATACTCGACCCCCAGGCTGATATTGATGTTATTGGCGAGGCTGCTGATGGTCTGGAGGCGGTGGCTAAAGCAGAGAAGCTGAATCCAGATGTTATTTTAATGGACGCACACATGCCGGGCATGGATGGCACTGAAGCCACCCGGCGAATAAAGCGGAGCTTACCTGGCGTAAAGATTCTGTTTCTAACGGTCTATGGCGATTATGTTGGTGCTGCGCTTGATGCTGGTGCCAGCTGGTATTTAACCAAGGATTGCCGACGTCAAGATTTGATGGAGGCAATAAGGGTTTTGGCACGAAGCACACGTGCCAAAGCGGAAAAAGCCGGCTAGGCTGTTAACATATTATGCTATTTTAAACTTGCCAGTACTTTATCGTAGTTGTTAACTATGTCTTGAATTATTTCAGCGGCGCTTTTGATTTCCTTGATCATACCAACTATGGCGCCGCAGTAGGCCTCACCATTAACCAGGTCACCCTCGAATTGTCCCACGCGAGAGCGGCTGACGCTGCCTATAAAGGCCTGTAAATCCTCGGCGGAAGCTCCGCCTGCTTCCATTTCCAGAAGTTTGGTAGCCAGTTGATTTTTCAATATTCTGGTTGGGCCAAGTTTTCTGCCCGTGATTGTGGTATCTGTATCGCTGGCCTTTATTACAGCTTCCTTGAAATTCTGGTGTGCAGCTGATTCGGTAGCGGCGACAAAGCGTGTGCCCATCTGAACGCCGTCGGCGCCTAACGCCAGTGCTGCTACCACGCCTCTGGCGTCAGCCATGCCTCCCGCAGCTACGACCGGAATTGATACTGCATCGGCTACCTGTGGTATAAGAGTCATGGTTGTTAGCTCATCGAGGCCGTTGTGCCCGCCAGCCTCGTAACCTTCGGCGATAACTGCGTCGACACCGCGCTTTTCTGCGCTCTGTGCGTGTCTGACGGCGGCTACTAAGTGAAGGACTTTAATACCTGCTTCCTTAAAACGACCTGTATATAGAGCGGGATTGCCGGCAGCTGTTACCGCCACCTTCACCTTAGCCTTGATAACTAGGTCGACGAGTGCCTCGAGCTGTGGATTATTCATTATAGGTAAGTTGACGCCAAAAGGTTTAGAGGTCAAACCACTTGCTATCTCTATCTGCTTCTTTAGATTTTCAACCTGGTCTCCGTTGAAGCTCATACCTGCATTAGGACTGATTAAACCTAAACCTCCGGCATTAGAAACGGCTGCCGCCAATTCAGCACCGGCGATCCATACCATCCCGCCCTGAATTATCGGGTATTTTATGCCGAGCAAATCGCATAGTCTTGTTTTCTTCATAACCTAAATCTCCTTTACTAGTGTTATGTCTTGGGATTGCCCAGATATAAAAAATTACACTATGAAGTATGTCTGATCTATTTAATTAATTTAAATTCGATTACGTCCACCAATCCCTTGTCGGTAAGACGGAGCTCAGGTATAACCGGCAGAGCAATAAAAGAAAGAAGCGAAAAAACGGCTGGCGGGACATTACCCAATGACGAAGCAGTTTTTTCCACCCGCTCAAACTTTTTAACAACAGCTTCCAGTGGTTCTGGTGAAAGTAATCCGGCTATGGGTAGGGGTAGAGCTGCTACCACTTTGCTGTCTACGGAAACGACCAGGCCGCCGTTGAGTTTTTCGATACCTTTTATCGCCGTTAAAATATCCCGATCGTTGGTGCCGACTGCTACTATATTATGTGAGTCGTGGGCTATCGAAGAGGCCAACGCGCCTCGTTTCAAGCCAAAGCCCTTGACCATACATAAGCCTATTCGTCCGGTTGCCCTGTGTCTCTCCACTACCGTCAGTTTCAGCAGGTCTTCATCGGTGTCGGCCATGACTTCGCCGTCCCTGGTTTTTACTCTCTCTATTCTTTTCTTGGTCAATATCTGACTAGGGACGATTTCAATTACCGGAAGGCTTTCCCCTCTGGCGGCCAACTTCAGTGCTTCTATATCGAATGGTTTGACGCGGACGGTATCTGTCAATTCCTGTGCCCGAGTTTTTAATGCCCCACCAACGTATTTGCCTTTTCTAGCTACGAGGCGGCCCCGATAGAAGACCATATCGACGATTAGTTGTGATAGGTCGGTAATTGTAATGAGGTTTGCCAAATAGCCGGGTGCGACTCCTCCACGATCGTACAGTCTGAAATATTCTGCAGTGTTTATGGTTGCCATCTGCAGGGCACGTATGGGCTCCAGACCCTTATGAATCGCACCTCTAACGACGGCATCAATATCACCTTCTCTTAACAAGTCGGAGCAACTGCGGTCGTCAACGACGAAAAAGCATCGCTTATAAGTCTTATCGTTAACCAGTGGCAAGAGCGCATCGAGATTTTTTTCGGAGGAGCCTTCACGTATCATCAAGTGCATGCCCCGCCTCAGCTTTTCTCTGCCTTCTTCTGTTGAAGTTGACTCATGGTCCGAGTAAATACCGGCGGCTACATAGGCGTTTAAATGTTTGTTTGTGACTTTAGGTGCGTGCCCGTCAATTACTTTATCGCCGGCCGCGGCGATTTTTCGGAGTACCTCTCTGTCGCCGTGGATAACGCCCGGGAAATTCATCATTTCGCCTAAACCGATTACGTTGTACAGATTCAAAGCTCTACCGATTTCTTTGGCTGAAATCTGGGCGCCGCTCGTTTCCATGTGCGTTGCCGGCACACACGATGGTGCCATAAAAAACATGTCCAGAGGTAATTTCTTGGCCCAGTCCATTACAAATTTGATACCCTGGAGTCCAGATACGTTGGTAATTTCGTGCAGGTCGGTGATTACTGTCGAGGTTCCTCTGGGCACTACAGCGTGCGCGTACTGGGCAGGATGCAGCATGGAACTTTCTATGTGTGTATGGCCGTCAATTAGTCCAGGGGCGAGATAGGCGCCTCTGAGGTCAATTACCTCTTTAGCCTTCAAGTAGTTACCTATTCCGGCGATTTTATCGCCGTAAATCGCCACATTGCCCTCTTCGATAATTCCGACGAATGTATTTATTATTTTTGCGTTTTTGAGCAGTAAGTCCGCCGGAGAATCTCCGCGGGCAACTGAAATCAGTTCGGATAGACTCATTTTTTACCACATAGATATGTTTGAATCACTGGATTCAAGAAATAGGCGATACGGTGTTACTTCTGATCCCCATAAGTTGATTCATGATTGGCTTATTCGATAATACATATATTACGAAGTTGGCGGAACTGTTCGTTCCAGTCGATGCCATAACCAACAACGAACTTTGCGGGCACAGTGAAACCGAGGTAGTCGATGTTCAATGGGACTCTATGTTGCGAAGGCTTGTCAACCAGTGCACATAGTTTCAACGAAGCAGGTTGTTTTTTCCGTAAATATTCCATTACAAAAGAAACCGTCAGCCCGGTATCAACTATGTCTTCGATGATTATTACATGCCTGCCTTTTATCGGGGTCTTCAATCCCTGCAGGACTTTTACCTTACCGGAAGTCTTCATGCCTGAGCCGTAGCTGGAAAGCTTAATGAAATCCAGTTCCACGGGGAGGTCGAGCTGGCGAACGAGGTCGGCCATAAAGACGAAGGAGCCTTTAAGAATGCCGATGAGAAGAGGTTTCTTACCTTTATAATCCCGATTAATTTCGGACGCCAGTTTGGCTACGGCCTTACTGATTTTTTCTTGGGTGATTAAGAGTTTAGGCTGCCGAGACACGGCGTGATTATACCTGCAACTTTTATTATTGTCTACAAGTATTTCGGTTAAATCAGTTGCTGGGCGAGTGTGAAAAAGGGGGCTTTGGTGCTGCAGCTAAGAGTTATATTGATTACCGTTTAACCAGTAATTTTTTAACAGCTTGCTGGAGACCTTCAATGGTTAGCTCGAACATGGGGAAGACTCTTCGTATCATGGCGACGGTGGGCTCGTTCCAGTAGGTAGTCGATTCGGGATTCAGCCATACACAATGGCTGAAATGATCGGCAATCTGCTTAAGGCGGAGAATACCCGGTTTACGATTTCGCTCATAATAGTAGATAGCACCATAAACGCTGTTCAGTTCAGATGGTGCCATCCAGGCGTCACCCACCATAATAACCTTGTAATCGGGCTCAATGTTCTGGATCAGATGATCAAAGGTGACCGCATCGCGCCATTCGATGTCCCTATAAACATAGTCATAGAGGCAGTTGTGAAAGTAATAATATTGAAAGTCCTTGAAATGGGTGCTTCGGTGTGCGGCTGAGAATAACAAGCTGCAAAGTCTGGCAAACGGCTCCATAGAGCCGCCGACGTCCATAAGGAGAAGCAGCTTTACCTTGTTCTTTCGGCTTCGTCTCCAGATGAGCTCTATATCGCCCGCATTTTTGGCGGTGGCATCAATGGTTTTGTCCAGGTCTAGTTCATCTTCAGGGCCGGTGCGGTTGAACTGTCGTAAGCCCTTTAAAGCGACTTCTATCTGGCGTATGTCGAGAGTCAAATCATGCCGGTAATTGCGGAATTGTCTTTGTTCGGCGATTTGGATGGCGCTCCTGCCTCCACCTCCGCCGCCTATACTGAAACCAGATGGATGATGCCCGGAATGGCCAAAAGGCGATGTACCGGCTCTCCCAATCCAGTAATCGCCGCCGTCATGCTGCTCAGTCTGTTCGCGAAGCCTTTTCTGAAGCTCCTCCAGTAGCCGGTCCAGGTCCATGCTTTCAAGCAGGGCTCTTGCCGCCTCCGTCAGCAACAACCTGTTAATTGGGTCCTTCAACCAGTTAAGTATCTCCTCCGTGATTTGGGGAGGATCTTCGATGCCTTTGAAATATTCCTGGAAAGCAACGTCATAGTGGTCGAAGTAGGCTTCGCTCTTAACCAGTATAGCTCGCGCCAGATAGTAGAAATCGTTAAGGTCGGTAATATAACCCCGTGATAGAGCTTCCATTAGCGTCATCCACTCGGTAATCGAAACCGGTACTTTTCTTTCTCTGAGTGAATAGAAAAAGCTGGTAAACATAAGTTGCCCCGGAGGTTATACCTTAATCCTCGGTAGTTTTTAAGCTCTGTTTTTTCTTCATGAAGGTATTTACAAAATAGGCGTAATCGGTTTCTTTCTTCAGCAGCGTGCCTGCAAATGGAATGTCTGTAGATATGACCTTGTCAGGCGTGGAGCTGGCGATAAGAACCCGAATCCAATCTATAAGTTCGCTGGTGGAAGGTTTCTTACGAAAATCGTCAATCTTTCGCAGTGCATAGAATGTGGACAGGGCCTGGTTTAATAAATTTTGCTTGATGTTAGGGAAATGTACCCTTACTATTTCCTCCATCAGTGTGGGGTCGGGGAACTCGATGTAGTGAAATATGCAGCGTCTTAGAAAGGCATCGGGTAGTTCCTTCTCGGCGTTACTGGTAATGATAACGATGGGCCTGCATGCGGCCACGATGGTTTCGCCTGTTTCCGGTATGTAGAAGCTCATCTCGTCAAGCTCGTTCAGCAGGTCGTTGGGAAATTCGAGGTCGGCCTTGTCTATTTCGTCAATGAGAAGCACCAGTTCTGCTTTGGAGGCGAAGGCTTCACCTAATTTGCCCAGCTTAATATATTGTTTAATATCGGAAATATCTTTGTCGCCAAAGCGGCTGTCATTGAGTCTCTGTACAGTATCATAGACGTAGAGACCTTCCTGTGCTTTGGTGGTTGATTTAATATTCCAGACAATTAACTTTTTACCCAGACCTTTAGCCACGCTGTGCGACAGTAATGTCTTCCCCGTGCCGGGTTCGCCTCTAACAAGCAGAGGCCTCTTTAAGGCGATAGATACGTAAACGGCGTTCCTTAAGGCTTCAGAAGTTACATAGTCGGCAGAGCCTTTGAATTTGTCGAAACCATCATTGTGCATTATACTTATTTCCCTTTGAACCAAAGGTTGCGGTCTGGCTAATTGTAGTCGATATTTGAGCCTAAATCAATTTGTTATAAAGCCCTAAAAGAGGAACTTTAAAGAAATTTTACATAAATACCGCAAAAATATAGGCTGTATTATAGATTGCGTGGAAAAAGTTTCCAAAAACTTTATGGTGGTAAGAGCCCCAAAGCATAGAATTAAACGAGAGGAGGTCTTACCACCATGGCCAAAGGCCAAGAT
>Ga0136653_10001902_pt1 | contig 11438 bp, 9 predicted proteins | sample LakKivw275mmetaG_FD_94866 | JGI IMG/M metagenome (GOLD analysis project Ga0136653, IMG submission 94866) | Anoxic lake water microbial communities from Lake Kivu, Rwanda to study Microbial Dark Matter (Phase II) - Lake Kivu water 275m metaG... | ecosystem: Environmental > Aquatic > Freshwater >... | reverse complement strand
CCTTTATTTTTCTTTTTTTATTTTATATCTAATTTATTTTCTATTAGTTATGCATATTGTCGGCATGCCGAAATTTTTTTATCGACTTTACTTTTTTTTTATTGCATTTTTTTCTAGGTTCTTATATAAAGGATTTTAGAACCATGCTAGAACGTACGATGGGAGGCATTCTTTGATCATCGCTGTTGCTAACCAAAAGGGAGGCGTGGGCAAAACAACGACGTCCATTAACGTTGCTGCTGCAATTGCTCTCATGGGAAAAAGAGTTTTGCTCGTTGACATGGATCCCCAAGCCCACAGCACAATCTCTTTTATTAACAATCCATCCCGTTTTGATAAATCGCTCTATGACGTTTTAATGAACAGGAATGAAAAAATCCATTCTGTTATCGCCGAATCCACCGTTCCCGGGCTAGATATCGTTATATCGAAAATTTCCATGGCCAAGCTGGAGCCTTCGCTCCTGGGCGATATGGACGGCCACTATCGAATGAAGGACGTGCTTGAGCCTATTAAAACCAAGTATGATTTTATTTTCATCGATACGCCTCCGACTCTTGGCCTGATAACCCTTAACGCGCTCGTCGCAGCCTCTTTTATCCTCATACCCATTCAATCTTCATATCTATGCCTCGAGGGAACGGATGACCTCCTCGAGACGATCGATAAAGTCCGACGAATCGCTAATCCACGCCTTAAGATCATAGGAGTCCTGGTCACGCTTCACGATAGGAGGACGAACCTCGCCAAGGACGTCGTGGCCAGGCTTAAAAGCGTTTTCGGGGCTAAGGTTTTCGAAACCTATATATCCAAAAGCGTTAAGCTAGAGGAAAGTCCCGCCTATAAGGAGTCTATTTTCACATATGCGCCCAATTCCGTTGGGGCCCTGCAATATAAAAAAGTCGCCGAGGAGATAATCGAACGTGCAAAAAAGCAAGCGTTCCGGTCTTCCTGATTCGATAGGCATGAGGCATGACGATCATTTTGTGGACCTGATTTCGTCTAGAAATATCGGTCCCAGAATCCGGATGATTTCTATTGAAAAGATCGATCCGAATCCTCATCAAGCGCGCAGTGAACTTGGCAATATCCAGGAACTCATGGATTCCATCAAGTCCAAGGGCGTTTTAGAGCCCATCCTGGTCCGCTCCAAGGCCGATCGCTTTGAGATCATTGCAGGAGAAAGGCGCCTGATCGCATCCAAGAACGTCGGTCTAAAAGAAATTCCTTGCATCGAGATGGACGTCGAACAGAACGAGGCCATGGAAATCGCCCTTATCGAGAACCTCCAGAGGAAGGACCTTGACATTTTTGAAGAAGCCGATGGCCTCAACGCGCTCATTGAACTTTACGGCTACAATCATCAAGACGTTTCCGATAAGATCGGAAAAGCCCGCTCTACGATCACCGAGATCCTATCCATAAGCAAGGTTCCGGATAAGGTCCGGGAGATCATTAAAAATTCGGGTGTTTTCAGTCGAAGCACCATTATCGAGATAGCCAAGCAGAAAAATGAGGCAGATATGCTTAAATTCGCCCAGGCGATCGTTGATAGGCGCTTAACCAGAGAGGATACCCGCGATCTTTCTAAAATTCTTAAAGGCAAGGTAAAAAAGCCTAAGTTCTATGTCTACAATTATATCCCTGAAGGAAGCGATAGATATAAGCTCCGCCTAGAATTTAAAAAACAAACCATGACCCGCCAAGAGATCATAGATATTCTTCAAGAAATCATAGAGAAGCTTAAGAAGCAGGCCGCAAGCAAAATCTAACAGGGCGTAAATCGGGCTTTATCTCTCAAAGCCCGGCCTCAAAATCTTCTTAATTAATTGATAATAAGGATTTTAGTGCTTATTGATCATTTTTTATATTAGTTGACATAATAAACGTTATGCGACGCAATATCGACTATTTTTTTATTTTTTTTATTTTCATATAGTTTCCTTTTTTCACAGCCTGTGGATTTCGTCCCTGCACAAAATTAGGGCACTTGTGGAAAACCCGGCTATTTTTTTGGTTTTAGCGAGAAAAATAATTTTTCTTGAAAACTTAGAGGGCGCTTATAAGCCCTTGCTCATAGCCGCCAGAAACTCCTGATTCGTTTTGACCTTCCCTAGCTTCTCATTGAGGAGCTCCATGGCCTCGACCTCGCCAAGCTGGCTGAGGACTTTCCTCAGGATCCAGATCCGGTTGAGATCATCGGCCTCGATGAGGAGCTCTTCCTTGCGGGTTCCGGACCTCGAGATGTCGATGGCCGGAAAAAGCCGCTTTTCGACCAGGCGGCGATCAAGGTTGATTTCCATGTTTCCCGTGCCTTTAAACTCTTCAAAGATAACCTCATCCATCCGGCTGCCGGTATCGATCAGGGCTGTGGCCACGATCGTCAGGCTGCCGCCCTCCTCAACCTTCCTCGCCGCTCCGAAAAACTTTTTGGGCTTATTCAGGGCGTTGGCGTCGATGCCGCCCGAGAGAACCTTGCCAGAGGGCGGAATAATGGCATTATGCGCTCGGGCCAGACGGGTGATCGAGTCCAGGAGGATGACAACATCGCGCTTGATCTCGACAAGCCTTTTAGCCTTTTCCAGGACGATATTGGCAACCTGGGCGTTCCGGGAAGGTGGCTCATCGAATGTCGAGGCCACCACCTCTCCCGAGCAACTCCGTTTGAAGTCCGTAACCTCCTCGGGCCTCTCGGCGACCAGAAGGACGATAAGGAAAACCTCTGGGTGGTTCTTCTCCACGGACTTGGCGATCGTCTTGAGCAGGGTTGTTTTTCCTGCCCTGGGGGGAGAAACGATGAGGCCCCTCTGACCTTTGCCGATGGGCGTCAGAAGTTCCATGATCCGGGCGTTCATGTTCTTGGGGTTTCCGTCTTGGAGCTTGATCATCTCGAAGGGATAAAGCGGCGTCAGGCTCTCGAAATGAACGTTGTGCCGCGAATCGATGATGACGTCGGGATGAAGGAAATTGATGGCCTCGATCTTGATCAGGGCAAAATATTTCTCGCCGTTTTTCGGGGCTCTGACGACGCCGGAAATCGTATCCCCGGTCCGGAGCTGGAACTTACGGATCTGTGATGGGGAGACGTAAATGTCGTCCTGGCTCGGAAGGTAGCTGAATTCCGGAGCCCTCAAGAACCCGAACCCGTCCTCGAGACATTCGAGGACGCCCTCCGAAAAAAGGAGCCCCTGCTTCTTGGCCTGGGCTTCCAGGATCTTGAAGGTGAGCGTGTGCTTATTGGCGGCCTCGACCTCCTCCTCGGCGAGGCCCATGTTTGTGCCGATTTTCTTTAGGGCCGGAACATCCTTTTCTTCCAGGTCGACAAGGTTGTACTCTTTCATTTTTACCTCTCCGCTAATTGATTTTTGGTCAAACAATCTATCAGGCCAAGATCTCAGTTCGTCAGGGATGGTTCCTTCGGGGGGGTCTCCCCTCCCCCGACGGCACCGCCCGAAAGCCCATCGTCAAGGGCCATCGCTCCCGCGGGTTCCTTGCTTTTTGCCTGTTTTTCGGGCAGAGGACGCGTCAGAGCGATCTTTAGGACCTCGTCCATGGTTTCGACCAAGTGGAGTTGCATATTTTGTTTGATGATCTTTGGCAGGTCCTTGAGGTCGGGCTTGTTGTCCAGGGGAAGAACGGCTGTTCTGATGCCCTCCCGGTAAGCGGCCAGGAGCTTCTCCTTGATGCCGCCCACCGCCAGGACCTTGCCCTTAAGGGTGATTTCTCCGCTCATGGCCACTTTTTTATTAACAGGGATCTCGGTCAGGAGGGAGATGATGGCCGTCGCGATCGTAATGCCTGCCGACGGCCCTTCCTTGGGTATAGAGCCTTCAGGAACATGGACATGGATATCAAAGTTCTTATGCAGGTCGGTCGCGATATTCAGCTCATAGATCTTTCCTCGGACGAAGCTAAAAGCGGCTTGGGCTGACTCCTGCATGATCTCTCCGAGCTGTCCGGTCAGGGTAAAATTCCCCTTGCCGTGAATCTTGGTGGCCTCGAACGTCAGCATCTCTCCGCCGAATTCCGTCCAGGCCATTCCCAGGGAGACGCCCACCTCATCCTGCTTGTCGATCTCGGAACGGCGGAACTTCGGGATTCCCAAATAAGCTTCGAGGTTCTTCGGGGTGACCTTCTCCTTGTGATCCCTCCCCTGGAGGACGACCTTCTTAACGACCTTGCGGCAGACCGAGGTGATTTCCCGCTCCAGGTTCCGGACCCCAGCCTCCCGGGTGTAATCGCGAATGAGTTTGAGCATGGCCGGATCGGTGATCTTGAGATTCTGATCCGTCAATCCGTGGGACTTCATCTGCTTGGGAAGAAGGAATCTCTTGCCGATTTGGAGCTTTTCTTCCTCGGTGTATCCAGGGAGCCGAATGATCTCCATCCGGTCAATGAGAGGTCTCGGGATAGCGTCCAGCATGTTGGCCGTGACGATGAACATGACCTGGGAAAGGTCGAAGTCGGTATCGATATAATGGTCCAGGAATGTGTTATTTTGTTCAGGGTCAAGGACTTCCATTAAGGCTGAGGCGGGGTCTCCCCGGAAATCCATGCTCATCTTGTCCACCTCGTCCAGGAGGAAGACGGGATTTTTTGTCCCGGCCCTTTTGATCATCTGGATGATGCGGCCAGGATAGGCCCCGATGTAGGTCCGCCTGTGGCCCCGGATCTCGGCCTCGTCACGAACCCCGCCCAGAGAGAGACGGACGAACTTCCGTCCCATCGCCCGGGCTATCGACTTGCCTAGGGAACTCTTTCCCACTCCCGGGGGACCCAGAAAGCCGAGGATGACGCCCTTCGGATTCTTGACCAGCTGCCGGATAGACAAGTACTCGAGGACTCTTTCCTTAACTTTCTCGAGACCATGGTGGTCCTCGTTGAGAATAATCTCCGCCGCCTTAAGATCCCTCTTTTCTCTCGACTTGTGGACCCAGGGCAGCGAAAGCAGCCAGTCCAGATAGTTCCGGCTGACCGTGGCTTCTGCTGACATGGGAGGCATGGCCTCGAGCCGCTCGATCTCTTTATAGGCTTTCTCTTCCGCGTCTGCCGGCATCTTGGCCTTAGCGACCTTCTGTCGCAACTCCTCGATTTCGTTCGGCTGATCTTCTTTCCTGGATCCCCCCATGCCGGGCGGATAATTCTTTTGTCCGGGTTCCTTGAGCGGCAGCCGGCGTCTCCCCTGTTTTTGGCTGTCCCTCTGGTAGGCGGAATGGATCTTGAGGATCTCGTTCTCCAAGACATAGTTCAGGCGCCTTAATCGCTCCAAGCTGTTAATCGTTTCAAGGAGGTTCTGCTTTTCGTCAAGGGGCAAGTAAAGGTGGGAAGCGATGATGTCGGCAATGCGGTCGGCCGTGTTTTCCCTGAGGGCCGGGATAATGGAATCGAGGTTTGCATTTTGATTGAGTTTCAGGTACTCCTCGAATAGGGAAAGGACTCTTTTGAGGAGTTCTTTAGCGTCCTGGGTGTGGTCCTCGACCTCCTTGAGCACCTTGGCTAGAATCTGGTAATAAGGGTAGGTGCTGAGGAATTCGACTATCCTCGCCCGGCTCTTGCCCTCCACGATGACCTTCATATTTTTTTCATCGGTCTTGACCGTGCGGATGATTTTGGCCGTTACGCCCATGGAGTAGATGTCCCGGGGCGTCGGATTGTCGATCGAGGCGTCCATCTGGGCCGAGAGGAATATCATCTTGTCCTTTTCGGCGGCCTTTTCCAAAGCCTGGATCGAGGACGGCCTCCCGACGATAAAAGGCACCAAGGTGGCCGGGAAAACGACGAGGTCCCGGAGCGGGATCAGGGGGATGTTCCGGATGACTTCGTTGTGCTCAGTCTCTGGCATGGATCATGCTCCGATCGCTTCACTGAATTTATCGAAGCCGAGTTCGTTTCCTTTGATCATTATCCTGCTGGTCTCGATCGCCGGGGCCATCTCGTTTGAGAGCAGGTAGAAGCGGAAGCTTGTCATTCCATTATAGCCTGTCCGAGCAAAAAGTCAACAGTCTTCCGAAAGAGGATATTCTCTTGGATGTCTCTCCTCCTCCCCTCCCTGTCCACCGTTTCGACCACCTTTTCAACCGAAACCTGATTGGCCTTGGCCAGTTCCTTGATTTCCTCCTCGACCTCCGCCTCGGTAACCGTGATCGCTTCCTTTTCGGCGATCCTGGTCAGGATGAGGTTGTTTTTAATGTTCCGTTCGGCCTGCTTCTTGCTCTCGGCGGCCAACCGCTCAGCCTGGTCCTTTCCCAGTTGGGTCTGTGGGTAGTTCGTTAGGATCCGCCTGAGGACAGCCCGGGTCTCTTCCTCGATGAGGCTTTCCGGAAGCTCAACGGTCACTTCCGCCGAGATCTTTTCCAACAGTTCTGAAGCCGCTTTATTCCGGTAAGAAATTTCTTTGGAGGCCAGAAGCCTGGCCCGGACTTTCTCCTTCAGATCTTCCAGCCCCTGATAATCGCCGAGAGTCTTGGCCAGGTCGTCGCTCAAGGGCAGGACCTTTTTTTCCTTGATGGATTGGACTTTAAGCCGGTACCCGATATCTCTTCCGGCCAGCTTCTTGTTAGCGTGGTCCTTTGGATATTTCACCGAAAACGTCTTCCCCTCGCCGGGCTTCATCCCCGAGAGGTTTTCATCCAGAGCCGGCTCGTTCTCGGCGTGGCCGGCTAGGATGACTATTTTTTCGACCGGGAAGGCTTTTTTCGTTTTCAGATCACGGCCCTGGAGCTCGACGACGACATAATCCCCTTTCATGACTCCCCGGTCTTCGGCGGGGACGTATTCGGCGGCCCGCTGCCTCAACTCCTCGAGAGACTGCTCAACTTCCTGGTCACCGACGTCCGCCTTTGGGCGTGCTAACCTGACCTTCTTGTAGACCGGCAGCCCAAACTCGGGCAGGACCTCGAAAGCCACGCGGGCATGCAGGGTCCGGTCTTCCTCAAAGTGGGCGTCCATGATAACCGGGACGCTAACCGGCCGCAGCCCGCTTGCCTTCAACTCTTCACCGAGGGCCTTGGGAACCAGAGAATCCACGATATCCTTCTGGATCTCGGCGAGAAACATCCTCTGGACGAGGTCTCGGGGAGCCTTCCCCTTCCGAAATCCGGCCAGCTTTGCCTTGGACACGTATTCTGCAAGGATTTTATCAGACTCCTCCCCAACCGCAGAGGAAGGTATATTCAGGTCCAACTCCCGGCGGGTGGGGCTTACGGTTTTGATCTTTTCTTGGCCTGCATTGTTCATGGGGCAGTCCCTTCATTCATGTCCTGTTCGTCCATAGGCCCGCCTGGCAAAGTCCTTTAGCGAGCGATCCTGAGCGCGGAAAATGGGCAGAGCGGGGTTCGAACCCGCACTCCTTCATCAGGAACTAGGTCCTAAGCCTAGTGCGTCTGCCAATTCCGCCACCTGCCCATATTTTGCACGTTTCAGGAATTGACAAGGACTCTGGCGAGCGCCACAGGTGATTTGATTAATAAGGCTACCATAGATCGGGCTCCGTTGTCAATTCTATCTTAGGAGTTTTTTGAGCTTCGCGGCAAGTTCAGGGTTGAGGTTAAGGAGGGTCTTATAGACTTCCGTTGCGCTGTAGGTGTCCTTCAAGTTGAGGTAGACGATGGCCAGGTTATAGTGGGCCACGGCATTGTCTGGCCTGAGCTCGACACTTTTTCTCAGCGGCTCCAGGGCGGCTTCGAAGTTCTTGATCATCATATAGCCCACGCCGATATTAAGCCAGCCCACCGGATCGTCGGGCATGAGCTCCACGTACTTCTGGAACCCCTCAATCGCCTCCTTGTATTTTTTAGCCAGGGAATAACTGTATCCGATATTGTAAAGGGCAGAGGCATAGCCGGGCTTGAGGGCCAACGCGTCCCTGAAAGCCCCGACAGCCTCATCATACCGTTGGAGCTTGAGGAACATGATCCCCAGATTGAAAAAGGCCAGTTCGTTCCCGGGATTGAATTCGATGATCTTCCTGGCGGCTTCGATGGCCTTATCATATTGGCCGGCCTCATCGTACATCGTGATGATCTTCCCATAGTATGTCGTGACCCCGTCTGGATTGATCGTCGAAAGGGCCTCGTAGGTCTGTTCGGCCTTATCCAACTGGCGAGAACGAGTGTACGCTTCGGCAAGGTTGAAGTTCGTCTTCACATCCCTCGGTTGGAGCTTTTGGGCTTCTTCCAGAGCGGCTACGGCCGCGTCGAACTCATTCGTTTGCATCCGGCATAGTCCGAGCCGGAGATAACCACTCCAGGGGTTCTCCGGTTTCAAACCGATATATTTTTCATAAGCTTCCGCGGCCTTGGCGAAGTCCTTGTTCTCCTCGTATGCCGTGCCGAGGTCGTTATAGGCTTCTGTCCGTTTCGGGTCCAGGGTGACGGCTTTCTCCAGGGGTCCGATGGCGTCGCTGAAACGCTGCATCCTGATATAGAGGGAGCCGAGGCGGTGGAGAGCGTCGACCCGGCCGGCGTCCAGCTCAATGACTTTTTTGTAAGCTGCGACAGCGGAGCTATAGTCCCTTTGCGCTGAATAGACATCGGCCAGGAGGCTGTGGGCAACGATCCGGGAGGGATCGAGCTTGATGACCGTTTCCAGATGGGTGCGAGCGGCCGCCAAATCATCTATCATGGCCGCCAGCCGGCCGGCCAAATAAGCCCCTTCGAGGGAGGAGAAGTAATCCTCCCGAACGGAATCTTTGAAGGGGATGATGTTGCCCGCTCGAGGGACGTTCTGAATCAGGTTCGACGGGAGGACGCACCGTAATCCTTTGCCCATGACCTGAACCATGCCTACGACTTTGCCATTGAGATCGAATACCGGGCCTCCGGTGAAGGAATCAGGGATGGCCAGGGAAACTTCCATGTATTTTTGGTCCAGCGCCAATTCGATAAACTTCCGGATGGTGCCTTCGGAAGGGATTAGCTGGCCCGTTTCGTTGCTGCCTATGGCGAAGATTCTGGCGCCCTCGGCAAGGCTTTCCGGTCCGCCCATGGCTGGAACCTGCAGCTTGCCTTTGAGCTTCAGGAAGGCGATATCATTGGGCTTGGAAACGGCTAGGATCCCGTCGATTTTGACCTTTTTGCCCTTAGCCGTGAAGGCTTCAGCGTCGAAGGCCCGGCAGATGAGATGATAGCTTGCGGCGACCACGTCTTCCGTAACCGCGAAGGCCGTGCCCTTGGCGAGTTCCTGCTTGCCCTCGCCGTAAACGATGAGCGAAACCGCGCCCGGGCTGTTCTGGCTGAAGATTTTGGTCGCTTCTTCCGTCTGCGCCGGAGCTGCCTTGGGAACGGCCAACAAGCCCGCCACCGCCAGAATCATTATCCCCTTCCCAGATTTCATCCTAGACCTCCTTTCCAAATAAAAAGAAAGCCGGAAATCAAGCTTATATTAACTTTACTCACCCCGTCTCCCGCTGTCAACAAAAGGTATCATCCAAAACGGCTGATCGGCGATTCCGGCATCATTGACAAACGCGTGCTCGTCTTGTAGCGTTGAATCGGCATGTGGACGAAACGTCTTCCGGCTATCCTTCTCATCATCGTGCTCCTCTCGCTCGCGGGCCTTTTTTTTTGGAAGGGACCAAAGGGCATGATCGACTTCGAGGTCAACAACACGGCGGGCAAAAGGATCCGGGCCGGAGAGACGCTCTATCGGCAGGAGGACGGCCATTATGAATTCAAGTATCCTCCTTCCGCCGCCGTCCTGTATGTGCCCGCATCCTTCCTTCCGCTCGGGGTAGCCAAATTCGCCTGGTTTGTTCTCGTCCTCGGTTCCTCCGTCCTGGTCTTCCAATTATCCTATGCTCTCGTCCGGCCGGAGCCCAAGAAAGCCTGGGTCCTGCGAGTCTTCCCGCCGCTCGTTTTGGGCAAGTTCTTCCTGCGGGAGCTCAAACTCGGCCAGATCAATGCCCTGATCACGGCCCTTCTCCTCATCATGGTCGCCGTTCTGATCAAGAAGGACGATCGTCCCCCGGGCCCCCGCGAATATCGGGCGGGAATCCTATGGGGCGTGTCTTCCGCCCTGAAACCTTACGCGTTAATCTTCCTCCCCTATTGGATTCTTAAAAGAAAGTGGCGAGTTCTCGCCGGGGGCATCCTCACACTTGCCCTGGCCTTTCTCGTGCCAGCTTTATATTATGGGCTTTCCGGGAATATCCGGGTCCACGGAGAGTGGCTGCATTCGCTATCGCGGTCCACACCCGGTCTCCTGAGCACGCAGGATAACGTCTCCCTTATCGCCCTGTTCATAAAATGGACGGGCGAGGCCCAGCTCTCGCGCGGCCTCTACCTATTGACCGTGGCCATGTTGGCGTTTTTCGTCCTGCTTCTCATGATCAGGGGACGCCGCCTCCCTCGGGGAATCATCCTTGAGTCGGCATTTCTCCTGATTCTTATCCCGCTCGTATCGCCGCTCGGTTGGGATTACACCTTTCTGTCTTCCGTGCTGGCGATTATGATCGTCCTCAACCATCTCGACGCTTTTCCCCGGCCGGCCAGGATCTTCCTCATCCTGAACTTGGCTGTGGCCGGCCTGTCCATCTTCGACCTCATGGGGCGCGTCCTATACGCCAGATTTATGGCCCTCTCTATCATCTCTTTGAATGTTCTTGTCCTGGCCTCGTTCCTGGCCTGGCTTCGAATGAAGGGCCGGGCCTGAAAAAAAGGGAAAAAAGAAGGGACGACCATCATGAAAAAGGACCTGAACGCGGTTCTGATCATCTGGCTCCTGGCACTTCTCGGCGGCTTCCTGTGGAACGCCGCCCTTTTCGCCGCTCCCCTTTTAAAACGCTCTTCGCCCGTCGTCTCGGCGTTAATTTATGCGGCATTTTCCCCGGTCTGCCATCAAGTCCCTGAAAGATGCCTCTTTATTCACGGCTCCCCTTTGGCTGTCTGCGGCCGCTGTCTTGGCATCTATCTCGGTTTTTCGGCGGGGACAATCCTCTATCCTTTCCTCCGTCGGTTCTCCAAGCCCTTCCTGCCTGCAACCTCGATCTTCATTCTCGTCAGCTTGCCCATCGGCCTCGATACGGCCGGCAATTTTTTGGGCCTTTGGACAAGCCCGCTGGGGCCCCGCCTCGTTGCGGGTTTGATCTGGGGATCCATCCTCCCCTTTTACCTCATCACGGGATTTTATGAGGCCGGGCAACGTCTCAACCGGAAATTCCGCTTGAAATCGTGAGGGAAAACGAAATAGAATGGTCTGACAAAGGAGACGGATCGATGAACGATCAAAAGCCCAACATGCTCCCGCCAGCTCTTATCGGGGGGGCGATCGCCGGCGTCCTCTCGGGTATTCCCTTCCTGAACTGCCTCTGCTGTCTCTGGATCATCGGCGGGTCCGTCCTGGCTACATACCTTTTGACCAAGGATTCTCCCATCTCCCTCACTTCTGGTGATGGCGCCATCGTCGGGGCCCTGGCCGGAATTGTGGCCGCCGTCGTTGAT
>Ga0136653_10001901_pt1 | contig 11438 bp, 8 predicted proteins | sample LakKivw275mmetaG_FD_94866 | JGI IMG/M metagenome (GOLD analysis project Ga0136653, IMG submission 94866) | Anoxic lake water microbial communities from Lake Kivu, Rwanda to study Microbial Dark Matter (Phase II) - Lake Kivu water 275m metaG... | ecosystem: Environmental > Aquatic > Freshwater >... | reverse complement strand
GTGCCGCCGCGGCGGGAACGCTCCAGGGTTAACAATCGTCGGGTCATTTCCTGAAACTCCTCGTCGGTGGGGCCCTTGAAGGTTTTGCCCACCTCCAGGTACTCCCCCGTCCCCTCGTCACGGGCAGCCAGGTGGTAGTTGGAGAGCCACCCGTGGCGCCGCCCATAGCCCCAGTCGGCGGCGACGATCACCAGGTCGAGGCTGAGGACGTGTTTCAGCTTCAGCCAGGCTTTGCCTCGCATCCCCGGCGTGTACTTGCTAGCCAGGTCCTTAGCCATCACCCCCTCGTGCCCAGCCCGATAAGCCTCTTCCGCGAACCTCTGGCCTTCCTCCACCGTCTGAGGGATCAGGCGGGGCACCAGGCTGCGGTTTCCAACGATTTCCTCCAGAGCTTGCCAGCGTTTTTCACAAGGTGCGTCTATCAGACCATGGCCATCAACGTAGAGGAGATCGAACAGGTGGAGCTGGAGAGGGACCTCCCGCACCATGGCCGCCACGTCGTGCACCCTGCGAAAGCGGCGCATCAGGTGTTGGAAAGGGAGCGGGCGGCCCTGGGCGTCCACGGCCACGGCCTCGCCCTCCACGATGGCATCGCGAGCCTGCAGCCCCATCTTGATCTCTTCCACCACGTCGGGCAGGCTGGCGGTCACGTCGGAGAGCTGGCGGGAGTAGATTCTGACCTCGTCGCCCCGCTTGTGGATCTGCACCCGCGCTCCGTCGAGCTTGTACTCCAGGGCCACCCTGCCTTTGTACCGATCGAAGACCTCGGTCAGATCCTCGGCAATTTGGGCCAGCATGGGCTTGAGGGGGCGAAAGAGGCGCACCGTAGCCTGCTTCAGTGCTGCCTCCCCCTCGGTCAGAGCGACCAGGGCCACCTCGCCCAGGTCACCCCACAGCATGTTGGCCCGGCTGACCAACCGGGGTGAGACCCCTGCCGCCTGAGCGATGGCCTCCAGCATGATCCCTTCGCCCACCCCGTGGCGCATCTCGGCGATGACATCCTTGACTATGTATTTGGACTCCACGGGCGAGGCTCGCAGCAGCAAACCATGCAAAAGTGCCTCTTTCCTCTGGCGCGAACCCGGCCCTGCCATGGCCGCAATTTCCTCAAAGGCTCGGTACACGTCCAGGATGGTGAGGGGCGGAGGCTGGGGCGGTTCAGACCGGGCCCGCTCCAGGAGCATCCGCACCGCCTCCCCTGTGTCCTCCGCCTCAGCGAAGATAATCTCACGGTCGGCGCCCGTGGGGCTGACCAATCCGCCCACCACCTTCATAGCCGATTTCCAGCTCAGGTTGAGGGCCCGCCCATCCCATTCGGGGAACACCTGGCCGATGGTCAGGCGCACCCCGGCGGGAATCTCTGCGGGGTCCAGTTTCTGCAGGAACTCGGCCAACAAATTGGCCAGCTCCAGGCGGCTGGTCGTTCTCTCCAACTGTTCGCCCAAGCTGGCCAGCTCAGCGAAAAGGGTTTCCGTCACTTATCCTCCCACATCAAAACACGATCTAGCCTCTTTAGCATCGCCCTTCGGTAAACGGATACAGCTTTTTCGCTATTCTTCTGCCAGTGTCTGCAGATAGTCAGAAAGCACTGACTTGAATTGAGCGAAGACTGATTCTACGCTTTCTACACCTTCACACATCCGCCCCCAATCCAATTCAAAACTATAGCCGTGATAAACGACGTGCCTGAACCTGCGAAACGGTGCCAGGGCAGACGCTAAAGGCTCCTTAAACAAAGCGGGAAGAGACTCATACGGCGGCACACAGAACCGCTTGAACAAGTCCACATGCCAGGTATCACCAGTGGGCAGCGGAACGGCGTGAAAGCGGCTGATGCGTTTGAGGATGTTTTCTACGCCGTTGTAAAATTGCGCCAAGAAAGCAGCAGCGGCGGTCTTTTCCCGAACAGTCGGTTCTCTCCCGGCCAGGTCACGCTGCAAGGCCAACAGTTCTTGCACTGTGGCTTCCATCAATTCCAGCTCGATGGCGATTTCCTCACGTAGTTCTCCTGGCTTCATAGCAGCACCTTCCCTTTGGCTTCAATGAGCCAACTAAAGCGAGTAGGGGGGCTCAAGGGAACAATATCCAGAGGGATCTGTAATTCCTCTTCAAGCCGCGCCCCCAGTTCGTACAGTTTCCATCCGGGAACGCCATCGCAAGCCAGGTCCAGATCATTTGCTTGTGCTGGCGCTTCCAAAGCGCTGCCAAAGAGAATGAGGCGTGTAGCACCATAGGCCTTCGCCAAAGCTATAGCCCTTTCAATTTGCGCTTGCTGGATTCCCATGCTCTTACTCCTTGCTTTCTAATGGTGAGGGCCACGCTGCCGGGGTAGAAATGGAATCTGATGCACGGTTTGGACATCCTGTCACTCTCACTGTGTTATTATACCTCATCCCTCGAAAAAGCGAAGGCCCCACTGTAGTGGGCAGATAGGTTTGTCCGCTATGCACCGGGCACATAGGTTTGTCCGCTTCTATGACCAACTACCATATGTTGGGATTCTAGCTCGATAGCGCCCAACAGCTAGCCCAATCCTCAAGAGGGGCGGACGAATGTCTGTACCCTACATAGCGGTGGAACCTATCATCCCACTACAGGGGTTGGGAGTGGGTGAGGGCAGACATCACCGTCGCTCGATGAGCAAGCCGCCCTCGTCGCCAGCGGCAATGACGGCGCCGAACTTGGTGCGAGCATCGGCTGAAGCAACCCAAAGGTACTCAGAGCGAATCCCCACCGCAGAAAGTTGACTGGCTACCAAACCGGCTAACTTAGCAGCCAACTCGTCGCCCGGGTCAAACAATAGCACCACGCCGAAGCCATTGGGGTAGCCAGCTCCAGCCAGAAGCTCCTTGGCCGAATCCGGGCGGTATGCCATCCCAGGCAAGGTCTCTTTCGAGACGAAGTCCACCAACGCCACTTCCCCGATTTCCCCTTCGAGCGCACCCCAGTTTATGCCGAATCCCAATGCGTTTTGCACCGACTCGTTGCTAAAGGGCCCTCCACCAATCAGAAGGGAAAACCTGGCTGCTATGGTGATGGTCGCGCTCACCTCACGGGATACCTGATCGGCTGTATCGCGAGCCTCAGCGTAGATGGGGAACTTACCATCCTTGCCGGTCCATTTCAGGGGAGGCCATCTTTGACTACATCGGGTGACTCCGCCACAGCTAGCCTCATTCCCTCTGTCAAGATAATCATCCCCTGTGCCCTCGCTCCACCACCGAACGGACTGCAAGCCGAAATCGTCGCTGGCGGCCACACTTACCACAAACGCCTCTCCTTGATTGATGGTTGACGGCTCCACGGTTATCTGCTCCACGGACGGCAGGCCGTCAACGGTGATTTCCACCCGACTAGGTTGGTCGTTGGGGAAGAGTATATCAAACCAATGGACGCCATCCGGGCTGTAGTGCGGCGTGAACCAGTGTTTACCGCCCATGGAGAAGCTCCTGAACTCTATGTAGGTATACTCAGCCCCAGGTTCTAGCAAGAAGTTATCTCTTGGGAGGAAGTCCTGTATGGAACCATCGGGGCCTCGGCCCTTGACCAGGAACTTCGCGGCTTTGAAGGTCTGCCCACCATAGTTGCGCACCGTAAAAATCGCTTTTACGGTGTCTCCAACACGCGGCGTTGGATTGGCCACCACCAACTCCAACTCAGAGACCAAACGCACATTCGCCGGCTCGGGAGTTGACGTGATCGTCGGAGTGGAGATCGGAGTGTATGTCTCAGTGGATGTCGGCGTCGTTGTCGGAGTGGATGTCGGCGTCGTTGTCGGCGTAAATGTTGGAGTGAGTGTCAGCGTTTGAGTCGCTGTGGGCGTGCTTGTCGAAGTTGACGTGACTGTGGGCGTGTCGGTGGGCGCCGGTGTATGTGTGGCAGTCGGCGAAGGTGCACAGGTTACCGCAGTCAGAGCCAACAACACCAGGCAAATAACCTGTGCTATTCGTTTGACAGCCATGATCCACCTCCTGCAGTTTTGTTTAGCTATCCGAGCCAGGTCTCGCATAGCTCGTTGTTTCCCTCGTTGGATTCGACTACATGTCCTCCTGAATCCACAGTGGTACACACTGTGCAATCGGGATCGTAGCAGTTGCCACCTGAAGGCAGAGACTCTTTGAGCGTCGTTGTTGCGCCAACCGCAAGACCATTGACGCCTACAGCCTTTATTTGCCCCAGTGTCGGGTCGGCCCTAATGAGGACTTTGAACGGACCAGCATATGCTTTGCACGATCAGGTCTGTAGGACTCGGCACAGCAACGGTGATGTACACGTAGCTAGTTCGGCCATCGGGCCAGGTTATATCAATCCAGTTGGTGCCATCGGGGCTGTAGTGCGGCGTAAACCAATACTCGCCAGGTGTAGAGAAGCTCCTGCCCCTCGAAGAGGTATCGGTTGTGGCCTCCAGGGATGTATCATGGATCGCCACTGGGATCGCTTCCAGGCACTTGCCGTCCTCCGCGTCGAATACGCCTCCTAAGGCAGTTGTGGCTAGCGTTGATATAGGCGTGACCACCCTCTCAACAACGATTACCTCCGGTGTTGGCAGAACACATGCAGCCGCCAGCAAGCTAAGGGTTAGAACAAAGAATAATGAACTCAACCTTCTCATCATCTCATCTTCCTCATTTTGTTACCTTGCACCCTTGAGCTCAGGCGAGTTCAAAGATGATGCCATCAGTTGTCTGCATGTAGAGCACAGGGATGCCCCAGTCGTGGATGTCGAACCCCAGGTCTGCGGCTATGGCATTGCGTGCCATGGAGACGGCGTAATCCACCTGTCCGTTGCGAAGGAGGGCCTCGTAGAACCTGGCGGCGAACTTCTTCGCTGGTTCATCGCCAATGGGGGACTGCATACCCACTGCCGCCAGGAGCTTCCCCTCTCGCAACAAGGTGGGCGCCAGCCCAGCCAAGGCCCCTTTCTCCGCGCTGGCCGCGCTGCGGCAAGTGTTCAAGACCACCAAGGCCGGCGGCCGCTTGCTCTGAGCATGATAAGCTCGGAAGAGGCCGCTTAGCTCCTCCTCGAAGATTCGCAAGCCGCGGCCCTCCTTGTCTTTGAGGTAAAGCAATCCCCCGCTATCTTCTTGGAAATCCCCGTGAGCGATGAAGTGGACGATATCATACCCTTCTTTGCCTAGCTCGGAGTGAAGGGCCTCCATGGTAGCCTCTTCATGGAACTTCCACTCCACCACCTGGCCCTTGGTGTTCAGCTCTCGCCAGACTACCTCCAGGCTCTCCTTCTCCTCTTGGACGGCGATGGGCTTCAGGCCCTTCTCCGCTAGATCGCGGGGATTGGCGATCACAGCTAGGATCCTCAGGGGTCGGGTCGTCCTCGACCTCTCGACGGCCTCCTCGGGAGGGCGATAACGGGTCACTGCCACCTGGGGCGAGGCTCCTAGGAAGCCCAACCTCTCTCCGCCATACATATACTCCCAGGGCAGAGAGGCCAACCCTGAGGCATCCTCCTGGAAGCACAAGCGCAGGCGCACCGACCTTCGCCAGCGGGTCCTCTTGAGCAGGTGCTCCCTGATCTCGTCCACGAAGATGGCGTCGAAGAGGCGACCGCCCAGGTATTGCAGGAACCTTCCATCCACCTCCCCATCCTGTAGCCTCTTCACCATGCTTGACATCTCGTCACCAGGCAGAGAGGTGCGGAGGGGGGAAGGCACGATCTCCCGGCGCGGCGCAAAGAGGTCCGGCGGCCTCACCCCCAACCCCCGAAGCGCCTTCCCCACAGCAGCCCAAACCTTCGGGCGAGGGTTGGACGCGCTCACCACGAGTTCGAAGGCTCCTTCGCCCCGGCCGACCACCACCTCCAGGTCGCTGTATCGGTGTTCTTTGCTGAAGCGGCGAAGGACAGGGTAGGCTAGCGCTGCGACCGCCACCAAGACATACAACTCGGGCAACGTCCAGAGTGGCTGAGGCCTCACCGTGATGGGTAGGCTGGCTGGGGAGGAGAAGTTCAAATCCGCGTCCACAGCTCGGACCTGGAAGCGATAATGGGTATCGCCCCAGACCTTTCGATACCTGAGGGGGTAGGGAGCGAATGCATTGGAGGTTAACACCTCGGACTCATCCCAGCCCTCCAATTTATAGCGGTAGCGCAAATCCTGGGGATGGGTCCGGAAATCGCCCCCCACGAGTTCTATGCGGACATTGTTCTCATCATGATCCAGGATTATGCCCTCTTCCGAAGGCTGGCGAGGGTCTTTTTCGTCGCCGACGTAGAGTTGGATGCGTACCCAGGGCGGCTCTCTGCTAGGACGATAGCGGCTGAGGCCGCCGAGCGTGCCGAACCAGAGATCCCCCTCATCGTCCCACCAGATAGAGAGGACAGTGTCGTGGGCCAGGCCGTCGTCCGTGGTGAAGGCCGACTCCTCCCAGACCCCCTCCTCTCCGTTGGGGCGAGCATACGTCCCACCATCGGTGCCCAGCCATAGGTTGCCCAGGCCATCTTGGAAGATAGCATGGATGTGGCGCTCGGCTAGATACGGCTGGTCGAAGGCCCGCTCCTGGCGCCGATAGCGAATCGCCCCGCGGTTGGTGCCGAACCAGATGTCGCTGTGGCTGTCTTCTTGGATGGCTAACACGTTGGGGATGTCATGACCACCATAAGAGGAGAGGTCGAATCCTTCGAAGCACCCTTCCTCATAGCGGCTTACCCCGCTGGGGGTGCCCACCCAGAGGATGCTGCTGCTGTCCAGCAAGATGGTGTTCACATTGTTGGAGACCAGGCCATCCTCGACGGTGAAGGAGACGAGTCCCCCCTCGTCGAGGCGGCACACCCCCTGGTTGGTGGCAAACCAGAGGGCGCCTGCTGCATCTTGGGCGATGGCTCTCACCTCCTTGCCAACCAACTCAGGGGGCTTTTCGAATCGGCAGCCATCGTAACGGTAGGCCCCGTCGCTGGCGCCGAACCAGAGGGCACCTTCCCTTTCTTGCCCAATGGCCAAAACAGCCCTCCCAGTGAGGTAGGGAGCGAACCGATTCCCATCGAAGCTGCAAGCGCCGTTGTCGGTGCCTATCCAGAGGTCGCCCCTCTCGCCGCGCCAGATAGCCCTCACTTGATTGCTGGGCAAGCCATGCTCAGTGGTGTAGTTCTGCCAGAAGTGCCCTTTGAAGCGTCCCAGCCCGCCGGTGGTGCCGAACCACAGACAGCCCTCTTTGCCGTCCTGCCAGATGGTCTGGACGTACTTGCCGACCAGGCCAACGGGGACAGCGAGGGGGATGACCTCTTGACCATCGTAGCTGCTCACCCCCTCGACCGTGCCAAACCATAGGCGACTCTCGGCATCCTTGAAGATGGTCACTACACGCTCATCGTACAGGGGACCGTCTTCAGGGGTGAAAGCCTTGACAATCGCCTGCCGTGCCTCATCGTAGCGATAAACCCCGTGATCGGTGCCGACCCAAAGGTCACCCCGGTGGTCCTGTCCGATGGCCCAGACTCCCCCTGTCTCAGCGAGGGGCACATTAGTGAAGTCCTGGCCGTCGTAACGAATCACCCCAGCCTCGGTGCCGATCCAGAGGCTGTGTCTCTGGTCATCCCACCAGACCGCCCGCACCGTGTACTGCTTTAGATACTGCTCTGGCTCCCCTTGCCCCTCATAGCGATACACCCCGTAAAGGGTGCCGAACCATAGGGCGCCGTCCTGATCCTGAGCGATGGAGTAGGTGAAGTCGGAGATAGGGACTTCCTGGATGGCAAGACCAGCAGGGGGCTGGTAGTAGACGCCGTCCTCGGTGCCGAACCACAGTCTGCCTTCGCGGTCGAGCAGGATGGCATCCACTTGGCGATTGTCTAGGTCTGGGCAAGGGGTGAATGCATGGCCGTCGTAGCGGTAGGCACCATGGGCGGTTCCCAACCACAGCCTGCCCTCGCCGTCCTCGGCTATGACCCGCACGTCGTCGGAAACCAACCCTTCGGCCGGAGTGAAGACATCCCAGCCGCCAGAGCCTTGCCCCTTAGCCAAGAAGGGGCTCGCCAGCAGGAGCAGGGTCACAAAAAGCGGCAAAAGGATAAGCTTTCTCATCATCTTGATAGGTTTGCCCCAAACTTGGTCCAACCGGCCAGGTAAACGTTCGTACCGCTCGCACAATGAGGTGGTTCTCGCCTTGCTTGCTCATTCCAAGGCAGCACGTAGAGCCTTCTCGAAGTCGTATGACGTCCGCTCGCCCTTCCGCAAGCCAAGGCTATGGCGCAGGCCATCCTCAGACATCTCCCGCCACTCGAAACCAAACCCCTCACTATCAGCCCAACGTTGTATCAACTCTGGGATGCGATCATCCGGCTTAGCAAGCTCGATCATGAGCGTGTAATCGTCGAGTGTCTCGATTCCGACAATGCTCTCGCGAAGTATGTCTCTCTCCCGCTCCGTGAGACCTGTAGGTGGTGGCGTTTCAGGTTCCGGTGGTTGGGCCACCACCAGCTCAACCGGCGTGCCTGGGGCGACTTCTACGCTAGGCTCAGGATTTTGCCAGATAACCGTGCCCGGCTGCTGATCGGATACCTGATCCTTGATCTGTCCAACCTGAAGATTGGCGGCCACGATGATCTCCATTGCCTCGTCCACATGCTTCCGGACCACATTGGGCACAACCACTGTCTCCTTCCCGTTCCTCAGCTTCACGAGTGCGAAGATGCTCGTGTGGGCGATCTTCCCCTCAGCCCAACGAATGTCGGCCTTGACCTGAGCATCGCCCTTCTCGCAGCCGGGTATGGTGAGGATCGTCAAGGAATCGTACGCCTTGTAACCGTGCCCCGTCCCGATGTCGAAGAGGATGGTCGCCGCCGGGGAGAGTGTCAACCCGCTGGGGTCAATCTCCACCCCTTTGAGGGCATCGGACAGAGGCTTGTCAGGGCAGTACTTTTGCACCAATTGCTTAGTCTCGCTCGCGGGGATAGGATCCACGCTTTTGATATCCTCTATCCCCGCTGCAGTACCGCTGATGACCACCTCGCCATCGGGGGACTGAGCCTTGTACACCGGCGGTGTCGGAGTAGGGGTAGGCGTTGACGTGGGCGTCGGCCTGAACCAGGAACAGCACGCACAGCCGGTCAACACCAGTGATGAGATGAGTAGCAAGATGCCAAGACCGATAACTGTTGAACGTTTCATTATTCGCCTCCTTGTTTCAGGATTCGAGCTTCCCGGTAAACACGGCGAAAGGCGCTGGCGATAAACTTGGCGTGGTCAGAAACCAGTACAAAACTAGTCTATCCGGAAAGTCTTTTTCATCACGGCACCTGATGGATCCGCCCTCCATTCGGCCTTGATCTCAACGCCCTTTGGGGCCTCCCCGCCTTTCTCCCTTTGTGGATAATAGAGAGTCTCTCCGGTGAGAATGTAATTGGTCAGGCCGGACCAGATCTTGCGTTCCTCCTCGATGTCAGTAGGGTTGTCAAAGCCGAAATTAGTGAGCAGGTCTTGACGGAAGAGATCGAAGCAGCTCTTGACCAGTTCGCCCATAGTTAAGGCAGTGGCTATAGAGCTGCGGTAGAGGAGGCACGAGGCCAGCAAGATGGCCAGACCTAGAGCGACATAGCGCGGATCAGGTAGGTAATAGCTGGCTACAAAGGCTTCTAAGCCGAAGACGGCGGAGAGAAGGGACAGGTTGAGGAGGAAGTCCAAGGTCATCTTCTCGTCGCCGAGCATCGCCTTGTAGCCGTCTGAGATGACGCCCAGCAGGCGCGGCCAGAAGGTCACGCCGTCCATGCCATAGCGGTAAGAGGGGTACTCCTCCATAACAGCGAAGGCGTTGCCCAGCCGTGTTGGGGTCAGCCGCCTCTCGTCGCAGGGCAGGAGAGAACTCTCCGCGCTATCCCCCGAAAGGAGCTCCTGGTGCTTCTTGTCAATGGCCACAGCCAGGCTGTCCCTGGCCCGCCCTGGTTTCGCCTGCGCATACTCTCGCCGGAGAGCGTTCAGCTCTGCGTAGAGCTCCTGGTGGCGCTTCCGATTACGGCTGAGAAATGGCCTGAGCAGAAAATCCCTCTCGAACCGATAGGCGCCTTCGTACAACTTGATTATCGGGGTGTTCAGGGCCATCAAGATCGCCCCGATGACGAAGGGTAACAAGAAAAGAACGAGATCGCCCACGTTCAGTTCAAAAAGGAGCATCTTATTGCCCAGTTGCTCCGGCAGGCGGCCGGTGAAGATAAGTAGGCGATTGAGGAGGACGAAAACGAAGGAAGGGATGAAGGCGGCGACGAGGAAGACCTTGCCCAAAGCAGAAGGCAGATTTTGCCACATGGTTCTTTACTCCTCCACGTCCTCGAATAGGTAGCCGCAGTGAGGACAATGGTATTGCAGCACACCGCCCTCTATGCGAGGCTCGTAGAAATCGAACTCCCCTTGGCAAGAAGGACACCTACGGGGGGGACGCAACGCATTGACCACGTCCCCTTTAAACAGGGGGAACCTTGGCCCGTAGAGGCGGGGAACGTCGCCAGTTATCCCCAGTGTGGTCTGATATAGAACGCCCACAGGAGCGCCCTTTTCGAAGACGACGGTGCATCGGCCAGGGCTGCGACACATTAACCGCCTCGCCTCACCAATCCCGCTCTCCACGTCCACCGGCTGGCATGCCCCCGGCAAGCCAGGTATTTGGTTCAGAGCCAGGCTAAGGATGGTAGACCCCAGTTTATCGGCTATCCCTGTCAAAGTGTCCTTAAGCTGGGAGTAAGGCATCACGGCGAAATTGCCTTCGACTAAGGCTAGGATTACATGCGGGGTTTCCTTGGCCTGAAGGACCTGAACTGCCTCCTCGATTCTCGCTTCACCAGACAAAACAATGAACTCCCTTGACATCTTCTCTTTAACTGACATTCTGTACCCTCCTTTCTTGAATCATGCTGCTTTTGTTTACCGATACAATTATACTCTCTTCTTCTGTCGCCAGCAAATAACATCTTGAAAGAGGCGCATTTTGCTGGTATGGGTGAACCCTTGCGGTCGCCCCTGGAGGCAACCGCAAGGGTTGCCCTTGATCACTCTAAAAGCAAAAGGGGCGGAGTCTCCAACGACCCCACCCCTTCGAGTGAACTTTTACCGCTTGGTGTACTGTGGCGCCTTGCGGGCACGCTTGAGCCCAGGCTTCTTCCTTTCCTTCATGCGTGCATCCCGGGTCAGAAAGCCGCCCTTACGCAAAACGGGCCGCAGATCTGGGTTGGCCGCCAACAAGGCGCGAGCGAGACCCTGGCGCACAGCCCCCGCTTGCCCAGATACTCCGCCCCCCTGAACCTTGACCGAGACATTGAACGTGCTCACGGTGCCCGTGACCTTCAGCGGCTCCAGCAAGTGCAGCACATCTTGCTTGCGCGAGAAGTACTCCTCCGCTGGCTTGTCGTTAACGACGACTTTGCCCTCGCCAGGATAGAGCCGCACCCGAGCGCTAGCCGTCTTGCGTCGTCCTACTCCCTCATAATAATACCCTTCCGC
>Ga0136653_10001899_pt1 | contig 11440 bp, 10 predicted proteins | sample LakKivw275mmetaG_FD_94866 | JGI IMG/M metagenome (GOLD analysis project Ga0136653, IMG submission 94866) | Anoxic lake water microbial communities from Lake Kivu, Rwanda to study Microbial Dark Matter (Phase II) - Lake Kivu water 275m metaG... | ecosystem: Environmental > Aquatic > Freshwater >... | reverse complement strand
TGACACAGGTATTCCGACCGGCGCATCACAGCCAAACAGCGCAGACAGGAATGTCTGTGCCACCCTTGAACACAAGCTCCGCCATCTTTTCGCGTACAACGACGAGCCGCACCCGTTCACGCCGCCGGAAGTGGACGCCCTCATCGCCGTCATTGACGGCCTCAAAACGCTCGACCCGGCGGTCGGATCGGGCGCGTTTCCGATGGGCATCTTGCACAAGCTCGTTTTCATTCTCGGCAAACTCGACCCGCGCAACGAGAGCTGGAAGGAGCGGCAGATCGCCCGTGTCCGCGACACGCTGGCGACCGCCGAAAAGATCGAGGACGCCACCGCTCGCGAGCGCGCCGTGCGTGAACTGGAGCAGCACATCGCCGGCATCAACGAAGCCTTTGAGAACAACGAACTGGATTACGGCCGCAAACTCTACCTGATCGAGAACTGCATCTACGGCGTGGACATCCAGCCCATCGCCGTCCAGATCGCCAAGATGCGGTTCTTCATCTCGCTGATCGTTGACCAGCGGGCGGACCCGGACGCAGCAAACCTCGGTGTGCGCCCGCTGCCCAACCTGGAAACCAAATTTGTCGCCGCGAACACGCTGATCGGTATTGATCGCCCCGGTCAACAAATATTGCGGTATGACGACATTGCCGCCAAAGAGACGGAATTACGCAAAGTGCGGGAAAAACACTTTAATGCGAGGACTCCTGCCAGCAAAGCCATGTACCGCGAACGAGACAAGAAACTCCGTTCTGAAATAGCAGCATTGCTCAAGAAAGATGGCTGGGGCGGTGAAGTCGCGAAAAAGCTTGCTGACTGGGATCCCTACGACCAGAACGCCTCCGCCTCTTTCTTCGATCCCGAGTGGATGTTTGGCGTGATGAAGGGGTTCGACATAACTATTGGAAATCCGCCCTACGTTCGTGCAGACGAACAATCCAACTGGAATCGCCGCCAGCGTGAACAAATCCTTGCCGGTGGAAACTACGAGACGCTTTGGGAAAAGTGGGATCTCTTCGTACCTTTCATCGAAAAGGGCTATAAACTGCTCAGTCCCGGCGGCGTTACCACGCTCATCGTTTCCGATGCCTTCTGCCACGCCAAATACGCGCAGAAGCCGCAGAACTGGTTTCTCCAGCACGCCCGCATTCTGCGCCTCGACTTTTGCAGTGGCCTGCAAATTTTCGATGCCGCTGTCCACAACCTCATTTACTTTTTTCAGAAGGCAGACGGTGCACGCAACGTTCCTAAACGCCGAGTTCACCTTGAGGAATTTGGTAACGTCAGCCTCCTGCCTTCTGATGAGCAATCAAAACTTACCTACCGAGCGTTCTTCCCGGAGGACCGAGAAGCAAGAATGGTTAGCGTCCCTGCAAAATCACTTGGAGAGATTTGCTACATTAGCGTTGGGATGGTCGTTCACGCAGACGAAAAAGTAGCGCAAGGCGCATTCGAGCTTGAGGATTTAGTTTCCGACCGAAGGGATGCCACGCATCCGTGCCGCTTTGTGGAAGGTAAGCACCTCGAAAAGTGGCTGCCATCGACGAACAAGTGGCTTGAATGGGGCACAGACCGTGCACCAAGCTTATTCAGGCGACCAACGTTTCCCGAACTCTATTCTGTGACAGAGAAGATATTCACCCACCGGACAGCAGGTGAGGGACTACGCAGTTGCTATGATGAGGATCAGACGCTGTGCAACCACACGATCATGGTCTGTCTACCATGGCACGGACTGAAAGGAGTTCGCAATGCATCAATCAAGAAGTCGGCGCGTTACAAGGATGAACGCACGCCACGCCCGGATTTACCCAAGCGGGAGGAACTGGAAGCCACCAGCCGCCGCTTTGTCGTGAAATATCTGCTCGGCGTGATGAACTCGACCATGGCGCGCGATTTCCTCCGTGCCAACCGCCGCAGCAACACTGACCTCTACCCGGATGATTGGAAAAAACTCCCCATCCCCGACGTTGATTCCTCCGCCCAGGAACCTATCATATCTTTAGTTGACCGCATCCTCGATGTCAAAAAGGCCGACCTATCTGCGGACACCTCGGCGATAGAGAAGGAGATTGACCGGATGGTATATGAGCTTTACGGTCTGACGGAAGAAGAGATTGCGATTATCGAAGGGAGAGAATAAAATTTTGCAAATGGCTCATCCGGTTCTTGCATACTTGTCCCGGGTGTCTTGCTCCTGCTATCTGTTTGATATAACCCACATGGAAATGCAGGTGTAAAAAAATGGAAATTACGAAATCTCAGCTTATAAAGGAACCAAAATACTGGGGTCGCCATATCGTCATACTTGGGGCTGGGGCAAGTGTCGCATCGTTTCCTCACGGTGACGCTAATGGAAAAAGACTGCCGACGATGGATAACTTAATTGAGATGCTTGGTCTCGAATCGGCATTAGAACGGGGAGGGGTTAAGAATAGCCGTCGCAACTTTGAAGATCTTTACAGTGAGTTGTACGAGAATGATCCTGGATCACCATTTCTCAAAGAAATTGAGGAGATCATATATACTTATTTTGACAGTCTAAAACTCCCAGAATTACCAACCGTGTATGACCATTTATTGATGTCCCTTAGGCCCAAGGATATTGTTGCAACTTTTAACTGGGATCCATTCCTCTTTGATGCGTGGAATCGAAATAAGGATAAAGTTCCAGTTCCGGAGATTATTCACCTTCACGGCAACGTCCGCTTAGCGTATTGCCCAGAGCACCCTGTCTATGGTGAACACGGCATGTATTGTCCAGAATGTGATAGAGAGCTTATCCCCTCTCGGCTACTCTACCCTGTCGCAATGAAGAACTATGTCAACGACCCTTTTATCAAAACAGAATGGGAAGTTTTAAAGAAAGGTCTGCGTCAGGCAAGGACCATAACAATTTTTGGCTATGGAGCACCGACTACGGATAAAGAAGCAGTTGATATTATGAATAGTGCATGGGACAAGGACAATCGATTAATCGAAAGAACGGAGGTCATTGATATAAAAGACAAAGAAGTCCTGTGGACGCAGTGGGAACCTTTTATAATAAGAACTTACCTTGATTGCCCTGAGAACTTTTATCAATCACGTTTAGCAGACTATCCGAGAAGAACTTGTGAAGCGTTATTAGCTCAAACATTTTATGGCCAATGGGTTGAGAATAACCCCTTGCCATCGGATGCTAATTTTGATGAACTATTCCTTTGGCTAAAGCCATTAGTTGAGGCTGAGCATGTATTGGATGCTGTCTGAGAATTTATAGAGGCTTTTAGTTCACAACTAAAGGGCGTCCAGCACGTCCGTTATTGAACTGGCCCCCGTCAAGTGAGTGGAGAAAGTCTTTTATCAGGAGAAGGAGAATCCCATTTTGATGATACCAATTCAAGACACAACCAGTATTTTCAACATTTACTGTGACGAGAGCTGCCACCTGGAGCATGATCACCAGCCGGTGATGCTTTTCGGTGCCGTGTGGTGCCTTCAGGAAGAAGTTGCTCGATTCACCGAAGCTATTCGGAAGCTAAAGGAGAAACATCATGCAAGGGGCGAGTTGAAATGGTCGAAGGTTTCCGCCTCGCGGGAATCGTTCTTCCTGGCCATGATCGATCTTTTCTTTTCAAGTCCTGGTCTCAATTTCCGATGTCTTATCGTCAACGACAAGGCGAAGTTGGATCATGCCTATTACAATCGCGGAAGCCACGATTCCTTTTACTACAAAATGTACTATTACCTGCTCCGCAACATTATTTCCGATATGAATCGGTATGACATCTATCTGGATATCAAGGATACCAGAAGTCAGTTGAAAATTGATTTCCTCCACGAGGTGTTGTGCAACAGCTTGAATGATTTTGACCACAGGGTAATCCGCAGAATCCAGCATGTTCGATCTAAGGAGGTGGAACTGCTTCAACTGGCCGATTTTTTGATGGGGGCAATTGCATATAAAAACAGAAATCTTATTGAAAACAAAACAAAAATGGTGGTTATCGATAGGATCTGCCGGTTATCCGGGAGGAGCCTGCAAACCAGCACTCCGCCGTGGGAAGAGAAATTCAATCTCTTTATTTTCACGCCGAGGGAGACATGCTGATGGCAGATTTACCGGATTTTTTGCCTCCAATTATTGATTTAGGGGGAACATGGGAGGAAATCCTATATCGACTGTATTCGGTTTTCCGCCATGATTTTAAAGAAAGCTCTGTTAGACACAATGGTATGAGGGTTATTTTCGACGGCAGGATCATGCCGGACGGTCAGGGAAAGGAAGAGGGTTTCTGGCATGTCGTTTCAGGGAAGGATACGGAATGCAAAGAAAGGTTGATCGATTATCGCCGGGCTGAGCGCCTGCCTTGGGCAAGACCCATGATGGAAAGCTCGGCAAGAAATGAAATCAAGGTCTTCGATTACGATCATGGCACTAAGGATGTCGGCGTGAGACGTTATGTCTGGTTGGCCGATTATGATTATGTACTTATTCTCCAGAAGAAGAAAAGGGCCATGTTTTGGGTGACTGCTTATTATATTGATTCGAATCGGGGGCGAAGGGATCTGATGCGGAGGTATGAGCAAAGGGCCTAAAAAACAGCGACCGCCTTTCCAAGCGGCCCCCGAGCTCCTGCCACCTCCATTGGTGGATGAGTTGGTTTACATGTAAACCAACCCTTGCCGTTTGTCAAGGACATTATTTTTCAGATCATGAAAGCATACTTGATAATGTTCCGCTCGATTGCGGACGGGATTCGCCGTTGCGACAAGAAGGTTCAGATTGCGCTTTGCAAAGAGGTGTCGCAGGTTTGGAAAGCCGTTGGTTTGGAAGGAAAAGGACTGTTTTGCAACTGCATCGGTTGACGGATGATGGGATTGATGCGCGTATGCCATACTCTATAGAAATATCTTGTATTTATTGGCAAATTATTCAATAATTCTGCTCAAGGACAATCATCATGGTTGATATCGATAAACAGATTTCCTATTGGAAGGAAAACGCCGACGAAGATTGGGAAGTTGCTCAGCAACTCCTTGAAAGCGGTCGAATCCGCCACGGTTTGTTTTTCGCTCACCTGGCACTGGAAAAGATGCTCAAGGCGCTTGTTTGCAAAAATACCGGTGATCTGGCACCTCGAATCCACAACCTGAACCGCCTGAGCGGGTTGGCTGGTGTTGTGGCAAATTCAGAGCAGTTGGACATTCTGGCGGAAATGAATGCATTCCATATTGAAGGACGCTACCCCGAAACGTTGACGAAGCCGCCAACGATAGAGGAAGCCGTCCGGTATATGAAGCGGGCAGAGGAGGTGCTTCGATGGTTAACGAGTCTGTCGTAAAAGGCGTTAGAAATTACCTGCGGGCCTTGCAGGATCAGGGACTGATCGTCAACTTCGGGGTGGTTTTCGGATCGCAGGTTCAAGGCATGTCTGATATGTGGAGCGATATCGATTTACTGGTTATTTCTCCCCGCTTCGATGATCTGCGGGAACGTGGAGATATTGATCTTCTTTGGCGTGTTGCAGCTCGCACCGATAACCGCATCGAACCGATCCCCTGCGGCGAACGGCAATGGATTGAGGACGATTCCAGCGCCATCATTGAAATCGCCCGGCGCGAGGGCCAGCCGATCGCCATATCGGAAGACACATAATCATGCCTGCCCACGACATCATCGACAACCGCCGGAAAAAACTGGTGGATCATATCGACTGTCTTGCGGCGAAAAAGGAAATAAACATTGACAGGAGCTGTACGAAAAGAGATACTTCCAAAAGTACAGATGAAGGAGGACGTATGCCGAAAAGCCTGTCCATCATTGAAGCAAGAAAAAAACTGACGAATATTCCGGAACTTTTTGAGCAGGAGGCGGATCTGGACGTCGTCGCCATAACCAGGCGGGGAAAGCCGGTCATGGCCATTATGCCCTGGGAGCTTTACGAAGCCCTTGAGGAAACCCTGGAGATTTTGGGGGATGAGGCACTGATGATGCAACTTAGAGAAAGCATAGAGGAGCTGAAAGCAGGACAGCTTATCCCGTGGGAAGAAACCGGCGCCGGGGCGGGGCGGTGATGTGGCCTGTTTTCATCACGCCGGCGGCGCAACGGATGCTTCAGGCAATTCCGGACGGGCGGATCAGGGGAAAGATCGGGGATGTCATTGACCGTCTTCGGCAGGACCCGGAAAAACAGGGGAAAGCTCTGTTGGGTGAGCTTGCGGGATACCGGAGTATTCGGGCCGTTGGGCAGCGGTATCGCATTGTCTACAAGGTCGAGAAAACGAGGGTGATCGTCATTGTCGTGGCTGTCGGCCTTCGTAAAGAAGGAGCAAAAAGAGGCATCTACGCCCTCGCCAGGAAACTTCTCCGCCTTCGGCTGACGGAGTGAGGGAGGGATAATCTATGCCTGCCCATGACATTATTGACAACCGTCAGGAAAAACTGGTGGATCATATCAACCGGATTCTTGACTCCAGCGACGCGGCGCGATTTGCCGTGGGTTATTTCTTCCTTTCAGGACTGACGGCCATTTCGGAAAAACTCTCCCGCATCAAGGAATTACGGCTGCTCATCGGCAATACGACCAACCGGGAAACCCTGGAACAGTTGGCCGAAGGGTATCACCGTCTGGAGATGGTTGCCGACGCTGCCGAGGCGGAGCGGTATCCGAAACGGAGCGACATCAGACAGATGTCGGTGGAGACAACGTACAGCATCCGGACGGGCATGGAACTGATGGATCAGACGGACGAAGGGGAATCGCTGGTCAAATCCCTGGTGCGCATGATCGAAGAAAAACGCCTCAAGGTTCGGGTTTACATGCGGGGTCGTCTCCATGCGAAGGCGTATATCTTCGATTACGGCGCCGTTTACGACCGCAGCGGCAAACCTGTAAATCGTCACGAAGAAGGAATCGCCGTGGTCGGCTCTTCCAACCTGACCCTCTCCGGCGTCACCCACAACACGGAACTCAATGTGATCGTCCAGGGAAACGACAACCATGCAGAGCTTGTCCGATGGTTTGAAGACCTCTGGAAAGAGGCGCAGGAGTTCGACGAGACCCTGATGCAGGAGATGAAGGCATCCTGGGCGATAGCGCCGGTACGGCCCTATGACATCTACATGAAAACCCTCTATGCCCTGGTCAAGGACCGCATTGAAGGAGGAGACGATCAGGATGTTCTCTGGGATGATGAGATCACGCGAAGACTGGCGGATTTCCAGAAGGTTGCCGTCAAGCAGGCTGTGCAGATCATCCGGGACTATGGCGGGGCTTTTGTATCCGACGTGGTGGGTCTTGGAAAATCCTATATCGGCGCCGCCATTGTCAAGCACTTCGAACGCGTGGAACACGCCCGACCTTTAATTATCTGTCCGGCAACGCTGGTCGAGATGTGGGAACGCTATAACGAGGTCTATCAGCTCAATGCCCGGGTTCTGTCCATGGGGTATCTCCGGGAAAGGGACGACCAGCCGGTACAATTTCTCAAGGAAGAGGTAATCTACCGGGATCGAAACTTCCTGCTTGTCGATGAAAGTCATAATTTCCGCTATGCCGACACCCAGCGTTACAAGATGGTGGAGGCATTCCTGGAGACAGGAAAGAAATGCTGCTTCATTACCGCCACCCCCCGGAACAAGAGCGCCTGGGATGTTTACTACCAGATGAAGCTCTTCCATCAGGATGACAAGACGGAGCTGCCCATAGATCCGCCCAATCTGAAAGAATATTTTCGCCTGATTGAAAAGAGAGAAAAAGACCTTCCCGACCTGTTGTCCAATCTTCTTATCCGCCGAACACGGAATCACATCCTTAAATGGTATGGATTTGACTCTGAAACCCATCGACAGATCGATCCTTCCCATTTCAGAGATTATCAAGACGGCCGACGCCGGGCTTACGTCATGGTGGCGGGGAAGCACCAGTTCTTCCCCAAACGGGAGCTGGAAACGATTGAATACAGCATTGAAGAAACCTACCAGGGTCTCTATCACGAATTGCGCGGATATCTCGGCAAAGCCTCCCGGAAGGGACAGCCGGTCAAGCCGCCGCCCAACGAGCTCACCTATGCCCGATATGGCCTGTGGCATTATGTCGTCAAAGAGAAACAGAAAAAGGAGCCCTATGCCAGCCTCCACCGGGCCGGTTCCAACCTGCGCGGCCTGATTCGGGTTTTACTTTTCAAGCGCTTTGAATCGAGCGTTTATGCCTTCCAGGAAACGGTACGCCGTCTCTTGACTGTACATAAGCGATTCGTGGAAGCCCTTTCGCAAGGATTCGTACCCGCCGGGGAGGATGCCCAGGCCATCCTTTATGAACCGAATCAGGACGAAGAGCAGGACCTGATGGATGCCCTCCGTCAGGTCTCCGGCAAATACAATGTCGCCGATTTTGACCTGCCAAGACTGAAGGAACACATTGCTCACGATATCCGATTGCTGGAAAAGATGCTGAAACTAATCGATCCCATCACGCCTGATCAGGATGCCAAACTCCAGACGCTGATAAAAAAACTTAAGGAAAAGCCGCTGTTGGACGGTAAGCGGCTGATCTTTACCCAATACGCCGATACAGCACGATACATCTTTGAAAACCTTAATCCCGGGAGCGCGCGGCAGGATATTGACGTGATCTTCAGCGGAGACAAGAGCAAAGTCAGGGTTGTCGGGCGCTTCGCTCCCAAGGCAAACCCTGAATACCGCTTCACTGCTGGAGAGAAAGAATTGATGATGGTCGTTGCCACCGACGTCCTCGCCGAAGGTCTCAATCTTCAGGACTGCGACAAGATCATCAATTATGATCTTCATTGGAATCCGGTCAGATTGATCCAGCGATTTGGTCGCATTGACCGGATCGGCTCGGAACACGATGTGGTCTATGGTTTCAATTTCATGCCTGAAACCGGAATTGAGCGCAATCTCGGTCTCCGCGAGAAACTTCATCACCGCATTCAGGAGATTCATGATACGATCGGGGAAGACTCGGCTATCCTCGACCGATCTGAGCAACTGAACGAAGAGGCGATGTACGCCATTTATGAAAAGAAAGGCAGCCAGCTTTCGCTGTTCGAAGAAGAGGAGGAATTTCTGGATCTCAACGAGGCGGAAGAAATCATGAGGCAGTTGCGCCGCGACAATCCTACGGAATATGATCGAATTGCCGGCCTTCGGAACGGCATCCGTACGGTAAAACCTTCAGCAACCAAGGGACTCTATGTCTTCTGCCAGGCGGGCAGGTACCAGCAGCTATTCCTTTTAAACGCAAGGCGGGAGATTACCTCCAGAGATATACCCCGCATCCTCGGCGTGATCAAATGCGATCCTGAACTGAAAGCGCTCGATATTCCGCCCGGTTATAACGCCGACGTGATGCGTGTCAAACGACAATTTGCAGAGACGGTCAAGCAACGACAGGCGGAACTGGAACACACGCTATCGTTGTCACAGGGACAGCGTTATGTCCTCCGTGAACTGAGAGTATTGTTTGGTCTTAGTAATGACGATGAAATAAAGATCCAAATTAACATTCTTGAAAAAGCCTTTCGCGGTCCGATGACCACGGCGATCAACCGTGAACTAAACCACATCCGTCGCAATGGGATGACAGGTGAACATCTTATGCGGGCATTGACGGAGCTCTATCATCAGCACAGCATGAGGGATTGGTCGGAGCGACGCAACCGGAGATCTGAAGATCAGATCATACCGAAGATCGTCTGTAGCGAGGGACTGGCGTAATAAACTGAAGCTTGTATGCCCATGCTGAAAAACATCCGGAGAACATTTCAGGGCCTTTTTCTGCTGGTTTTTCTTTGGCTTTTTCTGCAGACAGAATCGAAAGGGGCAAATGAACTCGGTTATCCCGTCAAGATTTTTCTCGACATGGATCCCCTCATTTTCATCACGACAGTCCTGTCGTCCCGCTCTTTAGACCACATTCCTTACCTTGCTGTTGTGATCATCATTGCCACTGTATTGTTGGGAAGGTTTTTCTGCGGCTGGCTCTGTCCGCTCGGCACCCTGAATAATCTGGCGGGTTCCCTGAGAAGATGGCGTTTCAATACCGCCCCGAGAAACTGGCACAGACTGAAGTATTATATTCTCATCTTCCTTTTGACATCTTCTCTTTTTTCCCTGCAGCTTGTCGGTGTTCTCGACCCGCTGTCTTTGCTGATACGATCTTTTTCCCTGAGCGTTTATCCCCTCATCAGCTATGCAACCGGCGCCATGTTCGATACGTTCTATGGTTTGAATGTTCCGGTTCTCGTCAGCGTCACCGAGGCCATATACGGTTTCCTGAAAAAAGTTATTCTTCCCTTCCAGCAGCCCTTTTTTCTTCAGAGCGTTTTTGTGGCCCTCTTGTTTTTTCTTATCTTGGGTTTGAATCTTGTGGAAAGAAGGTTCTGGTGCAAGTATCTGTGCCCCTTGGGCGCCCTCCTGGGCCTTCTATCCAGATATGCCGTTCTCAAAAGAACCGTCAGTGAAGGCTGTGACTCCTGCGGGGCATGCGGAGCATTATGTCAGGGGAATGCGGTTCCTGATGAAAAGAAAGGCTGGAAAAATACGGAATGCGTGCTCTGCATGAACTGTGACGACGTGTGTCCGAAGAATGCCGTCCGTTTCGGTTTCGCGGGGGAATCCGCGAGGGCGTCCATGGATCTGGGCAAGAGAAGGATCGTCGGTTCCATTCTTGCCGGAGTCTTTGCCGTTCCGTTGTTGAGGGTGTCGCCGGTTGCGAAACCTTCCTACGGAGATCCGTCCCTGATCAGGCCGCCGGGCGCGCTCGGTGAAAAGGCGTTTCTATCGCGTTGTGTCAAATGCGGTGAGTGCATGAAGGTCTGCATCACCAACGGCCTCCAGCCGACCTTGCTGGAAGCGGGTCTTGAGGGAATCTGGTCCCCCGTACTCGTTCCCCGGATAGGCTATTGCGAATTCCGATGCACCCTGTGCGGGCAGGTCTGCCCCACCGGCGCCATCAGAAAGCTGGACATGGAAGAGAAGGCGAAAATCAGGATAGGTCTTGCCATGATCGATAAAGGGAGATGCCTTCCCTATGCCTTTGCAACTTCCTGTATTGTCTGTGAGGAGGTCTGTCCCACGGCAAAAAAAGCCATCTGGTTCGAGAAAGCCATTGTCAAAAACAGGGATGGGAAGGAACTGGTGTTGAAGCAACCCCGGGTGGATCTTGAACTGTGCATCGGCTGCGGCATCTGTGAGGCGAAATGTCCCGTCATCGGGCAGCCCGCCATCACTGTCACCAGCGCAGGGGAAACACGCTCCCCGGCCAGGCAACTCCTTATTTCTTGATGTCCGGTTTCTTGCCGGTTCGCGTTTTCAAACGTTCCTACATGAATCTCTCGAAACGCTCTTTTCCGGCCTTGCAGATGGGACAGGTCAGGGGCGCTTCCTCCCGCGCGCACAGATAACCGCAAACTTTGCAGCGCCAGACAGGGT
>Ga0136653_10001894_pt1 | contig 11446 bp, 11 predicted proteins | sample LakKivw275mmetaG_FD_94866 | JGI IMG/M metagenome (GOLD analysis project Ga0136653, IMG submission 94866) | Anoxic lake water microbial communities from Lake Kivu, Rwanda to study Microbial Dark Matter (Phase II) - Lake Kivu water 275m metaG... | ecosystem: Environmental > Aquatic > Freshwater >... | reverse complement strand
CATGTAGCAAAGGTTAAGCATGGGGAATATGCGCTTCATGTGCCGGCACAATGGCTATTTGATCTCAAGAGAAAAGATTTTTACAGGCAATTCGTGCCTACACGAGAAAAATTCGAATTTAAAAATTATGAATATGGGGTAATCAGAAGTATAAATATCAAAAAGGGCCATAAGAAATATATCGTCTATAATTTTTCTTGCAGCCCGTTCAATACCTTTATAATAAACGGGGTTTGGGTGCATAATTGCGAACACCATCTGCTCCCTTTCATTGGCAGGGCGTGCGTGGCCTATATTCCCAGCGAAGGACGGGTAACCGGATTAAGCAAGCTGGCGCGCGTGGTAGATATCCTGGCGAAAAGGCCGCAGGTGCAGGAGCGCCTGACTACGCAGATTGCCGAAATCATTATGTCTAAGCTTAAACCCAAAGGCTGCATGGTAGTCATTGAGGCAGAGCATCTCTGTATGTCGATGCGCGGCGTAAAAAAACCCGGGACGCTTACGGTTACTTCGGCAGTGCGGGGCATCTTTCAGGAGAATGAAAAGACCAGGGCTGAAACATTAGCGCTGATAAAATCGTAGCTGCGGAGGAAAAATGGGCTGGCTGCAGGTAAGAAATAAATCTATAGCACTAAGCGCAATTCTATTATTCTCTTTGGCTTTAAGCGGCTGCGCGACGTATAAATACCATCACGGCAAGGCCCCTTATGATAAAGGGTATGTAGTAAGCCGCGATGATTATATGATTGTCGAGTATACCCTCGGCAGGAATAATACGGTGCCCAAGCTTGACCTTGCCAGGGAGAGGTTTAAGAGGCGCAGGGAAAAAGTCGAAGATTTTTATAAGAGGATGGGCTATATTGAAAACCGCTTTAAGATGGCTTTCTGGGACCCCTGCCTTTATTTCTTTAAACTCGTCGGGGGGATATTTAAACTTCCGTTTATCGCAATATCGGATTATAGACAGGGGCACAACGCCGCTTATAAGCAGAAAGTCAGGGAGGCGGAGCTGCGTTTAGACGCGCAAGAGGATGAGCGGATAAACAAATTAAAGAACGCGCTTCTGATCTATGTAGACAGAGACCTGGATAAATACGAAGGGGCGGGTATTGCCGCGCCGACAGAGCCAAAAGCGGATATTGTTACCGAGGCGCTGGTCAGTACTGAGCAGGCGATTAGTCAGGCTTCTCCTCAGGAGCCGGCAAGGATAGAGGTAGCTGCGGTAAAGGAAGAGCCGGTTGTGGAGAAAGAAGTCATTAAGGAAGAAGTCATTGCGCAGGAGCCAGCCTTAATCCAGGCTCCGGAAGTGATAGAAGAGAAAAAAGAGGCAGTTGTTACTACCGAGGCTGCCCCGTTGCCAAAGGTCAAAGAAGAGGAGCTTGCTGTCAAGGGGCCGCCTAAGGAGCCTCCTCAGAAACCGGTTCAGCCGGTGGTAAAAAATGCCCCTCAGTATAAACCCCAGGCGGTCATCGTTGCTAATCCGCTTAAGGGTTATCCTCCCTTAAGGGTAAGTTTTAACGGGCGGCGTTCTAAAGTCAAGCGCGGAAGGATAGTCTCCTATTACTGGGATTTTGGCGACGGGGATAGTTCGGATAAACCAGCCTGTACCAATACATATTACAGCGGGATATACGGTACTGAAAACTTTGAAGCCACCCTGACTGTGCAGGATGATAAAGGCAACACCGATAGCGCCGTCGTAGTGATTCAGGTGTTAAACAAGTAGGTTATTTACGTCTAAGGCGCGGTATTGCAGGGCCTCGGCAATATGCGCCGGAAGGATTTCTCCCTCCCCAGAAATATCCGCAATCGTCCTTGAAACCTTCAGGATCTTATCAAAAGCGCGCGCTGATAATCCCAGCTCGTGCATCGCCGTCTTCAGCAGCCTTTCCCCTTCTCCTTTTAACAGGCAATGCTTTCTGGTCAGGCGCATATTCATCCGGGCGTTATAGAATATGCCCTCTTTTATAAAACGTTCTTTCTGGATGCTGCGTGCCCGCTCTATGCGCAGTTTTATCATTTGCGATGATTCGGCATCTTTGTTATCCGTAAGCTCCCGGTATTTGACCGCGGGCACATGGATATGGATATCTATCCTGTCTAAAAGCGGCCCGGATATTTTAGAGATATAATTATGGATGCGCGTTGTGCCGCAGCTGCAATTTTTGCGGGGGTCGGTATAATAGCCGCAGGGGCAGGGGTTCATCGCGCAGACGAGCATAAAATCAGAGGGAAAGAGGAATGATTTCTTTATCCGGCAGACGCGCACGCTTCCTTCTTCCAGAGGCTGGCGCAGCGCCTCCAGGCAATCGCGCCGGAATTCCGGCATTTCATCCAGAAAGAGGACGCCCTGATGCGCCATGCTGATCTCTCCCGGCCTGGGGATCGGGCCGCCGCCGACCAGCGCAACCGCTGAAGTGCTGTGGTGCGGGCTGCGGAAGGGGCGGGTATTGATGATTCCTGAATCCGCCGCAACAGCCCCCATTATTGAGTGAATTCTGGTTACTTCCAGCGCTTCCTCTTCAGCCATATCCGGAATAATCGTGGGAATCCTTTTTGCCAGCATGGTTTTCCCGCTCCCCGCAGGGCCGATCATCAGCAGGTTGTGGCCGCCGGCGACTGCCACCTCAATAGCCCTTTTTGCCAGGTGCTGGCCTTTGACCTCCCTGAAATCAAGGGCATAATTGCTTCTCTGGCCTGATAAGGCATGAAAATCAAAGGATGATGGTTTAAGCAGCGACGGGTTATTTAGGAATTCCACGCTCTCCCGCAACGTTTTAAGTCCGAATACATTTACCCCTTTTACTAATGCCGCTTCTCTGGCGTTATCTTTATATACAACGATATTTTTAATCGCCGAAGCGCCTGCCGCTATGCTTACCGGCAGCACCCCGGCGGTTTTTCTCAAATCCCCGTTAAGGGAGAGCTCTGCTATGAAGTAATGGTTTTGCAGGCAGGCAGGGTTCATCTGTCCGCTGGCTGCTAGTATCCCTAAGGCGATCGCCAGGTCAAAGCCCGCGCCCTCTTTCTTGATATCTGAAGGCGCAAGGCTGACGGTGATTCTTCCCGCAGGCCAGAGAAACCCCGAATTTTTTATTGCCGACTTTACCCTTTCTCTGCTTTCCCGGATAGCGGTATCTGCCATCCCGACTAAGCTTAAGGCAGGGAGCCCGCAGGCAACATCCACCTCTACTTCTACCGCGTACGCCTCTATGCCGCAGATGCCGAAACTGAACGCCTTTGCCAGCATATTTACACCTCCATACCTTAATAGACGTGCAATCAGGCAGAATCTAACGTAAAAACCTGCCTTCCAGAGGCAACAAAAACCTTGCCCGGTTAGAAATTCCATGATACTCTATAATGCGGCATTTCCTAATGGGGCTTGCCCGGCAGGAAATTTCGTGATAACCTATAATACACATTTTTAAAGGGGCTGGTCTATGGAAAAATGGCTGGGAACCAAACATTATAAGGTCACGCTGCTGGTGCTTTTGATGGCAGGTATTACGATTTTCAGCGTTTATAAATACGCGCGCTCTTTTAATGAGAAATATAAACTAACCCAGTCCCTCAAACAGACCCAGTCGCGCCTGGATGAAACTCTTCAGGAGAAGCAGAACCTGCTGGAAACATTAGAGAAAGAAAAGGCGGCCGCAAGGAAACTAGAGGAAGAAAACGCAAAAATGCTGCGCAATATTAAGGCAGGCGCCAAACGGCTGGACAAATTGTTCAGGGATTATGCCCGGATGGAAGATTCTGTAGAAAAGGTTAATGCCCAGCTTGCCGGGCTGCAGAAAGAAAAGGAAGAATTGAATTCCCAGTTAAAGCAGGCCACGCAGGAGCGGGATGATTTACAGGCAAAGCTTACCTCTATCTCCGGGCTAAAAAAGGCGCTCAGGGAATTAAGATGGCAGGCGCGCAAGGTGGGTTTTCAGATGAAAGACGCAGCTGATTCTCAGGGCAGCGATAATCTACCGGGAAACCAGGGTTTTATCGTCAGGGACGGAAAGCCTACATATCCCGCTAAAGTTAAAATTGATGTCTCTCCGGCAGCATCCGAAGGAAAGCCATCCGGCGGAAAATAAAAAATGGGATTAATTTTTGACCAGTTTTTCCATAATCAGGTTTTTTTAACCACTATCTTCGCCTGGATCTTCGCCCAGCTGGTTAAAGTCGGGCTGGGAGTAGTCCGGGAAAAAAAATTTGATTTCCGCTGGCTCGCCGGCACAGGCGGCATGCCTTCAAGCCACGTAGCGGGATTTACCTGCCTGGGCTTTGCCTTGGGGCTTGAGTATGGTTTTGACAGCGCTTATTTTGCGCTGGGAGCAGCACTGGCCTTGCTGGTGATGTTTGATGCCCAGGGGGTGCGCAGGGCAACAGGCAGGCAGGCGCGGATTTTAAACAAAATTTCCGAAGATATTTACTGGAGAGGCAAGATTAACGAGGGCCGGCTGCGTGAACTGGTCGGGCATACCCCGGTTGAAGTGATTGCCGGGTTTCTCTTAGGCGCGGTAATCGCTTTTGCGGCATTTTATAAGTGAGCACATAAGTTACGGAGCCTTAGTTTACGATAAGGCGACGTAACTTATACGTGCGAACTTATACTTGCCATCTACCTGAATTAAAAATTTAAGGTAAATGGCAAGTATTAATTCGCGCACGCTGACAGATAATTTCTGCTAAGGACGCTATAACTTACTCGCACTATCGTGCTCGTAAGTTATGCGCTCATTTAAGGAGGGTGTTGTGAAAAAGAAAGTTTTATTCGTAGCGCTCGGCGCGGCCTTATTAACGGGGATAATTGTTTTCGCGGTTACTGCCTTAAGAAAACCGCCTTTAGCGCTGCCGAAGGGGGAGGGTTTACTGCCTGCTTCTGCAGGGGCAGCAGCCACCCAGGCAAAAAAAGCCGAAGAAGGGGGGAATTACCAGCAAGCCAAAGAAATCTACCAGGCATTGGAGGAGGAATCTCCTAATTCAAAAGAAGTGCTGAGCTGGCAGAAAAACGTAGAGGGCCTGAATATCAAGCTGCTTTTTTCTCCTGCAATCACACAAAATAGCGAATCTTACGAAATACAGCCGTACGATTCATTGGCTAAGATAGCCAAACATTTTAACACCACCGTGGATCTGATTAAGAAGAGCAATAATATCAGCGGCGATACGATATACCCGGGCAGAAAGATTAAGGTGTGGACTGCGCCTTTTAGTATATTTGTGGATAAGTCCCAGAATACCCTGCTGCTGGAAAGCGGCGGGGAGCTGGTCAAGACATATACTGTTTCCACAGGCACTAATAATTCTACGCCGACGGGAAAGTTCAAGATTGTCAATAAACTGGAAAACCCCACCTGGTTTAAGGCGGGGACGCAAGTGCCTGCGGGCAGCCCCGACAATATCCTGGGGACCCGCTGGATGGGCTTTGATTTAGGCGGCTACGGGATACACGGGACCACCGACCCGGCGAGTTTAGGCAGGCAGGTGACCCAGGGGTGCGTGCGCATGGCTAACCAGGACGCGGAAGAACTTTATATTATCGTTCCCGCAGGCACGGAAGTCACAATCGTAGACTAAAATATTATGAACGGCTTGAATTTCGAAAAACCGATTGTTGAATTAGAAAAGAAGATCCAGGAATTGAAGCATTTTATTTCTAATAGAAAGATAGATCTTTCTTCCGAAGTCAAACACTTGGAGGAGAAATTAGGCAAACTAAGAAGAGAAACTTACGGGAACCTCACTGCCTGGCAGAGGGTGCAGATAGCCCGCCATCCGCAGCGCCCCTATACCTACGATTACATCAATATGATTATGTCCGATTTTATAGAGATGCACGGCGATAAGCTTTTCTCTGACGATAAAGCAATAGTCTGCGGCTTTGCCAAGCTTGACGGAGAGAAGGTCGTTGTAATCGGCCATCAGAAGGGCAGGGATACCAAGGAGAACCTGAAACGTAATTTCGGCTGCGCGCACCCCGAAGGTTACCGTAAGGCATTGAGGATGATGCAGGCAGCCGAAAAATTTTCCCTGCCGGTGGTGATATTTATAGACACCCCGGGGGCATACCCGGGCATAGGGGCGGAGGAACGCGGCCAGGCGCAGGCTATAGCATTGAACCTGCGGGAGATGATGCAGATTGCGACTCCTATCGTGGCAATAGTCATAGGTGAGGGCGGTTCAGGGGGGGCCCTTGGCATAGGAGTGGCTGACCGCGTCGCAGTAATGGAGAATGCCTATTACTCGGTAATCTCTCCGGAAGGGTGCGCGGCTATCCTCTGGAAGGACGGTTCAAAAGCCCCGGACGCAGCCGAGGTGCTTAAGCTTACCGGAGAGGACCTGCTTAAGTTCGGCATTATTGATGAAATCATACCTGAACCATTAGGCGGGGCCCACCATGACCCGGAACAAGCCGCCGGCAGCCTCAAAGAAGTGCTGATTAAGGATTTGAAAGAGTTACGTTCGCTTTCCAGAGATGCCCTGCTTAAAGCCAGGTATAAAAAGTTCAGGGATATCGGGCAAATCAATGATAGAGAATGAGCTGCTTTTGTTGGGCCTTTTAAAAGAGCGGCCCTGCCATGGGTATGAGATAAAGACCCGGGTAAGAGAAATCCTTTCTTTGTTTGCCGGGGTTGAGCTTAAATCAATCTATTATCCGTTGAGGGTAATGGAGAAGAAAGGCCTGGTAGAGAAACGTTCCGGCAGGCAGGGGAGGAGGCCTACCCGTTTTACCTACGCCCTGACTAAAAAAGGCCAGGCGCGTTTTAATGAGCTGCTGACTAAAAGTTTCCTTGATTTTAAACGCCCGCAATTCAGCCTCGATCTAAGCCTCTATTTTTTAAAATATATGAAACCGGGTTCAGCGCACAGGCGCCTGCGCGGCAGGATATTTATCCTCAACCGGATCTCGCAGGGGTTAAGGCAGATGCTGGAGGCCCAGCGTAAGAAGAAGACCCCGGCTGCTTTAATCCGCATACTCGAGCATAATCTTAAGCTCCTGGAAACAGAGGCCTCCTTTCTGGAAGGCTTAATCAGAGCGATCTAATATAAAAAGGCCCGGGTTTTTGCTTAAAAATAGCTTGACAAAGAGACAAAAATTCTTATAATATAGTAAAATTTTACTATATAAATTTAACTATTAAATGAGGCCTAAATCATGGATTGGGAGATTAAAACGAAAGAGAAGTTGGAGCTGATGGTATCCAAAATCCCGGTATTTCACCGTCATATTACCGAGGCCGCAGTAACTGCCAGGGCTCAAGAATTGGCCAAACAAAGGAACTCCCCTTTAATAGAAGAACAGGATGTGGTGGGAGCGTTTTTTTCCGATGTGCCTTCGCCTTTTTACAGTATGATGGTGCGCCTCTTGGAGCAGGTGGGGTTTGACTATAAGAAATACGGTTTCCCCAGGAACGGCGGTAAAAAATGAAGATTGCGGTCATCGGCGCAGGGGCAATAGGCAACCTTGTTGCCGGATACCTCAAGCAAAAGGAAGAAGAGGTCTGCTTAGTCGGACGCCCGGATACGGTTAAAGCGGTAAATGAACATGGTTTAAAGATCAGCGGAGTAAGGGGCGTCTTTAACATTAGCCTTAGGGCGTTTGAACGCCTATCATTAAAGCCGGATTTGGCTATTCTTGCCTGTAAGACGCAGGATATAGAGCTGGTGCTTAAAGATAGCGCTGCCCTGCTGAAAGAGGCTGCTTTAGTATCGGTGCAGAACGGCGTGCGCGCCGAAGAGATCATCGGCAGGTTTATCCCCAAAGAAAATATCATCTCAAGCATCGTGATGTTCGGCTCTACCTATCTTGAGCCGGCCAAGGTAGTGCATAATTTTGAAGGTAGCTGGATCATCGGAAAATTAGACCGCCCCGGGCCGGACCGCAAGCTGATCGATATCAGCATGGTCCTGAATAAAATATTTCCGGTAGTGATCAGCGAGGATATTAAGGGGATGAAGTATCTTAAGATATTCGTCAATGCCAATAATTGCCTGGCAGCGATATTGGGAGTAAGTATGCAGGAGGCGTTTTCCGACTTCAATATCAGCCGTATCAGCATCGCCATCTGGAGGGAGGGTTTTGATATCGTTTCTACTGCCGGGATAAAGCTGGTTTCATTGCCGGGTTTTCCGGTTGAAAACATAACTAAGCTCACTTCGCTGCCGCCTGAAGAGGCGGCTAAGATTTTTTCCGGCATAATGTCTAAATTAAGTAAAGAGCCCTTATACGGCTCGATCTTACAGAGCATAAAGCGCCAGCGCTCTTCCGAAATAGATTACATAAACGGGGAATTTACGGCCTTGGCAAAGCAGTACGGAATCCCCGCGCCTTTGAACAGCAAACTGGTAGAGATGGTGCATCAGGTTGAAAAGAATAAAAAGTTTTTTACAAAAGAGGAATTAATGACAGCCACAAAGGAGCTATTGGATTCAAATGGTGGATACCCCCTTTCCTAAACTAAAACTTACCGTAGAAAACGTTTACGGCGATTGTTACCACGGTTATAAAAAAGGCGATCAGATAATCTTAGAGGATTTTACACATCCGCCGAAACATTTTTGCCTTGGGCTTGCGCACGCTTTATTCCCCACAATCTATGCTTTGAGTTTCGGGGCAAAGTTTCCCTTCCGCGATAATCAGCGCTCTCTTTTGGTAACTTGCCCTGACGGAGGCAAACTTGAGTTTAAAGCGGAGATTCTCGATAAGCAGGGGAAGGTCGAAAACATCCCTAAGGACCCTGATTGGAAAGGGCCGCGCCCTGAAAAAATGCTGATTGAAGTGATTAAGGCAAAGGGTAAGTGTTCTTTCGGTTATAAAGTCGGGGATAAATGGGAAACCACTGGGCTTAAATGTATACCGGGATTCTGCGGCGCGGCTTTTCACACTGCTTTTCCGGCGTTATTTGCACTTAATTTCGGGGCAAAATTCTTTTTTATGAAAAACCCGGATTCAGTGGATACGGTTACCTGTCCTGACGGGGGAAATATTATTTTTAAGGTTTCTCGAGTAGAAGAGGAGAAGGGGAAGTAATCTATGGCAAAACGCCGCGTAGTGATTACCGGAATAGGGGTAGTTTCGCCTAACGGCATCGGCAATGAGAATGCCTGGAAAGGCTTTATTTCCGGAAAATCAGGGGTCAGGCGGGTAGACGGATTTGACGTTTCCGTTTTTAATACCAAGATCGCCGCTGAGGTGAGGGATTTCGACCCGTTTAAACTCGGGCTCAACCATGAAGAAGCCGTGCGTATGGATAGATATGTGCAGTTTGGGGTTGTGGCTGCAGATGAGGCGGTCAGAAACAGCAAACTTGATTTTTCAAAAGAAGACCCCCGCCGCGTCGGCGTCTGCCTTGCCAATGCCATCTGCGGGACAAAATACATGGAAGAGGAATTCGCCCTGGTTACCGACGACGGCAAGCACCCGATTGACCCTGCGCGCGTGCGGCCTGACCTTTATGACGCGGCGATGTTCAATACCCCTTCCATTGAGCTGAATGCCAAATACGGGCTCAAAGGAATATCCAGTACCCTCTCCACGGGTTGCACCGCAGGCACGGATTCTTTAGGGTTCGGTTTAGAGACTATTCAGGACGGGGAGCACGATATTATGATCTGCGGCGGAGCAGAAGCGCCGATTACCCCGATTACTTTCGGGGCCTTTGACGTGGTAAATGTCCTCTCGGTACATAATGATGAGCCGCAAAAAGCATCGCGGCCCTTTGACAATAAACGCGACGGCTTTGTCTTATCCGAAGGCTCAGGGATATTGATTTTAGAAGAATTAAATCACGCCCTGAAACGCAACGCGCATATTTACGCCGAGGTTTTAGGCTTTGGCACAAGCTGTAACGCCTTCCACATGACGGATCTTCCTTCAGACGGTTCAGCAATGACCAGCTGCATCAATCTTGCCTTAAAAGACGCCCAGGTTAAACCCGCAGGCATTGATTACATCAATGCCCACGGTTCATCCACCCGTATGAATGATATATTTGAGACCAGCGCCTACAAGGCGGTTTTCGGCGATTACGCTTATAAACTCCCCATCAGTTCCCTCAAATCAATGATTGGGCACCCCTTGGCAGCGGCAAATGCCGTGGAGCTGGTGATCTGTTCGCTGATTTTCGAAAGAAATATCCTACCGCCGACGATAAATCAGGAGGAGAAGGACCCGCTTTGCGACCTTGATTATATCCCTAATAAAGCGCGCGATAAAAAGGTAAATATGATTTTAAAGACCTCAAGCGGATTTTCCGGGATACACTCGTCTTTAGTCTTAAGGAGATTTAATGGATAGGATTGCAATTACCGGCCTCGGTATCGTTACGCCTTCGGGTATCGGAACACGCCAATTCTGGGCGAACATAAAGAGCGGCCGCTCTTTTATAAAACAAATCACCCGCTTCGAATCCGCAAAATACCCTTCCCGCATCGCCGGGCAAATCGACGACCTGGAAAAATACAGCACAATTTCAGAGAGGCTCTTGAAAAAGATAGACGCCTTCTCGCATATGGCTTTGATCGCTTCCGAGATGGCTTTACAGGATTCAGGCATCGATATTAAAAAAGAGGACCCTAATTTAGTGGGTATATTTTTAGGCAATGCCTTAGGCGGCTGGCTTTATGCCGAGACTGAATTGCGCGACCTTTATATCGAAGGCCGCGAGGGGGTTTCTCCCTATATGGCATCCGCCTGGTTTCCGGCAGCGCCCCAGGGCCAGGTTTCTATTCATTACGGGATAAAAGGTTTCAGCAAGACCGTGGTCGCCGACAGGGCAAGCTCCCTGATGGCGCTGGGGTATGCGACAAAAATTTTAGGCAAGAATAAACTGAATATGATCTTAGCCGGAGGCATGGAAGCGCCGGTTACTCCTTATGCGCTTTTATGCTGTAATACTTACGGCGGGTTATCTACAGATAACGAACATCCGGAATCAGCATACCGGCCTTTTGATAAAAAACGCGGCGGATTTGTCATCGGAGAGGGCGCCGGGATTGTGGTTTTAGAGAGTACCGCGCGGGCAAAATCACGCGGGGCGGGTATAAAAGCTGTCATCACAGGGTACGGCGTAACCTGTGACGGAGTAAACAGGATTAACCCTGCTTCTGACGGTAAGGAACTGGCGCGGGCGATTCAGATGGCTTTGCTGGACGCAAAAACCAATCCGCAGGATATAGATTACATCAGTTTAGACGGCCTGGCGCTGGATTTATGGGATAACGGAGAAGTAGCCGCAATAAAAGAGGTTTTTGGCAGCCGGATAAAAGATATTCCGGTTAGTTGCCCGAAGTCAATGTTCGGAAATCTCCTGGGGGCATCCGGAGCGGTTGATCTGATTGCAGCAATACTGGCTATGGAGCATGATTTAATCCCGCCAACCGTCAATCTTGATCAGCCGGCGGTAAACGGACTGTATTATATAGGTAAGCAGGCAGCAGAGCATAAGAT
>Ga0136653_10001893_pt1 | contig 11447 bp, 9 predicted proteins | sample LakKivw275mmetaG_FD_94866 | JGI IMG/M metagenome (GOLD analysis project Ga0136653, IMG submission 94866) | Anoxic lake water microbial communities from Lake Kivu, Rwanda to study Microbial Dark Matter (Phase II) - Lake Kivu water 275m metaG... | ecosystem: Environmental > Aquatic > Freshwater >... | reverse complement strand
TGCTTACCACACAAAGTGTGAAATTTCTGAAGCATTCCTCGCATGCTTTTTACCACGTCCTGTGCTACCGCGGCAGTAAATTTTGCTCGCTCTGATGTAACAGAACCCTGGACATCTTGCCATGGAGAGGGGACTGGCTGAGCTGATATTCCCTTATAGTGTAGGACCTCGTTACGTAACTCCACAAGTTCATGGAAACCTTGAAACGGTTGCTTACCTTTGTCAAACTGCTTATTACTAACCCTCTCAGTGATCTCGCACCACTTATCTTCTAGACTTGGGTAGCCTCGTTTTTGAGTAAGGGGCTTACAATGCACGTCGATGCAGCCCCTATCATACCTGTAGAACTCAGGCCCAAGCATCCTTATAGCTTCTTGGTTGATAAATGCTTCCATACAAGCAGCCGCCAGTATGATTGTCTGTATAGAGGAGCTTAACTCTTCCTTATGATTGCCACTATTACAAGCGGCTTCTGCAGCAGCGGCATGCTGACATACAAGATCATACAATGTCATCTCAATTGCAGTACGTACGGTCATCGATGCAGAGGCTTTCAAACCAAGTTGCGTAGTTACCTCTCTCGAGTACATTTTGTGGTGAGGTCGGACTTTATTCCAGAGACTCATCAGTTCATTCCATCTCTCAGCCTACGTCGCCTTGGGCTTATCTTGTGTTCAATTATAGCATAAGGCTCAAACGATACCTTGGAGCCTGAGTGTGTAACATCAAGAAGCTACTCACTACAGGCGCCACATATTGCCATTCACTTTATCTCTGTCTGGTTCGCGGCTCAAACATCGCATGCTATGGCTAATACCTAGGTAGTTTTTGGATAGAAGGAAGGCAACTTCGAGTAGTAAACCCTAGCTTGTATCTCCTGGAGACACAGGTAACAAACCGCTAAAAAGTGCAATACTTCGCGGCGGCTAAGCTAACAACATGACTAATTGTTCAATGCATGGAGATTGCACAAAAGTCAGGATTGTGTGTAATGATAATCAGGGCTCATCACGCAAAGCGGCAGAATGCAACTATGAGATTATGCCTTACTCATTTCTTTGAAAATTTACAATTCACAAGAGGAGGCGTTACCAGATTGTTCAGATATCACCCTATATAGTCTACCTATCATTCGCTCCGCTTCTGCCCGACTTGATGTCTCAGCATAAACGATTTCAAGCATCTTTCTGAACAAATTGATGATGTCGTCGCTGGAGTGATGCTGGCTATTTAGAGTAGACAGAATATGTTGAGATTTCATTACATTGCGAAGGAGTTCAGCAGCTAGTTTTTTATCCTCAGGCGAACCATTTCCATTAACCGCATCCAGATTCCTGACTATATATTCTCTTTGTAACCCTGATATATAGCCATACTTTATGACTCTAGTAGCGTTTTCAAATAATGTTGTTAAGTTAGAGGAGTTCTTTACCTTTGACCTTTCGCTTGAAAGATACCTAATTTTCCTTGACAAGGGAATACCTATTTCTCTGATGAACGCGCTATATAATTCGTCTTTTGCACCGCTGTCTTCAAAGTCATCTCTTCTTGAATTGGGAATCAATCCACTGCCACAAATATGTATCTCCCCAATAAGGTAATTGTTGAATCTCCTTTCTCTAAAAAACCCGGACAAAGTATCTTTGTTTCCTATCAATATGTTGCCATAGCGCAACCTCAAACCATCCATATCAGTAGAAGCACTGATAGTACCTTGAAGACTCAAAGCGCCTAGCCAACCAAAGCCGAGGATCTCTGATTCTCCTTGGAGTTCTACGAAATTTATGTTCTTCACGGTTTCACTACTACCTTTGCTCAGGGTAACAATATCTGCATATGGCTTATAGATTTGTTGACCATTTACAAAGATATTATACGTTCTGTAGGACTTGATACGAGTCACCAGTTCATTATCAATTAGTTGCCCAAAACTGAAATTGGGATGAAAGGGTACGGGAGCTACTTGCGACAAATATGACCGGATAGCCGGAACATTTAGTAGGTTGTTTCTTCCGTCATGTATCATATTCATTTCAACTCTGAAGAAATGGTCGTTGAAAGAACCAGAGTACTTGTGTTGCTTGAACGCGGAAACGGCCTTGATTAAAGACTCAGTGTCTACTGAGGTAGCGGGGTCAGCGATAAACTGCCTTAGTTTCCTGCAGTCCCAGGTGCAATCAGAGATAATACCTTCCCCTTGGCTTTTGGTAACAAATCTCAATTCATCGCAATAAGCAAGTCCGCCAAGTCTTCCGATGCCTCGAAAACCTCTGTTGAGGGTGGGGGTCTTCTCGCTACATCCTATGTTCAGCAAGGTGCCTTTGGCCTTGCTCAAAGGAACTCCTATTCCATTATCATGTATAGTCAGAGATCTCTTGCGGCCATCAACAACTATTTCTATATGCGCACTGCGCTGACAATCAGGCAGGTAATCTATGGCATCGGCGCTATTTTGCACGTACTCCCTGAGAGACATAAGAGGATGAGAGTACATACCCACAGACAAGCTGTCGAGAATGTATTTGCCAAAGGTCAGCTTATCCCTTGATGTCTTGTCTTTTCGCTGCGTTGACAATTTTGCTTTCCTCCAAATGAAACTCAAGCAATTTCCTGACACGATTCGAAGATTTGGCGTAGTGTTCTTGGATTCGCCTATTATCACCGGTCTCAATGGCGTGCACTAGTAGTTCCCTATCAGCCGATGATAACCGAGCAAACTCAGTCATCCACTTCCTGACGTAAGGCATCCATCTAGCTTCAATGGTGTCTAGGTCCCTCCAGTTGCCAACTAGTCTATTCCTAATGAACTCTTCCGGCATCGCCATGATAGCTTTGAACTCTTCGGTATCTCTACCAAATGCCTGCATGAAGAATTGCTTTCCCGGCATGACCGGTCCCTTCATGACGTTCAGTATGACTTGCACGGCTCTGAGGTACTTCTTGTTCCAGTATCCATTGCCGGTGTCAACACCTCTATCTTTGGCGTCAAGCGGGATATATCGCATAGGAAAAGAATATATTGAAGTTTTGGTGGCACTATTCTTGAATTCTTCATTTAGATCGATATTTATCTTTAATCGTTCGTAGAAGTCCTCTGGTGTATCGTCATAATTGTATAAAATATAATTGGACATTTCTTTCTGACCATACGCATGCGCTAATTGGACTGCTTTCAGATAGACTTGTTTGAGCCTTATCGAGTCAAATGCAAGTCTCATCGGCTCAAGTGGTATTTCAGCTAACCTCTTCATTTTGGCTTCATCTAAATATCGCGCATCAAGACCCTGATTGTAATCCACTATTCTCTTGCGTTTCGTTTTACCAAACACAGCGCCCTTTACAAATCCTAATTCCTTGATGTCATCAATGATGCGGTCAAATTCTGTAGAAGCCAGGACGTTGTTATCCATTAAAATAAGATTTTGTTTCTCCCCGGACTTTGCAATAATACCTCTAACCACTTTCTTTATATCAACGTATGGAATATACGTAGGCTCGAAAGTCCTCACAGCACAAAAACCGCACTTTCGCGTGCAGCCTCTCGTAGTGTAGCCAAGATATGAGTCTGTATTTGAATACTTGAAATTGACATTTTCTACTTGCTTCAGAACCTCATAGTCAGGTGGTAGATCGTCAATAATAATATTGTCATCTTGGTCTATTTTCTTAGGGTCGTTCAACAGACCCTCGACAGGTTGAATGCCAGTTTCATTGAAGAGGTCATCGGGGAGCAAGCTTGCCAATATTCCACCGATAAAGCACCTTCCCGTATAGTTAAAAAGCGTCGCCCTATAAAATTTGATAGTCTCAATAGTCTCTTTCCACGTCCAAGTAAAAAGAGTTCCGATGTAGACTCTATCCCAATATTGGTATTGGACTGCGGTATTGCGCCCTTTAACAAAAACTACGTCATCCCCCCTCATTTTGTGATACGTAGAAATCTTCATCAGTCCAAGAGGTGGATACTTCGTCTTATATGCTGGTTCAACTAGAAGTATTTTCTTTTTCACGCTCTAAATAAACACTCAATTTGTGTTTTATATAATTACCCGAGGACCTGTACTCTTTCTTTGCCGCTTCCCGCAGCTCGTGATAGCTATTGATTCCTATAATTCGCTTTATTTCGGCAGAACCCAAGAGCTTTATCTTCTTGTAAAGCTCATCATTGGAATCAAAAGCTAGTGTAACATCGCCCTTCTTCTTACCATGAGACTTGGCATCTTCAAAGTACACACTTATATAAGCTCTAGGTTTTTTCGTAGACATAGTACCGCACATTGTGGGGGTTTGTCAATACTCCTCGACTACTTATCAATCACTTTCAACAAACGGCTTATAGAAGCCTTTATCTTGTTAAGCTCAAATTTGCACTTTTGACGGTTTCTTGGGCCCATTGCCAGTAACGACTTTCTGGTATCTAGATCGCCAATCTTTATTCTGAACTTGTTTAATGCACGATAGAGTGCCGCGTTTTCAGAGCGCTCTATGGCTTTCTCATAGCAAACGTCCAACGATTTTGGCTTCGTAATGAAAGTCTGCAGTATCTGTCCCCCAGTGCCTACAATTTTGGTTACCTTGTCGCGTATATCCTCAGCCCTAGAGATTTCGCCGGACTTCACTCTTTTCACTATCACTCTGTCTAATTGCGGGTACGACGGTCGTTGATTTTGAATCTTTCTCGATTTTAGATATTCATAGTAGTAACTCCAATGTTGTACAGCTGTATCATTATGCTTGTCCATAAATGAATATACTTCTATCAGACGTTTGACCTCGTTTGAGCTCATTCCCATTTCTTTCGACATGTACTCTGGCGAATCGCCATGCTGCTGGTATCGCCTCCAAATAATCCCCGCCTGTTCATAAGGTGCCCAATCCTGCCGACCGATTACATGACACTGACACAAAAATGAGAAGATCTTCCTATCATCAATATCATGAGGGAGCAGGTTACATTTCACATTACCCCACTTCACCGCATCCGTGCGGCTCAAAATTCGATAGGCAGCAAGACGATTGTTTCCTTCGATGACTAAGAAATCTCTATCGCGCACCCATAATGGGTCGGTGAGGCCGCCGTTGGCTTTTATGGATTGAACTAGTTTCTTGACATGGTCTCGTTCTTCAAGCCTTTCTTGTATTTCCTCCTGAGAAGGTTCTTCATCACCTGTATATACTACTGAGTATATACGTGGGTTTTCTGGATAAAATCTCAGTTCCATGTGTGGCAAATAGCAGAAAACATAGGGAACCTCTTCGCCACATAATGTAATCGAGTTTTTGATAGTCTTTTGGCCCATATTGTTTATCCTCCTTCAGTTAGTTGCACCGAGTATATTCTTTATTATTTCTGCGAAATCGTAAGATGCTTGACTCTGATAGTGTTCAAGTGAAATATCGCCTTGAGCCAACTGTGCTGCCAAATATTTGGCCCGCAACAACACATCTATCCACTCGTCTACCGAGTCTTTCATGATAAGGTGATATACAAAACATTTTTTGGTCTGTGAAATCCGGTGAATACGATCTTGTGACTGTAAATAGTCATCAAGGCTAAAGACCCGATCGAAGTATATGACATGATTTGCTGTGGTTAGGGTCAGCCCTTCCTTAGCCGCTCCGGGAGTGGCAACCAGAATTCTAATTTCTCTATTTCCCATGAACTTATCGACTTCGCCATTTCTATCCGCAATGTTCATCTTGCCGTGGATTTTCGCAGTTCCAAACTCGCGGAATTCTTTTGACAACCAATTCGCATTTTCTATGAAGGAAGTCCAAATGATACATTTTTCGTCTTGTGAGCAAATATTCGATACTATGTCACAAAGGGGTTCATATTTACCTGGAACTTCCCTGTAACTCTCATCGACTAGGGCAGGATTAGAGGCAATTTGGACCAAGCGTAGTAACCGCTTCAAGACCTGGTCTGCTTTATCTTCTGTCGGAATACCCTGTTTGATTATTACGGCGCGCATTTCTTCTTTGATCTGACTGTACATTTCATATTGATAAGGTTCCCAGTCTGTATATATAGTTCGATACTCTTTTTCTGGTAGATGTATTATTCCGCTATTCTTTGTCTGTCGAACACAGAACTTTGAAATTCGAGAAAATATGTTGCTTGTGAAAGACTCGAATCTGTCCCTCTCATCTTGGTCATCGCTAAGCCGTTTAGTGAGATCGGCTTGACTCTTGAAATCAACAAAGTTGCGTCCAAGGCTTTGGCCTTGGTCCAGGAAATATATCTGGGCCCAGATATCATATGGCCGGTTTGCCACCGGTGTACCGGTCATGATTACCCGTTTCTTAAAAAGAGGAGACAAAGCAAAAGCTGCCTGCGTTATTGATGAGCGTGGATTCTTTATCTTGGCCGATTCGTCAAGGATGACTGCAACATTCCGAACATGTAGGAACATTATTAACCTGTCAAATTCGGTCTTAAGTACTTCGTAGTGCGTCAATACTAATCGTGATGGGGTATTAAAAACGAAAAAATTAGCACTTCGATTTTGCGTTAAAATCTTCGGTTTCAGGAAACTGTGCCGTTCAAATTCCTTTTCGCAGTTATGCACTAGGCTTTTCTTGGCAACGTACAAAATGGTATCCACCATCTTCTTTTCAAGCCAATACATCATAAGATCAACTGCAATTTTAGTTTTACCCAATCCTTGCTCAAATAGGATGGCACTATATTCCAGTTCACGAATTGACTGTACAGCTTCACTCTGATAAGGGAAAGCTTCAAGCTTGACTCCCAGTCTTGGTTCCTTTTTCAGGCGTATTTTTTGCACTAATTTCCTTCTGTCTCTAGCCAGGCAAACGCTCGATAACCATAGTCTTGACAACCTCTAAACCAGCCTTCTTCTTACAGTGCTCAATCACCGATCTGGCAAGTCTGGCCACATGCCATGGGACCGCTATCACCAGAAGAGAGTTGTTACTCTCAGAGCACTTTCTTAGAAAAGCCGTCAGCTGCTCCATAGTGTGGTTCTTATCAATATCTGTAGGGGTCTTAGCTTCGCCAATAACAAAAGCATAGCGGGTGGTATTAAGAACAAAGATATCAGGAACAAATTCATATAGTTTCGGAGGTTTTTTATGCGGTGGGTTTTCCGGAACATCTATCAACATGTGAGAACTATCTTCCGGTGGGAGCATTTCATTTATCCACTTTGCTAGTAGTCTAACTAGATTTGTATGAATGGATGATTCGGACATCTACCTAGTCACCTTCGGCTGTTATATCGTTCCATAGACTCTTCAACGCATCCATTGCGTTACGTATTATATCCTTCTCTTCAGCATTAGCTTCGGACCTCAATCGCATGATCTCGTTATATGGTATTTCATTTATGCGCTTATATATTTCTCTCGCAAGGGTGTCAAGTGAAGCGTTTGCCAGGGACACCTCCTCCGGCTTTTCAAGAGCATCTAGAACTTTTATAGCTTCTCGCACACCATCAGCGAGGAAAGCTTGTTTGCTCGTTTCGTGTTGAAGAATTCTGGGAAGCTGACGGATCGTATCCAAAGGATGTAGTTTCCTTTCATTAACCCACTTTGCAAAGTCAGTCTTGGAATAGCCAGATGATAACAATGCCTGGGTTATCCTTGGATTTTGAAGCTCAACAAAGCCACTAAATCTTGTGTGGTCAAAATCTTGGTCAGCCGCTTCTACAACAGCCCTATAGTATTTTTCCATGTCATTATAGGCTGCGACTAAGTTTTCGAGTTCGCGTTGATTGCCTCCACCATAATCGACAACTTGTGCCCAAGGTAGATGAAGCTCATTTCTTAACATGTTGAGATATTTAGCCTTAGAATAAGGGTCCCAGTCACGTGCTCCGACCAGATGGGCTTGAAGACGAATAGCATCAATTTGCCCTGGATCCATGTTCTCATAAATAATCGCTGGGATGGTCTTCCAATCACCACTAACGCCGGTGTCTAAGAATTCTCGATATATCAGAGCTCGGGTATTTCCCTCTATTACGACCAACTCACCATTCTTAACTTTATTGACAATTATTGGATATATCACGCCTCGATTAGTTTTAATAGATTCTTTAAGACTTCTGTAACTGGGGCCAGTGACTTTGTCATCACTACCTCCCCTTTGAAGAGCAAGTTTCATATGCTCATCGGTGACTTCTTCACCATACATTTCCATCCATTGAGCTATACGAGGATTTTTAGTGTCGAGTTTCAATTGCTTGACTGGGACTCGCTCATATGTGACGCTTCCTTTTTTCATAGTTTTTCACCTCCGCGCCTGATGACATGCACCTCTTGTAGATAAGTTGCCAGTGAATTAAGGTGTTTGGGTTTAGTTTACTCCACAAAGTGATGTTTTAGCAAGGAAATGTGCCGCATATCGCCACCTTATTGGAGTTACCTGTACAGCGTGAGAAGGAGTTGAGAAAACTGGCACGCAAGGCCAAAGGCCAAGTATCGGAAACCTAATAGCTGCAAAAAAGACTCTGCGGGACGAGTTACTCAAGTGGAATTAGGGCGATTCAGATTGTCAGTATCAAAAGGCAAGCGAAAAAGCCAGCGAGAAAGTTTTGCCTTTTGCCCACAATGGTGGAGCTAACCGTATTCGACTAATGCTAAGCTACACAATTCGTCATGTTGTTTAGTCAAGTTGACATTTTGTTTGGCGTTCTAATGAGGCGAGAGCTTTTCCAGACCATGTACCCGACTAAAACTAGCCCCACCTGTTGACTTCAGACCATAGCATGTTACACTTTAGGGAGATCGGACGCATCTAGCGGCGGGCAGGAGACTCTATTGAGACGACGGCCAAGGGCTGAGCTGAGAGTTGGAGGTGACCGTGAGTAGAGAGATATATTCGTCTTGGGTGCCGGAGGCAGACCAGCGGCCCAATAGCGAGCAGGCACTTCTCGATCTGGAAACGGATTGTACATGCCGGGGAGCAGCTGCTGACCTGTTCTGGCATATTGAATCTGATTTGGACCGGTTGCAAAACTTGGATGGAGAACGAAATGACTACCGCCAAGCGCTACAGTTCCTGCAGGAGTACCCTGGGAACTCGGCGGAGGAAACAGCAGAGGCGATTAGAATTCTAGAAGAGCGTCTAAATCTCTCGGATGACGAACTACGGGCGAGCATAATTGAGGGTCTACCCACATTGCTGAATCGCATCCATGAGTTGGTACAGGAAATGCAGAGTTCGTCCAGGGGACTAGCCAGTCGCCCAGAAGATGAGTGGGTGGCGAGCGCTTTTGTGCAGCTACACCTGGTGACTATACTCCTGAGAGCGATTAGAAAGAAACTGTGGGGGAGCTCGGACCTGGTCGATGACCTAGTCGATATTGGAGAAAGAGCCTTCAAACTCGCTCTGCCGGACGAGGATGAGTGGTTATTTTGGACCGAGAGTAAGTTTTATGGGATTAAAGCATCTTTGCGAGAACAAGGAGTGGATGTTGAATCCTCTGGAGGGGCTACCGCCCACGGAGTACCTTTACCACCAGAGGAGCTACGGAAGCAAGCGCTGTGGGTGGTCTCAGCTATGTTCTGCAATGAGGCGTTCAAAGCGAAATTTAATTCTGGTGCCGATGAGGAAGCGCTTTCTTGCTTTGCAAAGGCATGCCGCCTTTGGCAGGCATCGTGGTGCGGTCTGTCTGGCGAGTTGGAGCTTACGGAGGCTGCCGAGTGTTTTGAGAGGCTTCAGTTGACTAGGTCAGCAGTATCAAGTTGGAAGGCCGTGGCCGAATCGTGCAACCTCATATGTGACTCGCTAGCAACATTCTCTGAAAGTGAAGACCTTCAAGCCGACTTAGAGATATTAGATAGGCAGAAGAGGCCTTGGATGGCGCTCGCTTACTGGCAACACGCGGCTACGTGCGCAGAGGGTAAAATGACGGGCACTGAAACCACGGAGTATGTCGACAACGTACGAACTAAAAGAGATCTCCAAAGACTCAAGCTAGACTTCCTTGAGGAAGATTTGGGGTTGCTAGAACGAAGTTCCCTTAAAGCTCTCATTCAAGCAGAGAATACGTGGTATGAGTCGCCAGCGATGGGCGGACGCCACGAGGGTATGGTTAACGAGTTACGCCTTGTCTTTGAGCATGAGGTGGATGCTACTGTGTTCAGGGACAGGCAGGTCCGCAAAAGCATAGACAACATCTTGGCTGATAGGGAGAAAAAAAAGAAGCTATACTTGAACTCTAGGCCCGGTGCTAAGCTCAGCTTACAAGACATGGCTACATTTTTGGAACTAGCTGGTAAGGAGGATGCCTTAGAGGGCTTGGCAATAAGAAGCTACATAAAGTCGTTGTCGCTACCGGATGGTGATAGAGATTTTCTAGTCTCCAAGTTGCCTGAATACCTTCGTAAACTCGCTGGGGCAAGGGCGAAGCCCGAACATAGAGAAACGGTGCCATTGGAAACGATGAAAAGCCTGCGTCGGACAGCACTTGGAATTGGGGAGCCAAGCTATCTACGCAAATTACTCAATATTAAGAAAGCGGTACGCCAGAAAAGCACTCGCTAGAGCGCTTATTATAAGATAAGGTCTGCCGAGGCAGTATGGGAAGGAAATGTTGAAATTCTGAAATAATCGCTTAGCATTTAGAGTTGTCTGTGCACACAAAGGCGTTGACATGGGAAGGATAAAAGAAGGACAAGGAACCATAATAGGTAATGCGGGAGAATACCTAGTAGTCGGTGAGTTACTGAGACGAGAAGTAATTGCAGCTCCGGCGCCAAGAAACAATCCCGGCTTCGATGTATTGGCAACCACTGGCACCGTTTCAGTGAATATCAGAGTAAAAACAAAAACTCAGGCGGCTAATAGTTGGGTCTGGAATTGCAAGAAAGATGGCACGATCTTCGGGAAATTGAGCAACAAATCGGATTTTACAATCTTGGTAGATTTGAAAGATACCAAGACATCGCCAGAGTATTACATTCTTCCAACTACAGAACTTGACAGGAAGCTTAGAGACATCTTTGACTATTGGTTGCACTCACCTGCCAAACGAGGTAAACCACACGCTTCCGATAATAGAATGCGGCGGATTGGAGAGAGTACACACCAACAAGAATGGTTATCTCAATGGAAAGGGAAGTGGTCTTTGATCCTCAATGCCCTTGGGGCTGGCACTAAGGGCAGTACGGTTCGCTAATCTTTTTCTGCTCTCGGTCGAAGTCGCTGAGCATTTTAGGTTTGGGCCTCTTTGGTAGGCCAAGGCTGGCCTACATTTCACATGTATCACAAACAGCCATTTTGTGCAATGGACTAACAATTCGCTTTTTTTTGCTCAGGCCTGGGGAATTTTATCGCTGCTTGCTGAAATTTGCTCCTTCCTCGTTGGTATAATAGGAAATAACCGGAAGTTCCGCCCGGACAGGAGTTCACTCCAGCACAATGTTGCTTATTGCTGCACGCTGCCTATTTGATAAAAAGGAAAGGTAATTTATTG
>Ga0136653_10001892_pt1 | contig 11449 bp, 10 predicted proteins | sample LakKivw275mmetaG_FD_94866 | JGI IMG/M metagenome (GOLD analysis project Ga0136653, IMG submission 94866) | Anoxic lake water microbial communities from Lake Kivu, Rwanda to study Microbial Dark Matter (Phase II) - Lake Kivu water 275m metaG... | ecosystem: Environmental > Aquatic > Freshwater >... | reverse complement strand
GGCCGGCGAACACAAGCTCACCTGGGACGGCCGCGACAGCCAGGGCCGACTCGTCCCCGCCGGCGCCTACTTCTGCCGGCTCCAGTCCGGCCCCGACCTCGCCACCGCGGCCCTGCTAAAACTGTAAATCCGACAAACAGCCCTCAAACCCCGACGGCGCGGCCCCCCGCGCCGTCTCCCTATATCCCCCGCGCCGCCGCGCCTCGCGGGCTCGCGCTACTCGGCCACCTTGATATTGAAAACATCGTACGCGATGGCCGCGAGTACCTCGCGCCTCAGCCCGAGCGTCGTGTAGCGCTCCACGAGCGAACGGGTCACGACCGCGAGGTCGTCTCCCTGCGCGTGCTTCGCAGTCTTCCTGACCTGCAGCGCGTAGGCACGATACGAACCCAGGGTCACTATGGCAACGCCATGCCCGACACAGACCTGCCTCACCATCTTGTCAATCTGTTTATCGTATTCAGTCGTGTGAGACTCCTTTCGCGAGCGCGGGCGGGAACCGGCAGCGCATTCCCGCCCGCCTGCAGCCTGAGTGACGGGGACGGCCCCCGCCATCCGTCACGGCCCGATCGGTGCACTGACGTTGAACACGTCGGTACGGATCGCCTGGAGCACGGCCTCGGTCATACCGCGAGCCTTCCACTTATCGATCAGCACCTTGGCTTCCAACGCCAGCGTCTCGCCCGAGATATCTGCCCGGATGAGCTTCCACATCTCGCGTCCGAAGCAGAGATAGTACGGGAGAGCGATGGTCGGGACACCAGCGCCGTCGCAGACCTGCTTCACCTGCAGCTCCATCGCCGCCAGCAGCGACGCCACGTTCGTGACGTGCTGGAGCATCGTGGGGCGCTTGCCGGTCAGGATGGCGTTGATGCGTTCGAGATTGTACTTCTCGTCCCAGTTCTCGACTCTTGTTACGGGGTCAATCGGCATAGATATCACCTCCTCTAGCCGTGTTAGCGACGCCGGTCCCGCAATCGCTGCCTTTGCGTCCGGTTCTCCCTGCAGTCGAAGTTCGGTTCATTCTGTCTCTCATATGTTTATACGCTCACGCCCCCCGAAAATCACGTAAGAAAAACCCGGCCGTGATGGCCGGGTCGCATCTTCTCGCACTTTCCTGTCTACCTCCTCTTCGGTCTCCGGCTCGGGTCGAGCAGCCGGGCCAGCTCCTCGGCCGAATACACGGCCTCAAGCTTCCGGATCAAGGCGCCCACCTCCACGACCGCCTGCAGGCTCGGCCGCAGCCTGGCCGCAGATTCCGGTACGCGCCCCAGGTACTCCTCGATGTCCGGGTTCTTTCCGTCCCGCTCCGCCTCGGCGAACTCCGCAAACACGTCCAGCTCTCTGTCGTTCTTCTCCGGCACGGTTGTACTCTCAAGTTTGCCTCGCATGATGCCTCCAACTAGAGTGATAAGCTCATACTATAACCATCGTCTTAGCTTTCGCAGTGCGACCTCGCAATGGTACTGCGCCGCCCGCTCGGTACAGCCCAGCTCGGCCGCCACCATTTTCCACGGCAGGTGCCGCACGCGGAACCCAAAGAACGAGCCCCGCTCGATCGGGCTCAGGCGTCTAAGCGCCCTTGCCAGCTCCGTCCGTTTCCTCCTCGCCTCGAAGTGCTCAGCCGGGCCGGCGACCGTCGGCAACTGCGTCTCGGCCATGGCATCCAGGCTCTCCGGCGCGCGCTTTCTCGCCCGGAAGTAATCCATGACTATGCTGGTTGTGATTTCGTAGAGCCACGTGCGGAAACTGGCCCGCCTCGGGTCGAAGCGACCCAGCCATTCGAACACCCGAACGAATACACGCTGGGTCAGCTCCTCGGCATCAGGTCGGTTCTTCACCAGCCTGAAAATCCCGCCGAAGACCACGTGCTCAAACCTGCGCCGGAGCTCCGCGAAGTCTATCCTTCCTTCGATAACCCCGACCACCAGTTCAGAATCGGGCATGGGACAACTCCTTCCACCGCCGTCATTCAGTCTCCACCGAACAGCAACGGCATAGTGCGGAGCCGGCGGCCGGGCCCCTGTATCGATGCCCGGCTCTGCCCAGGCTGTCAGCTCCGCGCCGAACTAACAGGTTCCGGGCAAACCGTACAATTCTAAGCCGGACCGGGAGACTCGACAAGAGGGCTTATCGGCCCGGTCAAATCCAGACTGAACACCGTCGAGGCGATAGCCTCCAGCACCGGTCGCTCCAGCCCTCGCTGCACCCAGACCTCCAGCTCGCTCCGGGCCGCAAGCGCCAGCACCTCCGGCGACTTAAGCCGCCTGGCCTGCTTAGCCAGGACCCGGGTGAAGTTGTGATAGTAGGGCCACCAGATCGTGAACACGCCCCGCTCACTGAGCACCAGCGACTCGGCCTTGCGGATCTCCTCTTCCCGCGCCACGCAGCGGCGGAACGCCGCCATGTGCCGCACGTGGTCGCCATCAAAGCGTCCCGGCATCATGCCGGCACGTAGCTTGGCTTCATACTTCTCGCAGATACGGTCGACGGTCTTAGCCATCATGCATCTCCTTTAGCCACAACCGGTCCCTGACCACTGCCCGGCCGATAAGCGCCAGCAAGTTCCCATGCAGGCCGCGCTTGAACCAGCGCATCACCACGAGCTTGGTGCCGCGCTCGAAGTCGGGAACCGGAGCACGGTGCATCGAGTGCGTAAGCTCCCGAGCGAATGACAGATACGCCGGCTGCTCCGGACCATCGGCCACCAAGAGCCTCACTATCTCTCGCAGACGCTGGTCACGCGGGTCATCGTGGTGCGACGGGAATCTCTGCTTACTGCTCATCTTATTACTCTCATATGTTTATACGCTCACACCCCCCGAAAATGACGCAAAATCTTCATCGCCTCCGCTCTTCCTCGCTCCTCCGCTGTCCTCAATTCCGCATTCCAGCCTCTGAATTCCGCCGTCTGACTACGTCGGTTCCCCGGATTTGACCGTCCCCCCCGTGGTCTCCCATCGTCCGAGGGTGGGCCGGGAGAGTGCTCTGGACAGAGCCTGTGGCCGTGACCGTGAAAGCGCCTGCGACCGTGACTGTGAAAGTGCTTCTGACCGTGACGGTCAAAGTGCCTGCGACCATGACGGTCAAAGTGCCTGCGACCGTGCCGGTGAAGGTGCCTTTGTCCGTGACTGTGAAAGTGCTTCTGACCGTGACTGTGAAAGTGCCTCTGACCTTGCCTGTGCAATGGCCTCTGACCGTGACGGTGAAAGTGCCTGTGACCGTGCCGGTCTAAGGGCCCATGACCGTGACGGTGAAAGTGCCGGTGACCGTGCCTGTGAAAGTGCTTCTGACCGTGCGCACTTACGGGCTGACGTCGCCACTCGCTCCGAATCGTACGCCGAACCGGACAACGGCCGCGGCTCACGGCTTGACTCCACCGGCGTTTGCGGCTATAACACTCCCGCATGTGTGACTGGGTAATTCCTCTATCCAGCAGGTTGGGGCGATACTGATGCCTCGCATCTTCGACAACATCGAGCAGGACTTCCTTCCAGAGCTACGCCAGTCGCTCGTGGGCTCCACCCATTCAGACTTCTGTGTCGGTTACTTCCGCCTGCGCGGGTGGCAGAGCATAGCAGACTCAATCGAGCACTATGCGGGCAAGGCAGACTCGTGCTGCCGAGTCCTGATAGGCATGCACCGCTCTGCCGACGAATACATGCGTCGAGCCCAACAACTATCGCGTGGCGACGAGCGCATGGGAGGCACGCAGCGGGCTCAAGAATTGGAGAAGACGGTCGCCGACTTCAAGCAGCAGCTAGAGTTCGGCCTGCCCACAGCCCAGGCGGAAGCCGGGCTCCGTCAGCTTGCCCGTCAGCTTCGCGCACACAAGGTCTGCATCAAGCTCTTTCTTGAGTATCCGTTGCACGCCAAACTCTACATCGCGCATCGCCAGGTCCACGGCGTACCGCTCATCGACTACATCGGCAGCAGCAACTTAACGCTTGCCGGTTTGACCGGCCAAGGCGAGTTGAATATCGACGTCGTCGAGCAGGATGCTGCCCGCAAGCTGGCCGACTGGTTCGAGGATCGCTGGAACAACCCGCTCAGCGAAGACATCTCAGCCCAACTTGCAGAACTCATCGAGAAGAGCTGGGCGCGGGAGAGCCTGCTCGACCCGTATCTCGTGTATCTGAAGATGGCCTACCACCTGTCCGCTGATGCCCGAGTTGGTGAGGCGCAATTCAAGCTGCCCGAGCCATTCGCCGGGGTACTGTTGGACTATCAGGACAAGGCCGTGCGGTTAGTCTGCCGCAAGCTGTATCGACACGGTGGCGTGCTCTTGGCGGATGTCGTCGGGCTGGGCAAGACCATGATGGCTGCCGCTGTCGCCAAGACCTTTCAGGAAGACGACCGGAGCAGCACGCTCATCATCTGCCCGCCCAAGCTGAAGGACATGTGGACGAGCTACCGGAAGAGGTACGGGCTCCACGCCGAAGTGATGTCTCTCGGCAAGGTCGCTGACGAGCTGCCCGACATGCCCGCGCACCGCACGCTGATCATCGACGAAAGCCACAATCTCCGTAACCGCAGCGGCCAGCGCTACCGGGCCATCAAGGAGTACATTGACGCCCACGTGCCGCGCGTGCTTCTGCTGACCGCCACGCCATACAACAAGGAATACACTGACCTGAGCAACCAGTTGCGGCTGTTCATAGACGAGGACCAGGACCTCGGTGTCCGTCCCAACCGGTTCATCAAGACTTGGTGCGACGCACGGCCTGGGCGGAGCGAGACCGACCTGTATGCCGAAACCAACTGCGTGCTCAGTACGTTGCGCTGCTTCGAGTTGAGCGAGTTCCCGGAGGACTGGCGAGACCTCATGCAGCCGTTCCTGGTTCGGCGGACTCGTGAGTACATCATCAGGGAGTACGCGAGCTTCGACTCCTCACGCAAGCGGCACTACGTCATGCGCGGCGGCGAAAGGTACTACTTCCCGCTACGCGAACCCAAGCGCATCAAGTTCAAGTCGGTCGGCCCTGGGGACCAGTACGAGCGGCTCTTCAGTGATGAGGTGGTCAACGTGGTAGAGCATCTGGCGCTGCCGCGCTACGGCCTGCACCCGTTCTTGGTTCCCAACGCGGAGAAGCAGGCCGACCCAGCCCAGAAGCAGGTCATCGACAACTTGAACAAAGCCGGCAAGCGGCTTATCGGCTTCTCGCGCACGAACATGTTTAAGCGGCTGGAGAGCTGCGGCTACAGCTTTCTTCTCACAGTCAGACGCCACATCGTGCGCAACAGCGTTTACCTGCACGCGCTGGACAACGGCTTGCCGCTTCCTATCGGCACCCAGACGCCGGTAATGCTCGACCCCGCCGTCAACGACACCGATGATGCGCCAGAGGAAAAGGACGACGACTCCTCGGCTGATGACCGAGCCGCAGAGGTCGCTGCCGACCTGGCTCGGTACGCGGAGGATGTCTACAAGTTCTACTTCGAGGATTGGCACAACCGATTCGACTGGCTCGACTCCAAGTTCTTCAAGCCCGACTTGGCCGACCGGCTGCGTTCCGATAACGCTCAACTGCTGGCAGTTCTGAAGGCCTCTGGCGAGTGGAGGCCCAAAGACGACATGAAGCTCGCCGAGCTTGAGCAACTCGCCAGCAAGCTCCCAAAGGGCGAGAAGCTGCTCGTCTTCACCCAGTTTGCTGATACGGCCATCTACCTGCATGACCAACTGAAGGCCCGTGGCATCCGCGACCTTGCCGTCGCGACCAACCAGACCGGCGACGCGGTCAGACTGGCGCGTCGCTTCAGCCCCGTACCTAACGGAGGCCTGCGAAACGAAGAAACCGAGCTGAACCTGCTCATTGCTACGGATGTACTCGCTGAAGGGCAGAACCTGCAGGACTGCCACATCGTCGTGAACTACGATATACCGTGGGCAATCGTTCGTCTGGTCCAGCGCGTCGGCCGCGTAGACCGCATCGGTCAGAAACACGACACGATCCTCGCCTATTCGTTCTGGCCTCATGATGGCGTCGAGCGTCACATCAAACTGCGGGAACGCATTCTCAACCGGCTTAAGGCCAACCAGGAGGTTATCGGCACCGACGAGTCATTCTTCGGCGAGGAAGCCAAGAACCGTCTGGTGGACTTGTATGCCGAAAACAAACAGTCGCTCGATAACCCCGAAGATGCAGAAGCCGTAGACTGGTCCAGCCAGGCTCAGGCAGTTTGGGACAAGGCTCCGGCTGACCTCAAGAAGCAGGTAGAGCAACTGCCTCCGGTCGTATACTCGACGCGGCAGCATCTGCCTCAGTCCGCGGCACCGGCGGGCGCAATCGTCTTTGTCCGGTACGAACGCGACAAGGAGAAATACGACCAACTCGTCCGTGTGGATGAGCGCGGCGGAATCTTGCCGCACTCGATGCCTGATGTCTTCCGGGCCGCGGCCTGCAAACCCGACACGCCTGCACTTCAGCCGCGGCCTGACCACCATGAGTTGGTGGAAGCCGCAGTTCGCCACACGGCTGGCGAGTTGCGCGTCACCGGCGGCCACCTCGGCAACATGCGCAGTATCAGCCGCAAGGTGCACGACCGGCTCAAGGCATACCGGCAGGTACTTCGCGCACGGCCCAACCTGTTCTCCCCGGACGACCTGAGCCGCGTGGACACCGTGCTCGACCAATTGCTGCGACATCCTCTCAGGGAGCGTGCCCGCGAGTCGCTCTCGCGCCAGATCAAGATGGGCGCGACTGACGACGCGCTGCTTACCATGACTTGGCGCATGTATGACGACGGACGGCTGTGCGAGGAGGCGGAGTCCGAACTTCCGACCGAACCGCAGATTCTGTGCTCGCTTGGGCTGAAACAGGAGTAGCCGATGCCGGATTCTCTGGAGCTTCCTCGCATAGAGCACGCGCTGGAAACGCGTCGCCTTACTGACCTGTTCTGCGACGTACTCAACTGGGATGCGAACGCGGAGCGGGCATTCGATCTCAATGTGGCGTCGCCCGTTGAGACCAGCCTCAAGCTCACACCGGTGGCGCAACTCAAGGGCCTACCAGTTCTCAAGGTGGATTGGCCGAACGACCGCCTTCCGGGCCTGACGCAACGCCGCGCCGTGCACAAGGCGCTGACGCCGAGGCACATCGAGCATCTTCTCTGCTACGAAACAAGTGACCATCGCGCTCTCTCTATGGTCTGGGCTCACCAACGCCAGGACAAGAAGACCGAATTGCGCAGCCTTCCGTTCGAGCTCGGCCAGCCGGCCCGGACCACGCTGGACCGCATAGCAGAGCTGAAGTTCGGCTTGGGCGAGTTGCGCGACCTGATGGCACCGCACGTAGCCGACCGGTTGGCGAAGGCCTTCGATGTTCAAGCCGTCAACAAGCAGTTCTACACCGAGTACGAGGCGTGCTTCCGCGAAGTCGTCAAACCCGAGGTGAAGAAGAGACTCGGAAGCGAGGCAGATGCCCACAAGTTCACACAACTACTGTTCAACCGCCTCCTCTTCTGTTGGTTCCTGCAGAAGAAGGGCTGGCTTGGCCATGACACCGACTACATGGTCAAGCTATTCAACCGGGCGTACAGCTACACACCGCCGCGGAGCGTCTACCACGACTACATCTCGTTTCTCTTCTTCGAGGTGCTCTGCAACTCCGAGGAGGTGCGCCGCACGCGCAAACCTTCGGACCCACACATTAGTTGGGAGGCTCCTTTCCTGAATGGTGGTCTCTTCGAGCGTACCGACTTAGACAAGAAAGTCGAAGCACTGCCGCAGCTCCAGCGTTTGCCCAACATTATCTTCAAAGCCATCATCGAGGACCTCTTCGCGCACTACAACTTTACTATCGAGGAGAGCACGCCGCTCGACGTGCAGGTGGCACTCGACCCCGAGTTGCTTGGGTCCATCTTTGAGAAACTCGTCACCGGACGCCACGAATCCGGCAGCTACTACACGCCTCGCCCCATCGTGGAGTATATGTGCCGCGAGTCACTCGTGCATCACCTTGCCGGTGCCTGTCCAAAGGTTCCGAGCAGAAGCATTGAAGACCTCGTCTATGACCACAATGTGGTAGAACTCTCGCCGGGCGACGCTGCCGACGTCGTACGCTCCTTGGATGCAATAAAGGTCTGTGATCCTGCCTGCGGAAGTGGCGCGTACCTCGTAACGATGCTGCATGAGTTCGTTGGTCTCTACCGCGCGATATTCAGCGATAAGCTGCACGATCCGCGTAAGGACTACGACCTCAAGCTTCGCATAATACAGAACAACCTCTATGGCGTGGATATTGACGACTTTGCTGTGAACATCGCCAGACTGCGCCTTTGGCTTAGTTTGGTCGTAGATAGCGAAGAAACGGATGTGAAGAAGGTCCAGCCGCTGCCGAACTTGGACTTCAAGATAGAGATAGGTGACAGCCTCACCGCGCCCGACCCTGACCCTGCGGGACTCAGCCTGCACAGCGAGGCATACGCGAAGGATGCATCGATCCTCGACAGACTCTATCAGGAGTACTTCGAACGGGCCATCGTGCCGCTCGCGCGCGCTAAAGCTGCCATCGAGGCTGACATTGCCTCGACACAGGCGCGCATATCGAGGCTACTGGGCAGGACCGCGCCCCCAGGGGCCATTGATTGGCGCGTCGTCTTTGCGGAGGTCTTCGCACGAGGAGGATTCGACGTCGTGCTGGCCAATCCACCATACATCCGGCAGGAATTGATAGATTCCTCGCTTGGCGCCGGTTACAAGCGCAGGCTCATCGCCCTGTATCCTGACACGTATGTAGGCACGGCCGACATCTACGTGGCATTCTATGCGCGAGCCCATCAGCTCTTGAACAGGAATGGCATCGGCTGCTTCATCTCGTCGAACAAGTGGCTTCGAGCCGCGTACGGGGAAAAACTGCGGCGGTGTCTGCTAGACGGGCAGGCATTTCACCTCGTGGTCGACTATGGCGAACTGCCGGTCTTTGAGGCCGCAGCGACCTTCCCCGGGGTATTCCTCTGGCAGAAGCTGCCCCGTGATTCTCTTGCCACTAGGTGGGCTACAGTGAAGGACCTTGAGAAGTGCTACGGAGACGGTATCCGCGAGCATGTGCTCAGTATTGTCAAGGAAGTCCCCTCTGCGCAGTTTGGCAAGGACAAGGCTCGTCTAACTGGGGCCAAAGATGCCACCTTTAGGCTCAAGCTAGAAAAGGCAGGTCCAAGGCTGAGAGATGTAGTCAAGGGACGGCTCTTCTATGGCATCAAGACTGGATTGAATAATGCTTTCGTTGTCGACAGGGAGACGCGAGACCAGCTAATTGACAGGGATGCCAGGAGTGCCCAAGTCATTAAGCCTCTGGTCGTTGGTGACGACGTACGGCGCTTCGAGGTGCACTTCCGCGAGCGGTATCTGCTCTACCTGCCATGGCACTACCCGCTGGAATCGGATACTAGCATATCCGGCGCTTCGCGCCGCGCGGAAGACGCCCTCAGGCAACGGCTACCGGCCGTATACCGGCACCTCACGGCACACAAGGCTGCATTGTCCGCGAGAAACCGGGCCGAGACCGGCATCAGGTACGAATGGTACGTCCTTCAACGCTTCGGGGCAGAATATCTCGGGGCGTTCGATGAGCCGAAGATCATCTATCCTGATCTGGGAATGGAGTGCCGGTTCACATACGACGAGAGTCATGCCTACGTGGACTGCACAGGGTTCATTCTGCCTTCCGCGGACTGGTATCTTCTTTCAGTTTTGAACTCCACGTGCACATTGGATTACATGAAGACCAGCGCTTCAATTCTGGGAGATGCTGACAAGCGAGGGCGCGTGAGGTTCAAGACCGTCTACATGGAGAAGCTCCCAGTCCCTGATGCCAAGACAGAACAGAGAGAAATGTTGGCTGGCCTAGCGCGTCAAGCGCAGAAACTACACGTCAGGCGGCGGAAGCGGGTTGAGAAGTTCCTGCGTGACATCGGCACGTCGCCGGCCGAGTCGTCATCAAAGAACATGCTTGAGCAGCCTTGGAACACCGAGAAGTGCACCGACGACTACTTCCGCAAGAAGGCCAAGGGCTACCCGCTCAAGCTCCTCTCCGACGTCCGCGACGAAACCATCGCCATGACCGAAGAGATTCTCAAAGTCGAGTCCGAGATCGACGCCCGCGTCAAGGCTCTCTATGGGCTGTAGGATGGGAGCCAAGGAGTGAGAACAGCATTCATCATAATGCGTATCGGAGACCCATCTCTTGAGACGATGTGCAAGGATGCCATCGTACCTGCTTTGAAGGCTTGCGGATTCGACCCGAAGCGCGTGGACAAACACGAGCAGGGCGGACCTCTAAAGAGCGAGATCATCAAGTTCCTGCAGCAGTCTGACATCATAGTCGCTGACCTTACGGACGAGCGACCCAACTGCTATCTTGAGGTCGGATATGCGATGGGACTGGACAAGTTCCAGAACTTGATTCTGACAGCCAGGTACGACCACGACGTTCGTGCCAGGGACCATGATCCTAACGGGCCCAAAGTGCACTTCGACTTGGATAGCTACAACATCCTGTACTGGCACCCAGGCAAGCTCGCTGAGTTTGAGCAGGAGCTAGAGAAGCGCATCAGACGCCGGCTCGTGCAGGTGTTGCCGGCACCAGAGACCAAGCCGAGGCTGAGTGAGGCATGGCTCAACCAGCACCGGGAGGCTGCCAGAGCCGGACACACGAGGGCCGGTGACACCGGGTTCATGGAGGTCGTCTTGTTTCCGATGGACAGCGCCATCAGCCTCTCTCAGGGAGAACTCTTGCGTGTTGCGGAAAGCGCCCAGATTTCCACTGGTATGCTAGGGGTGGTCATTAGGAACGGCGAGAATGACCCTAGGCCAATCTCTGACGGCATCAAGGCTGAGTTCGCCGGTTTGATGGGGCATGCGTACTGGGCTCTGAGGAAGGACGGCACATTCTACTCACTAGACAGTCATGTTCTCGCCGCCGTCGATGAGCGAAGCGCGAATACGCTCTACTATCACCGATTGGTGCACGGAGTCACCGAAGTGTTCCTCTATGCGAATAGGCTCTACTCACGGCTCGGCCTAGACTCCAACGACCGCGTGTCGATTACGTTGGGTTTCAAAGGCATCAAAGGCAGGGCGCTGCGTGCCCCAACTGATACAATACTCGTCGTCATTCCACGCAAAGCGTCTGATGACCCCGACACAGAGACAGTGACCTTGCGCCTCGGAGAGATTGAGACGGACCTGGTCAACAAGGTGTCGCATTTCGTGTCCCCGGTTCTTTCCCTGTTCGATTTCTTCCAGCTTGCGCCCGCTCAGCTGGCTGCAATGGTGGACATGTTTGTCAGACGCGCGTCGGGCGGAGGCAGCTAGACGCCCATCAGTGACGAAACAATCGCCATGACCGAAGAGATTCTCAAGGTCGAATCCGAGATCGACGCCCGCGTCAAAGCGCTGTATGGGCTGTGACTTCCACTGCCTGACCAAGAGGGAGGGTTCGATTCTGGT
>Ga0136653_10001890_pt1 | contig 11457 bp, 9 predicted proteins | sample LakKivw275mmetaG_FD_94866 | JGI IMG/M metagenome (GOLD analysis project Ga0136653, IMG submission 94866) | Anoxic lake water microbial communities from Lake Kivu, Rwanda to study Microbial Dark Matter (Phase II) - Lake Kivu water 275m metaG... | ecosystem: Environmental > Aquatic > Freshwater >... | reverse complement strand
TCCATTGATGGCAGGTTACTCGCCCTGACATTTAAGGAATATGAGCTGCTGAAATTCCTCGCCAAGAGCAAAGGTAGGGTTTCTACAAGAGAGGCTCTGCTCAATGAGGTCTGGGGGTACGACTATTATGGTGGTGATAGGACTGTGGATGTACACATAAGGAGACTTAGAAGCAAGCTCGGCGATTATACAAATAGCTATATTCAAACAGTTAGAAATATTGGGTACAAATTCAACAAGGAGGCATAGTCTAGGAGTCAGCATAATAGGCTTCTTTATAAGACTCGGTAACATAGATTTAACATGTCTGTAATATGTTGGTAACAATTGCCGGCTAAAATGATGCCAGGTCAGTAAAAAAACGAAAGGAGGTGTGCACATGTCCATAAATACCGGTGATACTGCCTGGCTATTGGTATCGACGGCGCTGGTCATGCTCATGACGCCGGCATTAGCCTTGTTTTACGGGGGCATGGTAAGAAGGAAAAACGTCCTCTCTACCATTATGATGAGCTTTGCTATCCTGCCTCTGGTTTCCATCCTGTGGGTTATCTACGGCTACAGTTTGAGCTTCGGGCCAGACTCGGGTGGAGTGATTGGCAATCTTAATTGGCTCGGGTTGATGGGGGTGGGGCAGGAGCCATCACCCATGTATGCCACTACCGTCCCTCATCTGGCATTTATGATGTTTCAGGCTACATTTGCCATCATCACCGTAGCGCTAATCACAGGCGCCGTTGTTGAGCGCATTAAATTCGGTGCCCTGCTCATTTTCTCAACTCTGTGGTTGACCCTGGTCTACTGTCCGGTTGCCCATTGGGTATGGGGCAGTGGTGGCTGGTTAGGAAAGCTGGGCACTCTGGACTTCGCCGGAGGTATTGTAGTCCATATTAGTGCCGGCATATCAGCATTGGCATTGGCTCTGGTGTTAGGTCCACGCAGGGGATTCAAAGAACGAGTCCTCATGGAGCCCAACAACATACCGATGGTTGTATTGGGAACAGCTTTGCTCTGGTTCGGGTGGTTTGGCTTTAATGCTGGAAGTGCTGTCACTGCTGGCGGACTGGCGTCCAGTGCTTTTGCTGCCACCAACATTGCGGGTGCTTCAGGAGCTCTTACTTGGATGCTACTCAGCTGGATTAATCGCCGACCATCGGTTCTAGGCGCTGCCACCGGTGCAGTTGTCGGGCTGGCATCAATCACACCAGCGGCTGGCTTCGTGCATCCCATCTACGGAATACCTATAGGAGCAATCGGAGCAGCACTGGCTTACTATGTCATGATGTGGAGAGTCAAAACTAACCGACTGGACGAATCTCTTGATGTTCTAGCCTGTCATGGTGTTGGCGGTACCTGGGGGACGATAGCCACCGGCATCTTTGCCGCAGGAGTAATCGGCGGAGCCGAGGGACTTATAGCTGGAAATGGCAAGCAGGTTCTGATTCAGCTGGCTGCAATTGCTGTCACCATAGTTTTTGCCTTCAGTATAACCTGGCTCCTGGCAAAGCTGGTCGATGTTACCATAGGCTTACGAGTCACCCCAGAAGAGGAAACCGTGGGTTTAGATATCTCGCAGCACGGTGAACGAGCGTATGGAGGGCTGCTGAGATGAAGAAGATAGAGGCTATCATCAGAGAAGAAAAATTGGACGCTGTCAGGATTGCCTTAGAGAACCAGAGCTACTTCGGCATGACGGTCAGCGAGGTGAGCGGTAGAGGTCGGCAAAAAGGGCTGACACTGCAGTGGCGGGTAGGAGAATACTGCGTGGACTTTCTGCCCAAGATTAAGATAGAGGTCGTCGTTCTCGATGAGGATGTACCCAGAGTACTTAATGCCATTACTACAAATGCCCGGACAGGAGAGGACAGAGGCGACGGCAAGATATTCATCATCCCGGTTGAAGACGCAGTCCGTGTTAGAACCGGCGAAATTGGCGAGAATGCAATATAAAAATAAAATTACAGAAGGAGATTAGAAATGGCAAAGAGAAGCAAGGACGAGAGCAAAGAATACGTCCTCAAGATGGCAAAGGACCAGGATGTCAAATTTATCAGGATGTGGTTCACTGATATCCTGGGCTTCCTCAAGAGCTTCGCCATCACCCGTGAGGAGTTAGAACAAGCGCTTGAGGATGGTATGGGGTTCGATGGTTCCTCTATCGAAGGGTTCGCCAGGATCGACGAAAGCGACATGGTAGCTATACCCGACCCTGACACCTTTCAGTTGTTACCATGGCGACCACGAGAACACCGTGCGGTGGCGCGGATGTTCTGCGACATACTGAAGCCCGGCGGCGAACCTTTTGAAGGAGACCCCAGATACGTTCTGAAGTGGAACCTGAAGCGAGCGGCGGACATGGGTTACACTTACTATGTCGGCCCCGAACTGGAGTATTTCTACTTCAAGGACTCAAAGGGAACGGAGATTCTCGACGAGGGGGGCTACTTTGACATGGTGCCTCTGGATGCAGCTACCGACCTGAGGCGAGAAACTGTGCTTATCCTGGATGAGATGGGCATCGGAGTGGAGTATTCGCACCATGAAGTGGCACATAGCCAGCACGAGATAGACATGCGATACACAGATGCCCTGACCATGGCGGACAACGTTATGACATATCGGCTGGTAGTCAAACAGGTAGCTATACAGAACGGAGTGTACGCCACATTCATGCCCAAGCCTATTTTCGGCATCAATGGCAGTGGCATGCATGTACATCAGTCATTGTTCAAGGGTGGAAAGAATGCCTTTTTCGACCCCAATGACAATTATAACTTGTCCAAGGTGGCCAAGAGTTTCATCGCTGGTCTCTTGAAACATGCGCCGGAAATTACATCAGTTTGTAATCAGTGGGTGAATTCGTACAAGAGACTGGTCCCCGGCTATGAGGCTCCCGTTTATCTATCCTGGGCAAGACGAAATCGAGCTGACCTGATACGAGTGCCTGAGTACAAGCCCGGACGAGAGCAGGCGACGAGGATAGAGTTCCGGTCTCCTGACCCTGCGTGCAATCCTTATTTGGCTTTCAGCGTGATGCTGGCTGCTGGTCTTGACGGAATCGAAAAGGGATACGAGCCACCTGAACCAATTGAGGAAAACGTCTATGAGATGACAGACGAAGAGAGGAAGAAAAAGAACATCGACACTTTGCCGGCTAGCCTGCACGAAGCGATTCAACTATGTGAAAAGAGTCAGCTAGTGCGCAAAGCCTTAGGCGAGCACGTTTTCTACGCTTTCATCAAGAACAAAAAGGTAGAGTGGGACCAGTACCGAATTCACGTAACCGAATACGAAACTAATAGATATCTACCTATCTTGTAGCTCAATGTTAAAACTGGTTCATATAACCATGCAGACTAATCTGCGAAGGAGGTGAATATAGAGGATAATGATTGACTACGCCAACAAGAAAAAACAAATGAATACGTCTAATGGGAGGTGAATCATGTCTTACAATTGGGGACCGCACTATATCGTTCCTACTGATGTCCTGAAGAGCTATTCAGGGGCGGTTTTACTGAGAGAGGAATTTGATAAAGAGTTGCTGCGCAAGGAGATGGAAGCACTGGGTATCACCGGGCCTATCGCTAAGATTAGCAACCCGTGGTATTACCGAAAGAAAGGGACAGAAACATGGGTGAAAATCGGGGAGTCATCCGATGAGCACCAAAATTTCCCCATCAGGTGGGACACAACCGTACTGAATAACGGGCAGTACGAGGTGATGGGACTAATGCATGTCTTCGTCAGAAAGAACGGCACGGAAACTGCTATCGCCCGACAAAATATAGTGGAGGTCAATGTTAAAAATTAGATTGTTAAGCAGTTTGTATCGGCTATGCCTTTGGCATCTGCACCACGATTTGTATTTCAACCCGAGGTGCATTTGCCACTTCCCAAAATTACTCGTGGCTAATCATCAAGGTGAATAAAAATGCGCAAGCTACGTATAGGCATGTCTCAAATAAATGTCACCGTGGGCGATTTTGCTGGCAATACACAAAAAATTATAGGCGCCATCGCCGAAGCCAAGGCTTTGGGAGTTGACCTTATCACCTTTCCTGAACTCGCTATATGTGGCTACCCGCCAGAAGACCTCCTGTTTAAACCGCAGTTTATCAAAGAAAACTTGAGATGCCTTGAGAGAATTGTCGAGAGCACCGCTGGACTTGCGGCAATTGTCGGTTTCGTTGACACCAAGGAAGATATCTATAACGCTGCCGCAATTATCAACGACGGCAAGATTTGTAGTGTTTATCACAAGATATACTTGCCAAATTACGGCGTATTCGATGAAAACCGCTATTTTCAGGCTGGTAGAGAATGCCCAGTGCATATAATAGGTGGTGTGGGCGTGGGCGTTAATATATGTGAAGATATATGGTATGAAGCAGGACCAGCTACTGCCCAGGCATATGGTGGAGCAGAGGTAATAGTAAACATAAGTGCTTCACCTTACCACGCCGGTAAACGCAATTTTAGAGAGAGAATGCTGGGAACCCGTGCTTCAGACAATGTAGCCATCGTCGCTTATACCAACCTTGTGGGCGGACAAGATGAGCTGGTTTTCGACGGTAACAGCATGGTATTGAACGAAAAAGGTGAGCTGATAGCTAGAGGCAAACAGTTTGAAGAAGACCTGATAGTGACTGACCTTGATGTGGAAGCCGTTTTCCGCGCTCGTCTACACGACCCCAGATGGAGCAGAGAGGCAATAATGTCACGGGAGCAGCAATGGCAAACAGCCAGAATACCTGTGTCTGAACAACTATCCGTTGCTCCAAAACCAGCGCTACCGACAAGGCAGGCTGAAATACGGGGTCTACCTGGTGAGGTCTATGATGCTCTTGTACTGGGGACTCATGACTATATATTAAAGAACGGCTTTGAAAAGGTGGTAATAGGCCTTTCCGGTGGCATTGATTCCAGTCTGGTGGCTACCATCGCCGTTGATGCGCTAGGAACAGCTAACGTGGTAGGAGTATCAATGCCTTCGAGATATTCTTCTCCCGGGAGCATATCCGACGCCGAGCTTCTAGCCCGGAACCTGGGCATCAGGCACATCAAAATTCCTATTGAGAAAGTATTCCAAGCCTATCTTGATACACTGGTAGACCATTTTGGTGATGCCAAAGCCAACGTAGCTGAGGAGAATATCCAGGCGCGTATCAGGGGCAACATTCTAATGGCTCTATCTAACAAGTTCGGCTGGCTTGTTTTGACCACTGGCAATAAGAGCGAATATGCCACTGGCTACACCACTTTATATGGAGATATGGCTGGTGGTTTTGCTGTAATAAAAGATGTGCCCAAGACTTTAGTCTACCAGCTCGCCGAATACCGTAACTCCATAGCCGGTCATGAGATTTTACCGTCCAGCGTTATAAACAAGGCGCCATCGGCTGAGTTAAGACCTGAGCAGAAGGATATCGATAGCTTGCCATCCTATGAACTGCTCGACCCCGTCCTGACAGCCTATGTAGAAGAAGATAGGAGCATTGAACAGATTATTGGCGCAGGCTTCGAAGAAGAGGTGGTTAAGAAGGCAGCACGACTCGTTGACACCAGCGAATACAAACGACGTCAAGCACCACCGGGAATCAAGATAACACCTAGAGCCTTCGGTAGAGACCGGAGACTGCCCATTACAAATCGGTTCAGGGGATGTTAGTGTATAATTTAAAGACACCGCTGAGCGAATATAAATGCCAAAGCTCAAAAGACAATATGGGTAAACGTGCCCTTTTAACCTTAGAAGATGGCTCAATTTATGAGGGCTATTCCTTCGGTGCTAAAGATACTACCTATGGCGAAGTAGTTTTCAATACCAGCATGTCCGGATACCAGGAGATGCTGACTGACCCTTCCTACGCTGGTCAGATTTTGGTGCTCACCTATCCTCTCATCGGCAATTATGGAGTTAACGACTCTTATTTCGAATCGAAGCAGGTGCAGGTGAGAGGTCTTGTCGTTAGAGAGCATTGCCCTGTGCCTAGCCATTGGCAAAGCACTGGCAGTTTGTCCGAGTTCTTGCAGACAAATGGAGTCCCCGGGATAAGTGGAGTGGATAGCCGGGCACTAACACGCCGTCTTCGCTCAACAGGGGTGATGATGGGCATCATGACCTCGGAGATGACGCCAGAGGAAACTCTGCAAGAGCTAAAGGGGTTACCACGCTATGATTCCACCGATTTCGTCAAGCAAGTCGCTATTGACAAGAAATATCAGTGGGGCTTGACCTCAGACGACGCTGCCCTCCTACATCACATAGTAATCGTAGACATGGGGTTGAAATATAACATCGCCCGCATATTGACCCAGCTCGGCTGCCTGGTAACTGTTGTCCCCTGCACTATGGCAGTCGAGGATATCCTAAACCTGAAGCCTGATGGCATAGTTCTCTCTCCCGGACCCGGCGACCCGGCTCTCCTCGACTACATTACAAAGACAGTCAGGAAACTAGCGCAGCGGAAGCCGGTAATGGGCATTTGTTTAGGGCACCAGATGATAGGCACAGCTTTTGGTGCCAGGACATTCAAGCTAAAATTCGGTCATCGTGGCGGCAATCATCCAGTCCGTGACCTGGCAAGCGGCAGAGTCTATATTACCACCCAGAACCACGGCTATGCCGTCGACGCCGACAATTTGAAAGGTGGGCTTGAGGTCAGCCAGATAAATCTGAATGACGGCACCGTTGAAGGATTGCGTCATAGAGAGTTGCCAGTAATATCCATACAGTATCACTCCGAAGGCTCTCCCGGACCTCAAGACAATGTTCACCTGTTTGATAGATTCTTGGAGATAATAAAGGAGAGGAGCACTATTGTCTAAAATCTCCAAGGTTTTGGTCATTGGCTCTGGTCCCATAATTATCGGGCAGGCGGCGGAGTTCGATTATGCCGGCACTCAGGCATGCAAATCGCTACGCGAGGAGAGTATAACCACCGTGCTGGTAAATTCCAACCCGGCGACTATTATGACCGATGAAGGCATCGCCGACATTGTCTATATAGAGCCGTTAACCGCAGATGTTATAGCTCGCATAATCAAGCAGGAACGTCCTGATGGCTTACTGCCTACGCTTGGCGGGCAGACCGGACTGAACCTGGCTGTTGAGCTTGCAGATGCCGGAATACTGGATAAATACGGTGTCAATCTGTTGGGCACACCGCTGGAGACAATCAAAAAGGCAGAGGAAAGGTCACTGTTCAAGCAACTCATATTGGACATAGGTGAGCCAGTACCCAAAAGTGCCACGGTACATTCTATAAAAGAAGCGAAGGAGTTAGCTGAATCAATCGGATTGCCATTGATCGTTCGACCTTCCTACACCTTAGGCGGTACTGGCGGAGGCATTGCTCACACTATGGAAGAGCTTGAATACACGGTAGCCAGCGGCTTGTCTTCCAGCTTGAGCCATGAAGTGCTGGTGGAAAAGTGTCTTCTTGGCTGGAAGGAAATTGAATATGAGGTAATGCGCGATGCTGCCGATAACTGCATAACTGTCTGCAATATGGAGAATATCGACCCGATGGGGGTTCATACCGGTGACAGCATTGTGGTCGCCCCCAGCCAGACTCTGACTGACAAGGAATACCAGATGCTGCGGTCAGCCAGCCTGAAAATCATTAGAGCTTTAGGCATTGAAGGCGGCTGTAATATTCAATTCGCCCTGACTCCCAGCCCTGTGGTGGCTAAAAAGTGGGCACCAGACCAGTTAAGTGTGAAGGTGAGTGAATATTATGTGATAGAGGTGAATCCTCGCGTTAGCCGCAGTTCAGCCCTAGCTAGCAAAGCCACAGGCTATCCTATTGCCAGGGTGGCTGCCAAGATAGCTGCAGGAAAAAGGTTAGACGAAATATCCAATCGGGTGACCGGCAAGACAATGGCAGCTTTTGAGCCGGCTCTGGACTACTGTGTGGTAAAGATTCCACGCTGGCCTTTCGACAAATTCGCCCTGGGTGACCGCAATACAGGGAGCCAGATGAAGGCTACAGGCGAAGTCATGGCTATTGACAGATGCTTCGAAGCAGCCTTGCAGAAAGCAGTTCGATGCCTCGAGTTTGGAAAGAAATCTCTTCTCTGGGAAGATAGAAGCTGGGGTAATAACAATGGAGACCTCGATTCCTATCCCTTGCACCCCAATGACCTCAGGTTGTGGGCAGTGATAGCAGCACTCAGGCACGGGGCAAGCTGTGAACAACTCGCCCAACATACCGGTATTGACCCCTGGTTCGTCTATAAGATACTGAATGTCGTCCAGATGGAAAAACGGCTTCTCTCCGAGCCATTAGCTCCTGAGCTTATGTGGCAGGCAAAACGGCTCGGTTTCTCCGATGAGCAAATCAGCACTCTATCTGATAGATTGCCTGAACAAGTGAGGCAGCTAAGACATAACTGGCAAATATGCCCCGTGTATAAGATGGTGGATACCTGTGCCGCCGAATTCGATGCCGAGACACCTTATTTCTACAGCACCTACGAAAAAGAAAATGAAGCCGGACCATCGAAAGACAGAAAAGCTATAGTCATAGGCAGCGGACCTATCCGAATTGGACAGGGCATAGAATTTGATTATTGTTCCGTTCACTCCGCCTGGGCATTGCAGGAGGCGGGCATCAAGAGCATCATGGTCAATTCCAACCCGGAAACTGTTTCCACCGATTTCGACACCAGTGACCGCCTGTATTTCGAAGCTTTAGATGAAGAAAGTTTGAGGGACATATTGGAAAATGAGAGCTTTCCACTCCAAGATGACCCATTTCCACCTTCTATTGTCCAGTTTGGCGGGCAAACAGCTATTAACCTGGTTGAACCTCTGGCTCGCAGCAATATGAAAATACTCGGTTCTACCTCCGAAGCCATTGACATCGCTGAGGACCGTCGCCGCTTTGAGGATTTCCTAAACCAGCTAGGCATACCTCAGCCACCGGGAGCTGGCGTTTTTTCCTTACAGGAAAGTATCAGCACGGCAAAGCTGCTCGGCTATCCGGTGTTGGTTCGTCCCAGCTATGTTCTCGGCGGCAGAGCTATGGAAATTGTCCATAACGAAGAGGAATTGGTGCGTTATATGTCTCTGGCTCTGGAAATGGACAGTCAGCATCCCACCTTAATTGATAAGTATTTCGAGGGCAAAGAGGTTGAAGTTGATGCTGTCAGTGATGGGCAGGATGTCCTCATCCCGGGAATCATGGAGCATATTGAACGTGCCGGAGTTCATAGTGGCGATTCAATAGCTGCCTATCCCGCCCTAAACCTTTCCCAAAATGAAGTGAACAACATCGTTGATTACACGATAAGGATCGGGCAGGCACTCCAGGTAAAGGGGCTGATGAATGTTCAGCTCGTCATCATGCGTGACCAAAGCAAATCATCAGTCTACGTACTCGAGGTTAATCCTCGTGCTAGCCGTACCATTCCATTTATTTCCAAAGTTACCGGTGTGCCTATGGTCCGGATTGCCACCAAGATAATGCTAGGTATGAGTTTAAAAGAGCAAGGTTACACCACGGGTTTGTGGAAGAAACAGAAACTGGTAGGTATAAAAGCTCCCGTTTTCTCTATGTCTAAGCTTGTAGGAGTAGACACATATCTTGGTCCCGAAATGAAGTCCACAGGTGAAGTCATGGGAATCGACTACACCTATGAAGCCGCTCTAATAAAAGCACTTCTGGCTGCTGGTCTTATGTTGCCACCTCAAGGTAATCTATTATTCAGCATTGCCGACCAGAACAAGCGCGAAGCCTTACCCATAATCGAAGGCTTCCATTCGCTAGGCTACCAGATTTATGCCACTGAAGGTACAGCAGCTATGATTGAATCCGCTGGGATGAAAGTAAAAAAGATTGGCAAGAAGCTGGGCGAAGGTCATCCAAATGTGCTTGACATCATCAATGACGGCTCCGTAGATGGGGTGGTCAATACCATTACCGGCGGTCGTGTTCCGCTCCGAGACGGTTTTCATATTCGCCGTGCTGCTGCCGAGAAGCGAATACCATGCTTCACATCGCTCGACACCGCCCGCGTTGCATTGAAAGCATTAGCCAGCGGCAACCAGATTTATAACGTCAAGCCGCTTCGAGAGTATCTGGCGGTACCTGATTAACTAAGCCAAAAAAATCCTCAGCAATCCCTCTAGATATTACCATTGTGAAAAGCTCGACTATTCTGTTTTAGCATCGGAGATAGTATAATACATGGTAATTTATAACAAAGCGATGATATAAAATGATATCGAGCGCCAACTCTGATACAGAAAGAAAGATTTTATCCATACTAAGAGTATTGAGTGAATCTTCCGAACCATTAGGCTCAATCACAATCGCTCGAGAACTGGAGAAACACGGACTTTCACTCGGCGAAAGGGCTGTCAGATACCACCTGAAGATTACGGATGAGAGAGGTTATACTCAGCCTCTGGGTATAGACGGACGGATGATTACATCGCGAGGACTCGAGGAGTTGCGAATAGCCCTGGCGCCAGACCAAATCGGTTTCATCCTGGAAAAGCTTGAGCTTCTAGCATTTCGTACTACATTTAGCCCCGAGAGCCGGACCGGACAACTTCCCATAAATACGTCGCTCTTCAACAAGAATGAATTTCCCAAAGCTGTGGCGGCTATGAAAAGTGTATTTAAGGCAGGGATATGTGTAAGCGACTTGGTGGCTACTGCGTCCGAAGGTCAAAAGCTCGGAGATGTGGTTATTCCAAACGGTAAAGTCGGTCTGGCGACAGTCTGCGGTGTAACTGTAAACGGAGTTCTGCTAAAACATGGAGTCCCTATGGAATCCAAGTTCGGAGGAGTGCTTGAAATCAAGGATTCTAAGCCAAGGCGTTTCGTTGCCATAATCAACTATGGGGGCACATCTCTTGACCCTTCCGAGCAATATATTCGTGCCAGTATGACAAGTGTCGGCGAAGCCGCTAAAACAGGCAACGGTAAGATACTGGCTAATTTCCGAGAGATACCAGCACCAGCCAGGTCAATCGTCGAGGAGACTATCGCGAAGCTTAAAGCAGCCGGCATAAACGGCGTACTTGCCCTGGGCAATATCAGCGAGCCGATTTGCCAAATCTCTGTCGGCATGAACCGAGTTGGCATGGTTCTACTGGGTGGATTGAATCCGGTAGCTGCAGCAGTAGAAGCGGGAATCGAAGTGGAAAACGTCGCTGAAAGCGGCATGATGGATTTTCAGCAGCTAGCCAGCTTCTGGCAGCTCTAAGACAACAGCTTACAAAATAATAAGTATGGCTATTCAAACCGATTTTCTAAAGCGCACCACATATTTTCTGACCTTAAACCTGCATGCCTTGATCCAATTGCATAGCTCAATGCATTAACTTGACAGGTGCGTATTCATACCTGTTGACATAAGGAGTACAATATACTTTGGGCCATATGTTATTACACATGACAATTAAGGAAGGAAATTAATGACGTTGAAGGCAAGTCGTAC
>Ga0136653_10001889_pt1 | contig 11462 bp, 11 predicted proteins | sample LakKivw275mmetaG_FD_94866 | JGI IMG/M metagenome (GOLD analysis project Ga0136653, IMG submission 94866) | Anoxic lake water microbial communities from Lake Kivu, Rwanda to study Microbial Dark Matter (Phase II) - Lake Kivu water 275m metaG... | ecosystem: Environmental > Aquatic > Freshwater >... | reverse complement strand
TTATTTTTGTATCATGATTGAACAATTGTTCATGTTTGAAATTAAATGAAAAACAAGGCCTCCTGTACCGGCGACATGCCCTGCCTGGAAAAAGAAAAGGTGAACTCGGTGAAAGGGATGATGAAAACCGACAGGTTTTTTCAAAACCTCGCGGAAACCTTCAAGGCAATGAGCGATCCTACAAGAGTAAAAATAATCTACGCCCTTTGCCGGGAAGATCAATTGTGCGTTCAGGATATTGCTGCCATTGCCGGAATTTCAAATTCGGCTATCTCCCATCAGCTCAAGACACTCCGAAACATGAAACTGGTAAAGTATGACAAAGTCGGTAAAGTGGCCTATTATTCGCTCGACGATATTCACATCAATAACCTGTTCGCTGAAGGCTTGAGGCATGTTGAGGAAAAGTGATTTTTTTTGCCTCTTAATTGAACATCTGCTCATATATTGAAATAACTGAAGGAAAATGGATAGAATACAGGATCAGAAAAGCCTGAATGAACTGGAAGATGGACAGACGGCCATCATTGTTTCGATAAATGGCGGCAAACAGATGACAAAAAGGCTGGCTGACCTGGGGATCACTTCTGGGACAGAGGTTAAAATCATAAGAAAGACGCTGTTCTCAGGGCCCGTGCAGGTTGAGGTGGCAGGTTCAAGGCTGGTCTTTGGACGGGGAATGGCCGGCAAAATAAGGGTGAAGCTGACATGACCGGTGAGAAAAAGATCAACATTGTCCTGGCCGGACAGGGGAACGCCGGAAAATCTTCGGCATTCAATTATTTGACCGGACTGCACCAGCATATCGGGAACTGGGCCGGAAAGACCATTGAGAAGCGTGAGGGAACCCTGTTTTTCAAGGGCCACACCATCGACGTGCTGGATCTTCCCGGGATCTATTCCCTGACAACTTTGTCAGTCGAGGAACAAATTGCCCGCGACTACATCATCCGGCACAAACCTGATTTTGTCATCAACATCATTGATTCCACCAATCTGGAAAGGCATCTGATTTTCACCCTGCAGCTGATGGAGTTGGAATGCCCGGTGATCCTGGTGCTGAACATGTCGGATGTGGCCCGGAGGAAGGGTATTGAAATTGATCATGACAAGCTTGAAAAGATCTTCAATGCCCCGGTGATTCCCACGGTAGCTTCGCATGGCTCAGGCATGGCCAGGGTCATGGATAAGGTCATTGAGTTGAAGGGCCGGCCGCATACTCACCGGATTCACCCGTACGGGAAAGAGATTGAGCAAGCCATCGGGCAATTATCCGGATCACTGACCGGATTGTCCCTCCCCTATCCTGTAAGGTGGGTAGCCATCAAGCTGTTGGAAAAGGATGGGGAAATAACCCGCCTGGTCGGGGAGCAGGATCCCGGGATCATTGAGGAGGCGGTCAGGTTGGGTGGCATGCTGGAAGACATTCACGGGCATGATTCCGGGATCGTGATAGCGGATGAAAGAAACCATATTACCTCCCGGATCATCCGGGAATCGGTCAGGATCGATCCGGTGAGGAAAACCACCCTCAGTGACCGGCTGAATGCAGTCACCACTCATAAGATTGGCGGTTACCTGGTGCTGATATTGATCCTGAGCGGGATGTTCCTTGCTGTTTTTGGTTTTGGCAACTGGTTATCCGGCTTGTTGGGAGCCTGGTTCGGCAGCTGGCAGGAATGGTGGGCTGCGCATGTCGGAACCTCTTTCATCGCCTCCCTGGGCTGGTCGGCCATAGAAGGGGTGCTTGCGTTGATACAGATCGCCTTCCCCTATATCCTGCCCTTCTATATCCTGCTGTATTTGCTGGAAGGCTGGGGCTATGTTGCCCGCATCTCTTTCCTGATGGACAACCTGATGCACAAGATGGGCATTCACGGGAAAGGATGCATCTCGTTCATCATCGGGTTTGGCTGCAACGTACCCGGTTGCCTGTCCTGCCGCATCATGGAATCGAGACGCGAGCGGTTCCTCACGGCGGTGCTGGTAACCCTGGTCCCTTGTTCGGCTGTTTCGGTCATAGTTTTTGGCCTCGTGGGCAAATATGTGGGGCTCTGGTGGGCCGCGGGGCTTTACCTGTTTGCCATGGCACTGCTGTTCATCACAGGCCGGATCCTCTCCAGGCTGCTGCCCGGGGAACCGGTGGAGCTGATCATGCCCATGCCGGATTACAAGGTTCCGCGCCTCCGGACGATCCTGAGCCAGACTTGGGATGCCACCAGGGAATTTATCTATATCGCAGCGCCCATAGTGATCGTTTCCGGCATGATTATCCAGGCCATCGACCTGGCCGGATGGATGCCGGCCATCTCATCCTTGTTAAGCCCTGTCACGGTACATTGGCTGCGTTTGCCTGCCATTACCGGCATCCTCCTGATTTTCGGCATTCTCCGTAAAGAGTTGATCCTGGTCATGCTGGCTGCCTATATGGGAACCACTTCCTTCTCCGACGTCCTGACTGCCCAGCAGATGATCACCCTGGCAATTGTCAGCATGTTTTATGTCCCCTGTGTGGCGACGATATCCGTGCTTTGGAGGGAGTACGGATGGAAAAAAGCCCTGATGGTCTGTGTCCTTGAAACGGTTGGCGCTATCTTGCTGGCAGGACTCGTCACCAGGATACTTGATTTCGTTTTCTGACAAGCTATCATACCCGGGAAAGACCAAGGATTCCGGCTATCGTTGTAAAGTTATATGCCTGGTTTTTACCATATTTGATGAAGTATTGAGCTGCACCTGCTAAACAAGATGGTGATGAGCAGTGTCTGTTTTCGTTTTTACGAGGAATTGAATGATTACCTGCCCGAAGCCAAAGGCAAGGTCTGGTTTGAGTATGCCTTTACGGGAGCGGTTTCCTTGCGGGAGGTATTCCAATCCATGCTTATTCCTGCCAATGAAATTGATCTGATATTGGTGAACCGGCAATCCCAGGGGCTTGATTATCTGCTGCACGACGGTGACCGGATATCGGTATACCCCGTATTTGAGTCATTCGATCTTTCAGGCATCAGCCGGGTAAGGGAAAAGCCGCTTCGGGATCCAGGATTCATTTGTGACGTTCATTTGGGTCGGTTGTGCAAATACCTTCGGATGCTTGGATTTGACACCCTCTATTCAAACCGGTATACCCCGGATGAAATGATTGACATTGCACGTCTGGAAAAACGGATTATCCTGTCGCGGAGCTATGGACTGACCCGGCACCAGGAAGTGACGCGTGCTCATTGGATCTGGTCACCCGATCCCTTGGAACAGGTGAAAGACCTGATCCATAAACTGGATCTGTCAAGCCTGGTTGATCCTTTGACACGGTGCCTGAATTGCAACCATAAGATCGTGCGTGTTGAGAAGCAGGAAATACTTCACCGGTTGCATCCTGGGACAGCGAAGTACTTCAAGGAATTTTTCATTTGCCCGCCCTGTGATCAGATCTACTGGGAAGGTTCTCACTATGAAAACATGTCTGATTTTATCCGTCATTCCATACTGGTTGAATGAACCGCCATACTGTCGGTCCTTCCGATATTCGTATCTTTGTGTTAAAACAACTGTCATCACATATGGAAAAAGAAACGAGGAAATTTATGGTCAAGGTCGGAAGAAACGCAACTGAGATTATCAGCGAATTTGATCTGTTTGTTTCGGCATGTGATGGTATTTCACTTGAAAACATCTCTTATTCCGAGTGGCGTCTTACGATCAGCGTTACCGTGGGTCAGCGGGGTTGCGAAATTGAGCGCAACGATTCCATGAGAATTGGAGATGTTCTAAAGTATAGAGGGAAGAATGATTCATTATTCGAGGTTCGCCTCATGACCATCGAAACGGGTGCTGATAAATCCGCGGTTTTTGAGGTCTGTGAACTGTTACCGGACTGATCAGGCAGCTGTCCGAGCATAAGATCCCGCTTGAAAAACTTATATCCAAAGCCGGTGACGGGGACTTTAATGAATGGCTGTTGGCCCGGGCCGGGCGTTAGGAATCCGTGGAGATGATTCGTTCATGCCGTATAGGGTTTCCGTGATTCACGAAAGAAGAGTTTATTGGCTTCCTGGTCACCGGCCACTTCGCCGGCAACAGGATTCCATGTAATTTTTCTTCCGGTACGGATGGCTATGTTACCCATGTGACTGACGCAATCGGACAGAATAGCTTCATTGAGCGGACAAGTTTCTTTCACGGTGCCTTTCACCACATCAATAAAGAGTTGTCCCATTTTATAGCCGTCTTCAATGATCCAGCCTTGTGCATCTTTCGGGAATTCATCCAGTTTGTGCTGAATTTCCGGGATATTTGATTCTGCTGAATTTCTTCCGACAGAGATCCAGCCTTTCGATCCAAAAAATGTAGTAGTGTTGGTGTCTTTCAATTTGCGATAATTCCAGACATCTTTTTTCCTGGCCATGTCGTCGCTCACGAATCTCAGTTTGACTCCGGATTTGTATTCGTAGTTCAAATCCCAGGAACAAATATTATCGTAAATACCGCCGGGTTCCCAAAATGTTCCTGTTCCTTCACAGGTATATTCCCCATCCATTTTATCCTTCATGGCCCAAATCATTATGTCGAGCGGATGTGCTCCCCAACCGGCCAGATAACCGATGCTGTAATCATTTTGAAAGAACGAGCCGATATTGGTCACGCGTTCAGGACAATAGGGATTCAGCCGGGCCGGACCGGTCCAGCGGTCATAATTAAAATCCTCCGGAACCGGGACTTCAATGCATTGAGGGGATGGAACATCGTTTTTCCCGGGTGCCCAGACTTCGACCCTGTCAACTTCACCAATTTTCCCTTCCCTGACCATGCTTACAACCAATTTCATATGGCTCATCGCCCGTTGTTGGGTACCGTAATGAAACCTGACATCATTTGCCTCCAGTTCCTTCTCTAGAATTTTAAAATCAGGGTAACTCAGCCCCAAAGGTTTTGCCAGCATCACGTGTTTCCCGGCTCTTGCGGCTTTTATTGCAGCCAAGACATGCCAGTGATCGGGGGTGGTTATATTCACCGCGTCAATATCCTTCCGTTCCAGAATCTCATTGAAATCCAGATAAGGCAAACATTCAGGGGCCTTCCTGTTGGTTTCTTTATAGTTCTGATTGACAAACCGGGCTGCCCCCGTTCGCCTGTCAAGGAAAGGATCGCAGGTGGCCACTGAATAAGCAGTATCCAAGGGCATGAACCAACTTCGCAAAGTTGCCTGTCCCATGTTTCCCACACCGATGTGAGCCAATAAAATCCGGTCGTTTGCACCTTTGGCACATCGCGATAAGATAGTGGGTGTTGCAAGGGTGCCACCCGTAATTATCGCAGCAGTTTTCAAAAAACTTCTTCTCGTTGAATGCATGTTATAAATGTTATTTAGTTAATCCGTAACAAGCTGATTCCTGAATCCGGCTTACCTTCTGAAAAACAGAGCATGGATGGATTTAAGGATAGTTAAAATTACACAAGTTGTTGTGTATAGTCAAAATGCTCCCATTTTTCAACTTTGAAAATAAAACCCCGCAACCATGAATTCCTGTGGTTAAGGTCTCGGATAAACCGTTACATTCGGGGCGCATTAATCCCATGATTTACGGAGGGTTCATCGAATTGCTCGATGATCTGGTCCCGGGAATGCGGGCAGAGATGCTGAACGACAGGAACTTTGAGGGCGTGGAAAAAGCCGCGTGGTGGTGCTATTATACCGGAGAACCAGTTGACTCTTCCTGCTCTTTCCATCGTAGCTATCGAATGTGCTGCAAGTAAATAGCTCAGGTACATTTTTCGAAAGCAGGTACAGGGATGCACAGGTTCCTGACCAAAAGATCGTTGCAAATGTTTTCCTATATTCGACCCATCAAAAACATGAGATACTTGAAGACGATATCCATTGCAATCCTGGTGTTGGCCTGCTGCCCCTTTGGCATTAAAGCGCAGGAGCTGAGTGAATGGCGCGAGGAGAGCCGCACCGGCGTATCAGCGGAAACGGGTCTGCTAAAATCATGGCCTGCCGACGGCCCCACCCTGCTGTGGAGCAACACGGAGCTTTATAAAGGGTACGCCTCGGTTACTTTTGGTAAGGATATCCTTTATACAACAGGAACCAAAGACTCCGATGAGGTTCTTTTCGCTTTGGATATGAAAGGCAACATTCTGTGGCAGAGCGTAATGGGGCGTGCCTGGAATGAATCAACCCCGGATAGCAGGGCAACGCCCACGGTTGAAGGCAACCGGGTTTACACCACCAGCGGCTTTGGCGACCTCGCCTGTTTTGACGGCCTTACCGGAAAAATGATCTGGTCGTACAAAGCCAGCGAGATCCATCAGGGCACCTATGGGAGCTGGGGCATTGCCGAATCGCTGCTGATAGATGGCGATAAGCTCTATTATTCACCCGGCGGACCGGAGACCATGACGATCGCGCTAAACAAAACAACAGGGGACCTCGTCTGGAAATCAGCGAGCCTGAATGATAAACCCGGATATGTATCACCGATCCTGATCACCCATTCGGGCAGAAAAATGATCATTAACGTATCCTTGGAGCATGTTTTCGCGGTGGATGCCTCCGATGGCGGAATTCTCTGGAAAGTTCCGCACGAGTTTCCGGAACAGTACAACCCCGAATGGGACCTGATCAAATGTGTGACGCCGCTGTACCATGACAACAGGGTATATGTCACCGGGGGATATAATACGGGGGGTATGATGATCAGGATCGCGGATGACGGGAAGAGCGCAACGGTTGTTTGGACTGATAAAGTGCTGGATGTTCATCACGGGGGAGTGGTGCTGGTTGACGGATACATCTACGGTTCCAATTGGCTGAACAACGGGAACGGGAATTGGTGCTGCATCGACTGGAACAGCGGTGAAAAAAAGTGGGAACAATCCTGGAATTGCAAGGGTTCGATCATCGCGGCAGACGGGATGTTATACCTCTACGACGAAAAAAGGGGGAATGTCGGCCTGGTCAGACCTACTCCTGAAAAATTCGACCTGGTCAGCAGCTTCCAGATCAAGCAGGGAACTTCCGGTCCCTTCTGGACCCATCCGGTCATCCACAACGGCATCCTCTACATCAGGCATAACAATGCCCTGATGGCGTACGATATCAAGGCAAGGTAAAGGGGGATTTAGCTTTTATCCAGGAGCAAGAAACCGGCCAACTGCCTGTCCGGAGAGTGGTCAGAAACTGCCTAATTCTGAAGGTTTAACCACTGCACCACTTCGTCCTGTAATAATTTACGCAAGAACTTGTCGGGGGATGCTGTTGATTCCACAAACGAAGCATGCCGGGGAACGATGGAGAAAACCTTTTTGAATCCCATGTCGCTTTTCGATTCATCCAGGCCGCACAGGCAAACGACCGGGACATGGTGCTTGTCTCCCAGCCTGAGCATGCCAAGCGGGACCTTGCCCGATCCGGTCTGCGGGTCGAGCTTCCCCTCCCCGGTAATGATCAGGTCATATTGACCGATCCGGCCCTCCAGGCCGGTCAGTTCGGCCAGGGCATCCATTCCTTTTATCAGCCGGGCATGAAAGAAACTTTTCAGGCAAAAACCCAAACCGCCAGCTGCACCCGCTCCGGGAACATCAGCATCATCATGTCCCGTTTCCGTTTTGACAACCTCAGCCAGGTTGACCATACCCGCTTCAAGGGTTTCCACCATGGCCGGATCCGCTCCCTTCTGGGGCCCGTAAACCCGGGTGGCTCCCCGGGGACCCAGCAAGGGATTGTCCACATCACAAACCGCATAAAAGGTTGCCGCCCGGATCCCTGGATCAAGGGATGAGGTATCCAATGCGGCTATCCTGTCCAACACTCTTCCACCTTCCTCCCTGATTTCCTCACCGCTTTTATCAAGCAGTACCACTCCCATCGCCCGGAGCAGTCCCACCCCTCCCTCATTCACCCCGCTGCCACCCAGTCCGATATACACCTTTTCGGCCCCCTGCTCCAGGGCATCCCTGATCAGCAGTCCCAATCCGTACGTGCCTGCATTCATAGGGTTCCTCCCGGATTCGGCCAACAGGCCCAGTCCGGCCGTGACTGCCGATTCTATGACCGCTGTTTTATCATCCGTAAGGATATACCTGCAGGTGATCTCACGGCCCAGCGGATCCTGGCTGCGTACCTGGCGCAAGGGTCCCGGAAAAAAATCCCGCAAAGCATCCAGGAATCCCTCCCCTCCGTCTGAAACCGGCAGGTAATCAACCGTGTGAATTGATTCCAGTTCCTGCTGAACGATCCGGCCGATCTCCCGTGAGCTCATCGTGCCTTTAAAGGAATTCGAAGCGACGAGGATTTTCATCTATTCCGATATTAGCTGACCACGTTGACCGGATTACCTTCCAGATAGGAGCGCAGGTTATCCATGGCGATCCCCATCAGCCTGATCCGTGCCTCCCTGGGTGCCCAGGCAATATGGGGAGTGATGGTGCAATTGGGAAGGTTCAGCAGGGGGTGGTTGTCCGGAGGCGGTTCTGTTTGCAGCACGTCCAGTCCGGCCGCCGCTACCTTGCCCGATTTCAGGGCTTCCGCAAGATCTTCCTCCACGATTAGCTGCCCCCTGGATGTATTGATCAGGATAACCCCATCCTTCATCCTGGAAATCGTTTTCCGGTTGATGATCCCCTTGGTGGATTCGACCAGGGGACAATGCAGGCTGATCACGTCGGACTGTTCCAGCAGCTCATCCAGAGTGGCATAGCGGAGATTTTCATTGATCAGTTCCGGTTTGGGATCCGGATCCGTGGCGATGATCTTCATGCCAAACGCCCGGGCGATCCCGGCCACTTCCCGTCCGATCCTGCCCATCCCGATAATTCCGATGGTCTTATCCGCCAATTCGATCAGCGGATAATTCCAGAAACAGAAATCACCGTTTTTTGACCATTCCCCTTGTTTTACCGCTTCGCTGTGGGCCCCTATGTGGTGACAGATCTCGAGCAGGTGGGCGAAGGCCATCTGCGCCACCGATTGGGTGCCGTAGGAAGGAATGTTGGTGACCACTATGCCCAACTCCCGGGCAGTCCGGACATCCACCACGTTGTACCCTGTGGCCAGGACACCGATATACCTGAGAGCCGGTAATTTCCTGAGGGAATCTCCGCTGAGCTGAGTCTTGTTGGTCAGCAAGACCTCACAACCTGCTGCCCGGGAAATGACCTGATCCGGCGGGGTGCGGTCATGGATGCTGACTTCCCCGAAAGAATCCAGTCCATCCCAGCCCAGGTCACCGGGATTCAGGGTATATCCGTCCAGGACAGCTATCTTCAAGGTACCAGGATCTTTTAAGTTAGATACAAGACGAAAATTAAAAAACTTGCCTGACACTTGCCAGATTCCAAAAATAAAAACCGGAATTACGACTCTGTGAACGGTCAGTCGGGTCGATAAAAGGTAAAGCCGGAGAAAACAATCATTCTTTCTTTATAAGATGATAATCCGGTGCTGGTGTATTACCGGTTTAAGGATTAGCGGTTCCCGGTCACAACCCGCAATCGGTTCACTCCTCCACAGCTCAAATTATAATTGAATCAATTGTGTTTAATTATTTTTGTGTATATTTAAAGTCGAACTTTAAATATGAACAACATGGAATACGTTCCACGAACCATTGAAAAGGAGGCTCTGCTATTGGCTGGGCATTATCCGGTCCTGACGATCACCGGACCCCGCCAATCGGGTAAAACCACCCTGGCCAGGCATCTGTTTCCGGATTTGCCGTATTTCAGTTTTGAGAATCCCGATATCAGGAGTCTTGTGGTCAATGATCCGCGGAGGTTCCTGAACCAACTCCCGAAGGGAGCCATCCTGGATGAGGTGCAACATATACCGGAGATCATCTCTTATCTGCAACAGATTGCTGATGAAAAGGGACCGGAGATTTTGTTTGTACTGACAGGCAGTAATCACTTTTCCATAATGGAAAAGGTCACTCAATCAATGGCAGGCAGGACGGGTATCCTGAAACTGTTGCCTTTTTCTTTGAGTGAGACCGGTCGGTCGAGCGGCAGCAGCACAGATGAATTGATGTATCGGGGTTTCTATCCCCAGGTGCACACCCGGAACCTGTCGCCGACGAAGATCTACCGGAATTATTATGAGACCTATCTGCAAAAGGACATCCGGCAACTCATCCAGATCAAGGATCTGCGACTGTTCGACAAATTCATCCGGATTTGCGCCGGACGAACAGGTAGTTTGCTGAATGCCTCGGCGTTGGCTAACGAAACGGGTGTATCGGTTCCAACCATCAAATCCTGGATTTCGGTTCTGGAAGCATCCTATGTACTTTACTTACTTCCGCCTTACTTCGAAAATATCAACAAGCGTCTGATTAAGTCTCCCAAACTCTATTTCTATGATGTTGGTATGGCTTCCTATCTGCTCGGTATAACGAATCCAGCGCAGATGAGCCGTGATCCCTTACGAGGTTCCCTGTTTGAAAACATGGTGGTTACCGAAGTGGTAAAGCACTATTTTAATACCGGGCAGGACCAGCCTTTGTACTTCTTTAGTGACAATCACCACCTTGAGGTTGATTTGATTATAAAAAAGGCTGATGAACTGATTGCACTCGAGATAAAATCCGCACAGACTTTTAATACAGATTTCTTAAAAGGATTAAACCGGCTGACGGAACTGATGGCAGGCCGGATCACATCAGATTACCTGATTTATGACGGAACAACGGAACAAACCGGACCACGGTCCATCCTGAATTTCAGAACAATGCCCAGAGTACTAAATGAACTGTAATGAAGATATTACCAATCCCCTTTGCACAGAAATCGGCTGCTCACTTTAAACGTGAATATCAACCCTGGGATTTATCGCTGTGATTTCGAAATTCTGTCCAATTCACTAAAGGGCCAAGCCATTTACTTTCTTAGCTACTTCCGTAAGTGCGACCTGAATAGCGGACTCAAATGTTGGCTTGAATTCCTGCCAACGCGACAGCATCTCAAGGGCCTGTTCTTCCGTTAACTGTCCACTTTCAACCAGGCAGGCCATTCGGATTAACCAATCCGGACCGATGTTAAAGGCCTCTCCGAATGAAAACAGGCTAATCGTCAAAGGATAGCAACCATTTGACCTGTATTTGTAAAGATTAATTTTACTCCTCCGTCCGGCTTCCTTCAGGGTGAGACCGTATTTATGCGGAAGGTTAAGCATCAACTGCTTGAGCACTTCGCATTTCCTTTGGTAGTTTGGTTTGACACTCATAACGATATTTGTTTTGTCTGGAGGACTAAGTAAAGTTAGGCATTCCATGTGTAATCCACATTATAAGATTTTGATTTTAACCTACTTTCTCCCGCTTAATTTCGATGGGGGGAGGGGGGGTATAATAGGTTGATAATCTGTTTGTTAAAAAACCGTGGAGTTTTAAAGATTGTCCTACTTTCTCCTGGACTGTATGTTGGAAGTGCCTACATTTATAATAATATGAATAGTAAAACAT
>Ga0136653_10001888_pt1 | contig 11463 bp, 14 predicted proteins | sample LakKivw275mmetaG_FD_94866 | JGI IMG/M metagenome (GOLD analysis project Ga0136653, IMG submission 94866) | Anoxic lake water microbial communities from Lake Kivu, Rwanda to study Microbial Dark Matter (Phase II) - Lake Kivu water 275m metaG... | ecosystem: Environmental > Aquatic > Freshwater >... | reverse complement strand
TTCTTGTTTAGCCTGCTCTCGGTAAAGCACACGCTCATCCTTAGTTGCGTCTAGAACAGCGATTGTCTTGCCCTCAAGTACATCAGTAAGAATCTTGCCGACTCTTACTGGACCCTTTCGGAGGTACCAATCACTTAGCCCATGCGCAACTGTATGCAGTAATATCTCCTTATCCGGTGTCAGAAGCATAAGCGAGCAAGCTTTTGCCCCTGTGGCCTTTGCCACGCTCTCAACAATTGAGTGAAGTAAGGACCTAGGATCACGTTCCGAGTTTAACATCGATGTTATCTCGTACAGGCTCTGATAGTAATTTTCCTCGGTTTTCTTCATCGCCAACCTCCATTTTTCAGCGCCATTATTCAAAAAACCTCTACCAGCATTACTAGTAGAGGCTATCATCCCGTAACGGGCTTTTCGGGGATTACCCCCCCGGCGAGCTTCATCGCCTTACTAATTTACTATATCAAACAACCGTGATTTTGTAAAATCGGTGGATTAATTTCTAACTGAGTAAGATCCTGTACGCTGGCTTGCTACGTTTCATTGTATGTTACCACGTTCAGTGGTCACAGACGGTTAATAGATATTTTAAGGGAGGGATTAGAGACTTCTCATAAAACAAATAGTTCAGAATTTGTCATGTAGGCGAATGGAAGAACTGTTTAGACCGCCCGTGTGGTCCTATCTACTGCCATAGAGAGCCAGCAGAGGGTTCGCTCAAGCCGCTGGGTTTATTTGATACTTGATTTGCCAAAATAAGTATATTAGTGTAGACTTATATAGAAATGGTTTCTAACTCCAAAAACATTGAAGAGCAGGCAACCTTTTTTGCGGCGTTATCTGATGCTACTCGTCTTAAGCTGTTGAAACTCCTCAGTCGCCAGCGCACTCCGGATGCACTATGCGTAAATGCTTTAGCCGGCTTACTTGGGGTGACCCAATCTGCAGTGTCTCAACACTTAAAGGTATTGAAATCTGTCGGACTGGTGAAAGGGGTAAGGCGAGGCTATCACATCCATTATTTTGTGAACGACGACATGCTGGAGAAATATCGTAATCTCATCTTAGCGGCCCTGGGTACGGAAACGACGAGCCAGGGGGAATCCTGTCAAGAATACTGTCCTGAGAGAACTAAATAGCGTATGTCATCAGTTTTCTTGAGACAATTAGCAGTGTGCTGGTGCTAATAGATAGGATAGGAAAATCGGAATGAGCATTGAAATGAAACCCATAGGTTTTGTCTCCACTAATGCCGAAACGATTCCACGGAGTTGGTCTGTGTCAGATGTAGAAGGAGATCTGGTCATTGATGAATCTTACATAGAAGGTCTTAAAGATATTCAGACGGGTCAACGCATTTATGTGGTTTTCCAATTTCATAAAAGCCCAAAGTTCGGTCCACAGTACATGAGGATAAAGCCACCAGTCCGCAAAGATAGAAAGGAAGTGGGAGTTTTCAGCACTCATTCGCCGATCCGTCCAAATCCTGTCGGCCTGTCACTGTTGGAAGTCCTCCAAGTAGATGGCAATATTATTCATGTGAAAGGTCTCGATATGCTGAATGGAACACCAATTTTGGACATAAAACCTGAAGTGTGCCATGAAGGGCAATAAGGAAAGGAGAGAGAAAGATGTATCATCAGGTTAATTGCGGCTGCGAATACCATTCGCATGGTGGGCCAGGTTCTTCCTGGCACCACGGTCACTGCTGCGGTCAGGAAATGCCACACCGGCGCTTCCCCACGAAGCAGGAAATCAAAGAGGAACTCACGGAATACCTCAAACAGTTAAAGGCCGAAGCCAAAGGTGTTGAGGAAAGGCTAGCTGACCTGCAAACAAAGAGCTAAGTATGCCGAATGTTGCATCAGTCAATAGCGAGGCTATTACCGTACGCAAACTTTCCAAGCGTTATGGGGTGGTTACTGCTGTCAAAGATATCAACTTCGCGGTAAAAGAGGGCGAGTTCTTTGGCTTTCTGGGCCCCAATGGCGCCGGAAAAACAACCACCGTGAGAATACTTACCGGAGTCATTGAAGCAGACGATGGAGTCGCCCTGATTAGAGGCTCCAGCGCTGGCAGTATAAAAGCCAAACAGATAGCCGGAGTTGTCCCGGAGATGGCCAACGCTTACATTGATTTCTCGGCTTGGAGTAACCTGATGCTTATGGCCGACCTTTACGGTATAGCATCCAGTCAGGCAAAAGAAAGAAGCCAGGCCCTGCTAAAATCACTGGGACTTTTCGACCGCAAAGATAGCCTTGTAAAAACATACTCCAAGGGTATGAGGCAGCGACTTATACTGGCAATGGCACTGGTTAGCGACCCCGAGGTGCTGTTCCTGGACGAGCCTACATCAGGCCTGGATGTCCAGAGTACCCGCTTAATTAAGGACCTGCTACGCAGTTTGAATGCCCGCAGTAAAACAATCTTCCTGACCACTCATGACATGGACGAGGCTAACCAGCTCTGTGACCGAGTAGCCATTATCAACAAGGGAAGTATTGTAGCCATAGATGCTCCAGAGAAGCTGCGTATGGCTACCAGAGGTCGGAATTCAGTTGAGGTCAGCTTCAGTAACGGCGTAAATCCGAGACATCTGGCACAACTTCCTGGAGTAAAAGAATTTGAAAAGGTCGGCGATAAATACCATCTGTATACGGATGATCCGGGTAAACTTGTTGCAACACTGGCCGACTATTCCCGAACTGCCGGACTTAAGATAGTGACCCTTAACATTCTAGCCCCTTCTTTAGAAGATGCCTTTGTGGCACTAACAGGAAAGGAAGAACGGCATGATTGACCGGGATATAGTCTGGCAGCAGATTCGACGCGCCCTCGTAATAGCGGGCAAGGATATACGTATCTATTATTTCAAGGGGCCGGTAGTAATCTTCGGAGTTCTTTTCCCCGTTTTTTTGTTTCTGTCATTTACCATCGGCAGACATTTAACCGCAGACTTCATGATACCTGGGCTTTTGGGAATGATTTTGTTTTTCACCGCAACTTCGATCTCACCAATAGTCATGCCCTGGGAATCTCAAGCAAGAACGCTGGAGCGGCTTATGTCCTGTCCGATTAAACCGCAGACCATAGTCATTGGAGACATAATTGCCTCTTTCGCTTTCGGGATGATCATATCGGTGGTGCCAATCATTATCGGCCTCTTAATGGGAATAACGATATCGAATCCTGTAGCTCTGGCAGCAGCGATTATCCTAGCAGGTGTTTGTTTTGCTGCTCTCGGCATTATATTTTCGATACCACCTACTAATATGCCTGCAACAATTAATATGATCGCCTCAGTGGTCAAGTTTCCAGTGGTCTTTATCAGCGGCATATTTATCGCATTGAACGAACTGCCTGTTTGGGGACGGTGGATTGCGTATATGTCACCTCTAACTTATTTTACTGACATCGCACGTAACTCTATTCAGGACCAGGGATATCTGCCACTGATTATTGACTTCACTGCGCTAATAGGTTTTACCATTGTCTTTATACTTGTTGCCATATTCATGCACAGAAAGACAATGCCGGCCAGAATATAGCAACCGGATACGGCAGATGTTTTTTGTGAAAAATTCGCATAATCTTCACAAAACATTCAAAATAATATGATATTATCGTTTCTATCTATGTCCTTGACAGGATGCAGAAAAAGGAGAAACCGCTTCCATCAAAGTAGAGCCTGAAACCATGTTCCGTTACGCAATAAAAGAGCTACTAAAAAGAAGTAAATTATACCTGCTCAACGTCATAACCATAGGCTTGGTCACCTTGATGGTCATTACTTTGAACAGCCTGGCGAGCGCCTACCGTGAAGCAGCCAGATTGCCGTTTCAGGATATACAAGGCAATATCATCATCCAGAGGAATGGCAATGTTCCCGAGAATATCTCGGGGGTTTTGTTATCGTGTTCGCTGGCGCCCATACCCCAGGAGTTAGTATCCAAAATCAAAGGAATTGATGGGGTAAAAGACAGCTCAGCAGCATTAACATTGTGGGTCTTCGACCCGGATAATTTCAAGCGTGTGTCAGGAGTCAATTTCCAAGATAGCTTCGGCCGAGAACTGGCTGCTAAGATAACTGATGGTTCTGTTCCAGCAGGCGATGACCAGATACTCGTCGAAAAGACCTACGCTCAGAAAAATTCTGTTGAATTGGGAAAGGAAATAACTATTTCGGGACACCATTTTAAAGTTGCGGGAATTGTCCGTGCTACTGGAAACGAGATAATGGCATCTGACGTCTACGTGAACCTCCAGACCGCCCAAGAAATGGCCTATCAATCGCAAAACCTGCAGAAGGTAGAGACCTTCAATGATACGGATGTTAACATTATATTTGTTAACGTCGGCCAGACCGCCCTCGAAGCGGTGACCCGTAACATTGAAGGAATCGTAAGTAACACGACGAACAATACAGGGAAAACGCCTCTGGGCCAGACCATTGGCAGCTACAACATTTACACTCCCACATCATTTGAGAATCAGATATCGTCTCTTTTCCACTTATCAGACAGATTAACGTGGTTTATTTCGCTGATACTTTTCATCGGAGCTGCAATCATAGTGGCCAGAAATGCCTTACGTACTATCCTAGAAAGGAGACGGGAATTCGGCATATTGAAAACCGTAGGCTTCCAAAATACCGATATACAACATGAAATGAGTCTAGAAATTTTCATCCAGGTCCTTGCCGGGTTCCTTCTTGGGCTTGCCGCGTCGGTAATTGCCATTGTCGTCTTAAGCCGTACCACAGTGTCAATAGCCATACCCTGGGAATTAACTGCCTATCCGCATTTTCTGCTGGCTAATCCCAACGAGGCAAATGTGACTCAGACGCACCTGCTCCCTATCAAACTAGAGCCGCTGCAGGTATTTGCATCATTCATAATTATTGTGGCTGTAGGGCTGGCTACGTCATTCTTTAGCATCTGGCGGATAAATAAACTCAGACCCATGGAGGTGATGAGACATGAGTAATATTGTTGCCGTTAAACAACTAACAAAAACTCTGGGCAATATCAAAGTTATTGATAATATATCGTTCAACATAAAGGACGGTGAGTTCCTGGCTATACAGGGACCATCGGGTTCGGGAAAAACTACCCTCCTTGGTCTATTAGCCGGCCTGGAAAAAGCGGATGAAGGTAACATAGTGGTTGTGGATAAAGACCTGACCTCAATGACTGAGGACGAACTGGCTATATTCCGCCGGTACAATATAGGTTTTGTTTTTCAGTCTTTCAACCTCATACCTACCCTCGATGTAATCGAGAATATCGCCCTGCCATTGTTCCCGGAGCATATATCAAGAAAAGATATGTTTGAACGGGCTGGAAAAGTGGCGAAGGCTGTAGGACTAATGGAAAGGTTGGACCATTATCCCAACGAGCTATCCGGAGGCGAGCAACAGAGAGTGGCCATAGCCAGGTCATTGATAAATGATCCCAAAGTCGTTTTCGCCGATGAGCCCACTGGCAATCTTGATAGCAAGACCGGACAGGTGGTAATCGAGTTGCTTCGTAAATTGAACAGTGAGAGGCGGCAAACAGTTGTACTAGTAACACACGATGATAAGATAGCTAATGCATCCGACCGTATAATTAAACTCTTAGACGGGAGAATAGCCAATGAAAATTAAGCTGGCCAGTTTGATTGCATATTTATTGTCAGCGCTGCTTATAACAGGTTTGTTAATTTCGTCCGGCTGTTCATCGCAATCATCTAACGGTGGCCCGCCTGCTCCATCCCAAACCGTGCCGGGCCAGTCGGCGCAAGCGTCGGTTCCTTCTACAACCCAACATCCCGTAGAAACCGGCTCCCCGAAAGTTACTGTGAATCCTGTTAGCGTTGTCGTTGCCGGATATATCAACCATGGCCCCATGCAACCAACGGTACAGGCTATAAAGGATGTGCTTGCTAAATATGACGATAAGGTCGCTGTCACCTGGATAGATCTAGCCACAGCCGAGGGACAGAGTTACTTTCAGAAACACGGTCTCACTGCTCATATGAATGTGATAATAAACGGCACCTCAACGTATCAGGTTGACGGAAAAAATGTTGATTTCGAGTGGTTCGAGGGCCAGCAGTGGACCCGAGAAGAACTGGACACAGTGTTGACTAATCTGACTAACAAGTAACTGTATTCAATTACAATTATGACTGGCTAAGGGGTCTGAATATAATTGTTATATCTTTTCAAAGAGCTTACGCGCAGGAAAGGTAGAACTTTAACTAATCTGCTAGTTCTCGTAGTTTTAGTAGCTGTTTTCGTTGTCCTTACCTCCGTAATGAATTCTTATTCTCAAGCGATTTATCTACCTTTTCAAAGCGTAGGGGTCGATATGGTAGTTCATAAGTCCGGTCCACAGTCTAACGATACTACCAGTGCCATACGACTGCCCTTTGGTAATGGACTTTTTCAACAAGATGAGATAGACAAAATAGCTTCACTTAGTCATGTAAAAGATATCTCCAGAACACTAGTAATATGGCGCTTCGACAAGGGAGAGTTCACTTCAATAGAGGGATTAGAACCCAGCAGTTATATAGGTGAGAAATATAAGTCCTGGCTCGTGTCCGGTCGCTTTCTTCAGGCAGGCGAAGAGGACAAGGTGGTCGTCGAGAAGCACTTTGCCAAATTCTATGGACTGAAACTGGGGGATAGCTTGTTGATTGGCAATATACCGTTTGAAATTATCGGTATTCTCTCGGTACAAGAGCAAAGCCAGGTTTCTGCTACGAACCTTTATATAAATTTACTGGAAGCACAGATGCTTCTGGACACAAAAGGCTTCAGTCAACTCTACATTAAACTCGATACCTTATCCTCAGATGATGCCGTGCGGTCCGAGATCAGCCAAATTGATAAGGATGCTGTTATTGTTTCTGGTAGCTCTATCGCGGCATCGGTTAACAATGTCATTGAAATCTATCAGAAATTTCGTCTGCTCGTTTTAGCCATTATCGGAGTTATACTTACAATGATACTATTCCAGGTCAATACTACGTCCTTGATGGAACGAAGAAAAGATATAGGCGTTCTGCAAACCGTTGGTTGGACAAAAGCCGATATAAGCAGGCAGATAGTCTCAGAGATATTCGTGCAAACCGTTATAGGGTTCGTTCTGGGAATCGTTGTGAGCATTCTTATCATAATAGGAATTGGCTCGATCAGCGTGCAGGCTCAAGTGTCTCAAGGTCTGGGCAATAATTTGTCTACGCTATCGGCACCAGTTGTATTGTCAACTTCAGCAATTGCTCAATTTTTAATTCTTATTCTGGCCAGCTCGGCTATTGTGGCATTCTTCCTGTCCAGACAGTTGGCATGTATGAAGCCATTGACTAATCTAAAAAATTAACATTTATAACAGGTAAAGCGCGACTACCTAGAAACCTTTTAGTAAACATGAATGGAGTGCATCCCAAAAGTTTTTATAAGTTTATCATGTTCTTTATATCTGCCTGTGTTGCTCTATCTATTGCTGTAGAGAGCTAATAGAGGATTAGCCCAGGCTGCATCGGTAGCAGCCGCACCAGATGCAGTAAGGCGAAAGTATCTTCGCGAGTGGCCCTCCGGATAATTGTCCTGAAGAGCTGAGTGCTCTTCCTTACCAGTGAACTCCACCCAGCCCAGCCTTTGCAGGTTCGAGAAATATACCACAAAGGAATGGTAGCGGCAACTGGTCGATTTATACGGTATCCTGGCGATATGTTTCTGAGTCAGCTTTTCGATGTTATCGGGGTCGATGGCGCGCTTTTCCAGTCTGGTCAGCCGTTCTTCCTCTCTGGTGGCTCTATCGACGGCCATTTCTTCGATCAGCGCTTTCTTATAGTTGTAGAAGATTTCCGACTGCGGCGCTCCCTGCTGCGGGTCAACAGCAGCCGATCCGTAAGGCCTGTTACCCAGCAAAAACTCCCTAATAAACCAGCCGCAGCCAAAGGGACGAAGGAAACCGCCGCGTTCCGGCCTCAGCGGCATTGTCATAGCACACTCACCATAGACGCCATCAAAGCCATTGCCAGAAGCGTTACCGCAAGGCCCGAGATGTCGATTTGCATGGGCTCTGCCGATGCAGTCATCTTAACGGCTGCCTGGTCCGATGGGCTGATAGAGCTCGCTTCGCCGGCGTTAACCTCAAGAAAGTATCTGGCCGGGGTCTCAGATGTCACCAGTTGCCCCGGCTGCACGTTATGAGCCACATCGGTTACAGCCATAGCACCGCTGATCCGTACTATATCGATAGGAAAGAGCATCTCTTTCGTGGTCACCGTAAATATGGTGTCGCAACCAAGGTCGAATAGCATACCGGTTCCCGAAGCTATTTGTGGGATGCCGCTGAAACCCTGGATAAGCTCCAGGTAGTTTATGGCCAGGCTAACCTGCCACTGCTTGTCTTTGATTGTCACTACAGCTTGACCGGCCATTGTGTTGCGCTGTACTCCCTCAAACGATTATGCCGCGCAGCATGCTCATCATCATGCCGAGCACGCCGATGCTAAGGAGACCTGTAGTCATCTCCGTAGCTCCGGAGGTATTTATGCCTGCCACCGAGCCTATCATGGTGCCCATGGCCGGAAGGCCGAAGCCGTAGGCGTTATCTTTCTTCAGCGGTGCCATCTGGGGTTTGAGGCAGAAGTACGGAGCGAAGTCCCTGGCCGAAACCCAGCGGAAGGACCAGCTCTCGCCATAGGCTCTACGACCGCTTTCCCACATAAGGCCAGTCAGCCCGGACAATATGGGAGCAGCAAAGCTTGTTCCTGACTTTGTTAGGTACTCATCATCCGCTTTGTGGCTGGCCATTTCGATGTTGGTACCCCAGAGAACGAAGTCCGGCTTGGTTTCACCCTGTACGGTCGGGCCTCTGGAGGATTTGTCCCAGATGCTCAGCTCACCGGTTGTCTCAACTGCACCCACAGCGATGACCTCTGGCTCGCAGGCGGGTAACAGAATGGTGGTCATCTTTGGCCCGGCGTTGCCGGCAGCAGCTACCACATCGAGACCATAGTCTTTGCTGGCCTGGCGGCAGGCCGCTCTCAGCGGGTTATCGGTGTCGCCGTCGTCTTCGCCACCGAGGCTGATGTTGACGACATTAGGATACATGGCATCGGTCGACAGCAGATTACTTTTGCGTGCCGACTCCACCAGCTCGCAGACCTTGTCGATACCGAGGATGATGCTCTCATCAGTGCCGTTGCCCTCATCATCGATCACCTTTATGCTCATAACTTTAGCTCCCGGGGAGACGCCTGTTTTCTGATTGGGAGCATGAACTCCGCCGGAAGCCACGAAGGCCACCTGCGTGCCGTGTCCGAAGACATCCTCAGATGTTGGCGAGCTGGTGAAGTTACCCTCGTAGATAACTTTGTCCCTCAATGATTCATGGGACTTCCGTACGCCGCTGTCCAGCACCGCCACGGTTAGCCCGGCCCCAGTCAGCGCCGGAGCAAAGTAGGAGCGCAGCAGGTAGAACACATCCCACAGCGTCTCTATCGTCTCTGCAGGCGTTGCAGCCATTATCACCTGGTTGCTTCTATACTCCTTGATCGGCTTCACCACGACGCCCGGCCTCTGGGCCAACTGCTCAGCCTGTTCCTCATCAAGCTCACAAAACAGCTGATTAAGCCGACTGGCCTCTCTTATATCTTTTGCTCCAACTTTGAGGGCTTCAGCCTCAATCTGAGTTAACGACAGCACATTGGAAGTTACGGCAAATCTCACTTTGATCTCCTCTAGGACGGATAGGTCAGCTGGATTGTGTAAGTCACCTTTAGCTGGCCGGTGTTAGGAACAGTGACAGCCGATGCCAGAAGGTCGCGGGCCATCATGTAGTAAGCGTCGGTGGATGTTCTTGGCATATACTCGTGCCTTATCAGCGCCACCTCGGTTACATTAATGTCTGCGCCCGAGTTGTTGTTGAAGTAGCGGACGAGATCATTCTTGAGGGTCAATGTACCAGCTATCCAAGTAATAACGTGAGGCTCGGACTGCACATAGGAGAGCTGTCCGGCGCCGGTACCGTTGGCGATGGCCACGTGCAGGTAGTAGCTCTCGAAATCTTCGGGGTTGGAGCCACTCCCCACCAGTATGCCATAGGCATGACTGCCAGCCGGACCACGGTAGCCCCAGCCAGCGGCATCTGATGATTGGAAAGCATAGCAAACAGTGTTGCTGGCACCATACCTCACCACATTGCTGGTGTCCTTCAAATTAAGTTTGCCGGCACCAAAAGTGCTGTCGCTCAGATCTTTTCCGGCAAGCGTGGTGAAAATCAGATTGTAAGCGTTCCTCACCCAGCTGTGGCTCCTCTGCTTAAAGCGCTGCACGACTTTGCCGTTCTGGTCCAGAACCTCAACCTCCCAGAAGGTTTCAACGGTCGGTATGTGAAGCTTGCGGCCCAGCCTCTTTAGCTGGTTGTATAATGCTTCTTCATCGTGGTTAATTTTTCTCATTCTGTTTTCCTCCTTACGTCGTAACAAAACAAAAGGCACGGGTACCCTTGGGCTGAGCGATTATACTGTCGAAGCTCGATACCCTGGCCCGTATCCAATAAAGGCTAGATATGCCGCCAACTGCGGTAGCTGCCCAGTCGGTCGGACGGGTAAAGGTGACCTCGCACCATCCCGATAAAGTGAAGGCGCTCGTGCCGTCACTCAAGTCGGGCAATGCCGACCATGTGGCTCCGTTCCAGTACTCCCATACAACGGAGTAAACGCCAACGCCCGAGGTGCCGATGTTGAGCCTTAAATAGTTCCACTTTGCTCCCAGGCCGAAGTAGTAGGCGTCGTTTACCGCCGGCACTGCTGGCATTAGCGTCATATCGTTGGCCGCATCATTATTAGCTGCGGCGGTTTCGTTGGTCTGGACGCCTCCATCATCGGCTAAGGCTCCGCCCAGCGGATTGCCGCTGCTTAATATTCTGGATATGGACGGCGCCGGAACAGACAATGGTCCAACCGCAGTAACACCACCTCCCGAGCCGGTGGCCATGGCCAGGCTTACGCCGGGCAGAGTTATGCCTGCCGAGGCTGCGCCCGTACGTCCCGGCGGGCTTGCAGCCTGCTGAATCGCTTGAGACACCGCCAGCATGGGCATAGACAGATCAACGGCTATGGCCCGGTTAATGGCGGCCGTCATGTACTGGATCAGGCTCTCGATGTCCTGCCATACCGGCGGCAGGCCGGGACCGCGGCTCCTCAGAAAGTTATAGCCCTTGCCAGCGTCGGCGGTAAGCTTCTCCAGGACGCCGGCTCCACGGAAGACTATATCTCCGTGTTGCATGGACTCGGCTACGGCCTTGAGATTGGTTATCTCTTTGGCCTGCCAGTCCTTGCCGGCGTCTATTTCCAGCTCTGACAGCTTGGTTATACCGGCGGTTCCCGCGCCTACACGGATCAACAGGCTCACTACATGGCCTCCAGCATGTAGTCGTAGTCGACCGCCTTACCGTTGTC
>Ga0136653_10001887_pt1 | contig 11464 bp, 12 predicted proteins | sample LakKivw275mmetaG_FD_94866 | JGI IMG/M metagenome (GOLD analysis project Ga0136653, IMG submission 94866) | Anoxic lake water microbial communities from Lake Kivu, Rwanda to study Microbial Dark Matter (Phase II) - Lake Kivu water 275m metaG... | ecosystem: Environmental > Aquatic > Freshwater >... | reverse complement strand
CACTTATATTACATCATTAATCATTAAGCTATTTCACTGAAATACTGCAATTTTAATTATCCCATTGATTTGCGTCTACAATAGAAAGATTTCTAGATGCATGTATTTCAAACAGTTGATCAAATAGAAATAGTAATTTCCACCGGAACAGACCTCCCACAAAACTATGGGAGAAATACTATACCTAATATGATCCATGCGTCAATTTACGACATACTATGCTGATATCTATAGATTACTCTTTACCCTACCCTCACCCCATGCTAATATAACCGTCAAATGAAGGTTATCGGCGTTGTCGGTGAAATAGGCTCCGGCAAGGACGAGGCGCTCAAGCATCTGCGCGATAAATACGGCGTGCCCTATATCTCCACAGGCGACATCGTCAGGCAGATGGCTCAGCAGGAAGGAGTGGTGGGCACCAGGGAAAACCTTGCAGCCATTTCCAGGCGCTGCTTCACGGAGATGGGAAGGGGCTGCTTCGTGCGCATGGTAGGCCAGGAAATACAGAAGCGGGGCTGGAAGGTATCCGGCATCAGCGGCGTGAGATCTCCCGATGACGTGGCCGTCATGAGGGAGATGTTCGGCGACGATTTTATACTGGTCAGGGTGGATATCAATGACCCTGTTATACGCTTCCAGCGCGTCCGGCTGCGTGGCGAGCGGCGAGACCCGCTGACGCTCAAGGAATTCCAGGAGCAGGACGGCAACGAGGAGCGGGAATTCCAGATCAGCAGAGCGGGGGCCCTGGCGCAACATCGCCTGGATAACTCGGGAACGCTGGAGGACCTGCGTCGGCAGATAGACGACCTTGTAGCTTCCGGGAAGCTGCCCATCACTTAATTGTCCCGATGGTTTTTCCCCATAAAAGCAATAATTTGCTATGCTATATAAATTGTTTATGCCTGCCCCGAAGGCAGGCCTATCCATAGCGCGACACTAATGAGTTTAATTAACTGGAAGGTGGCTACCCTATGAGTAGAATTGGAAGCCTGATGGCAGTGATTATCGCAGCCTCGCTGGTACTTGCGTCGTGCGGAGACTCCAGCGCTGAATACCTCCAACAGGGGGATACGTATTATGACCGGGGCCAGTTCGTGGAGGCCATCGCTGAATATACCAAGGCCATCGAAAGCAATCCCAGCCTGGTGGCAGCGTATACACACCGCGGCGCAGTCTACAACGCACGGGCGGAATGGGACCTGGCCATCGCTGACCTGACCAAGGCCATACAGCTCGATCCCAACCGGCCGGACAACTATCAGAACCGCGCCTTTGCCTATCTGGCCAAAGAGAAATACGAGCTGGCCATCGCCGACCTGGATAAGACCGTTACTCTCGATCCAAAGGCAGTCATGGCCTTCACCAATCTTAGCTGGCTGTACGTGCAGAACCGCCAGTGGGACAAGGCTATTGAGTCCGCTACTAAAGCAATAGAGCTCAATCCCAGGTTATATGACGCCTACTATAACCGCGGGGTAGCCTATTATGCCAGGGGCGATATGAAGAATGCGCTGGCGGATATGGATGCTGCGCTGGCCTTAAACCCTAACCTGGCCCCCGCCTATAACTACCTCGGAAAAGTGAATGTGATCGATTCCAATTTCACGCAGGCCATAGCCGATTTTAACAAGACTATTGATCTCGATCCAGATATGGCAGAAGCCTATAAGATGAGAGGACTTGTCCACATAGTCCTTAAAGATCCGCAGCATGCCATGGCGGATTTGAACAAGTCCGTGGAGCTGGATGACAGCGACCCGATGGCCTACCTGTACCGTGGTCACCTGAATAATGCCAACGAGGACTACGACAGGGCTATAGACGACCTCGACCGCGCCCTGGTGCTGGCATCGACTGCAAATGCACAGATAGTGAGCAAAGACCCCTTCCACGTAGATATCTCCAGCATGTATCTGGAAAGGGCGATCTCCAAACGCAGCAAACAGCTGCTTAACGAAGCGGTGGAGGATGCCCGGAAAGCGGTTGAGCTGGACCCCGGATCAGCCCTGAAATACGGTACGCTGGGCGAAATACTTATTACCAATGCGGATATCGAAAACGGTCTTGCAGCCATAAATAAGGCGATTGGAATCGACCCCACCATCGCCGAGAACTACATCAACCGCGCGGCAGCTTATGACATACTGGCTCAGCAGACCAAGGACCAGCGTTACTATGCCCTGCTGGCAGCCGACCTGGAGAAGGTCATCGAGCTTTCCAAAGACCCGTTACAGGTCGAAGACGCCCGCGCCAGCCTGAGGTACATGCAGAGCAAAGGGTATATTCAGTAGGTAGTCCTGCAGAGAATAGCCTTAATTATTCATCCCATTATGTAATTGCCGGCATTTTACCCATCGTCATTGCCGCCATTTTACCATCGTCATTGCGAGCGAAGCGAAGCAATCTTGTGCGGTCATGCGGGTGAACAGGATTGCCACGCCCTTCGGGCTCGCAATGACCAGCAGATCAAGACCACCATGTAGCGACCTGTCTATAAACTTTCTTTGAAAAAGCCTGCCACTTTTGCCGACATCAAATCCTCATAGCCTCCCCAGAAGTGGTCGGGCCCTTTGATAATCTCGCACTTTTTGGGCTCCGCTGCCTCTTTCCCGTATCTTTCCACGTCACCGGGCGGCACCATGTCATCCTGGCTGCCTCCCAGCATGAGCTTGGGCTTCAGGCAGCCTTTGAGCAGCGAAAACGGGGAGTTTTCGAAATAAGGGGATACCAGCGCCAGTGCCCTGACACGGGCATCGGCACAGCCGACGGGAAAGGCCACTCCGGCGCCGAACGAGTAGCCGGCCAGTCCAATCCTGTTTGCATCCACGACCTTTGTTGAACCCAGCCAGTCCAGTGCGGCCTTTACATCCCGCTGTTCCTCGACGCCACCACCGAAGCTGCCCTGGCTCCCGCCCACACCTCTGAAATTAAACAGCAGGGCGGCGATACCCGATTTCACCAGAGAATCGGCAATTGCATAGGTAACGTTGTTGTGCATGCTGCCGCCGTAAAGCGGATGAGGGTGGCAGACAACGACTGCCGGAGACGCAGCAACTGTCTCGGCTACGTAAAATAGCCCCTCCAGTTTAATCTCACCGCAGGGAAAAATGATCTGTTGCGGTCTCATTCCTTCTTCTCCATTCTCGCTCCCCACCATATCTTGAGTCTGGCCAGAATGGTTTTTTCGAATCCCTGTTCCGTAGGGAAATAATAGCGCTTGCTTTTCATGGAGTCCGGCAGGTTCTGCTGTTCCACGAAATGTCCTTCATAATCGTGGGCATACTTGTAGTCCTTGCCGTATCCCAGGTTCTTCATTAAACCGGTGGGCGCATTGCGCAGGTGCAGCGGTACGGGATCGTTGCGTGTGGTCTCGACGTCCTTCTGCACCCTTCCATAGGCCGTATAAAGCGAATTGCTCTTGGGTGCTGTGGCCAGATAGACAACAGCCTGGGCCAGCGCCAGGTTCCCCTCGGGCATGCCGATGAAGTGGACGGCCTGCTGAGCGGCCACGCAGACCACCAGCGCCTGGGGGTCGGCCATGCCCACGTCCTCGGAGGCGAAGCGTATCAGCCGCCGCACGATATAAAGGGGGTCCTCGCCCGCCTCCAGCATGCGTCCCAGCCAGTATAAAGCCGCATCGGGGTCCGAGCCGCGCAACGTCTTATGCAGAGCCGATATGAGGTCATAGTGCTGCTCGCCGGCCTTATCATAGAGCAACGCCCGCTTCTGCAGCGACTCCTCGATATCCTTGAGCTCCACCCTGCGCTGCCCACCCGCGCCCGGTTTCACCGCCTGTCCCGCCATCTCAAGGGCATTGAGCGCCACCCGCGCATCGCCGTTGGCCATGGTAACCAGCGTTTGGCGGGCATCATCGGCAAGCTTGATATTAAGCCCGGCCAGCCCGTTTTCGCTGTCCGTAAGTGCCCTTTCCACAATGGTATTGATCTCCTCATCTGAGAGAGCATTCAGCGTGTAGACTCGGCAGCGCGAGAGCAGCGCCGATATGACTTCGAATGAGGGATTCTCGGTGGTGGCGCCGATAAAGGTCACCTCGCCGTTCTCCACATAGGGCAGGATGGCGTCCTGCTGGCCCTTGTTGAAGCGGTGTATCTCATCGATGAAGAGTATCGTCCGCTGCCCGGACTGCCTGCGCCTGCGCCTGGCCTCGTCGATGACTCTCCTCAGGTCGGCAACGCCCGCTGTCACAGCGCTCATGGGGACGAAGAACGAGCTGGAAACGTTGGCGATCACCTGGGCCAGCGTGGTCTTGCCGCTGCCCGGCGGGCCCCACAGTATGATGGAGGGAAGCTGGTCCGACTCTATGGCGCGGCGCAGCACCTTGCCCTCGCCGATGATATGCTGCTGCCCCACGTATTCGCTGAAATTGCGGGGCCGCATGCGCGCAGCCAGTGGCATGGATTCGTTGGACAGCGGACCCGGCTCCGGCCCGGCGTTTTTGTCACCCTTCAGGCCGGGCGAGCCGAGATCGAAGAGGGTCATGGTTCCCGCGTCTCTTTCTTTTTGAGTTCCTCGATCAGAGCCGAGGCCCTCGCATAATAGTCCTTAATCTTATCGAGGTACGTGATGCGCGAGGCTATTAAAGTCACCGCCGCATGGTCCTTTACGCCGTAAAAGTCGCCGCCGCGTACCTCGCCGTTGTTGGTCAATTCGCGCATGCGGTTGCCCACCGACCGCGTCATATTGATATTGGCGTTCTTGCCAGGCACACACAGCAGATACAACGCCTTGCGGGCATCCTCCAGCCTGCACCCGATCGAGAAGTGGCTCAGCGCGGAACTGAGCGCCTCCATGGCTTTAATAGTCTCCTCACCTTTGCTTTCAAAGTGGTCTCCCCTCCTGAAAAGCGCCAGCCCTGCCGCCGATATCTGCGCCCTGCCGTACCCGATAGCGCTCCAGCCGTTGAGCGACTGGATGATGTCGCCGATGCCGATGTTGCTGGTTCCCAAAAATTTGGGGTCGACCTTCTCACTGGCACGCAGCAGGTCGTAGAAGGGCGACACGATCTCCCTGTTAAAAGCGTCATTGCCCGCGGCCGACTTCACGCTGGCCTCGGACATGACCTTTTCGTTGTCGAACAGGAAAACCGCATCGGCTGACTTATCAATGGACTTGAGACAGAGCGCGGTATTGTATACGCTGGAAGGAACATTTCCCTCGGCAGTTGACGGCAGCACGACCAGTGCGTAGACGGGCTTGTTAACATAGCGCTCCTTCAGTTTGCGGGCCAGAATCGAAATGCCACCCGAGCCGACGCAGCCCGCGCTGGAGGCCACCAGCATGAAAGCGTCGGTCTCAAAAAACTCTCCTGCGCGCATGGTAGCGATGATGCGGTCGCCGTTGGCGCGCATCAGCTCCGCCCCCACCTCGGTTTCCCTGCCCGGAGCAGCAGTGGCCGGCATTTGAATGGTAAGCAGTTTGTCCCCCACCTTGCGCAGCGTTGCCAGTCTGGCTGCATCGTCATTTATGGCGTAGGACCTGATAATCACATCCACACCGGTCTCCGCCCTGGCGCGCTGGCCCAGCCTTACGAACTCCGCAGCTATGTTACAGCCGCAATCCCCGATACCGATTACTACCAGCTTCATACTTCTGCTATATACCATAACAGATAGATGCTGCTATGGCAACCGCTTTGTTACCTGTAGCGCCTGACCTGGAAACGGTAGAGCTTGACCGGCTCCGTGCGCGGTATGCCCGCTTTCTGGCGGCATATGTCTATCTGCATGTCCACGCTGTCCACACCTTCGAGGTCGGGCAGCAGCAGCCCGCGGCGGTGCCCGGCCGCGACTATCACCCCGTACTTCTTCGGGTCCAGCTTCGATTTATCGTTCACAGGCTCAGGCGATGTGAGCACGTCGACGCTGTACTCAAGCTCGCTCAGCTCATCCGGCCTGACCGGGCTGAAGCGCGGGTCACCGGTTGCCGATGAGATGGCGTTCTGGATTATCTCCTGCGCCACGCTGGGCTGGGTCGGCTCGAAGGTGCCGATGCAGCCGCGCAGTTGCCCGTGTTTCTTGAGTGAGACGAAGACGCCTGCCTTCTCCTTCATTTCGAGAGTGAGCTCATCCGCCTCCACCACCCGGCGATTGCCGACATAGCCCTCGACGGCCTTTTTGGCCAGCCTGGTCAAAGGATGCATCTCTTGCTTCATTTTATACCTCTTATTTGCCGATTATTATCCCGGCATATCCCACCACGCTGCTGTAGTCCCCCGAAGTATCCCCGCTGGTCTGGTATTTAACCAGCTCGGCCTTGCCTGCGCCCATCTCGAGCGCCGCCGCAATCAGGCTGATGACCGGCGCATAGCCGCACATGCTGATATCGTACTGGCCGATGCGCCTGACCAGCTCATCCGCGTCCAGACTCAAAATGGATTCAATCGCCTTTTTATCCTTGGCCTTTGCGCTCTCATGCTTCTCATAGTGCGTCATGTCGCTGCTGGCCACGATTACCGCTGCCTCCTTCCTGGACTTAAGAGTTGCCGCGATGGAGCGCCCTATATCGCGGTAGACCTGCGTGGCGGCCTGGGCCAGCACGATGGGCACTATCTTTACATCCGGTTTGAAGTACTGGAGGAAGGGTATCTGCACCTCCAGGGAATGCTCGTAGCGGTGGGCAAGTGTATCCTCTTCAAGTTCGCTCGAGGCGGCCAGGATGGCCCCGGCCAGGCCGGAGTCTATCCGGACCTCTCCCAGCGGCGTGCTCCATCTTCCACTGGTGGTAATACTCAGCGGTTTGCCCAGTCCGCGGTGGTTCGGCCCTATGATGATGAAGGTGTCGGTGAATTTTATACGAGAGAAAACCGCGCCCGCCACGGGGCCGGAGTATATGAAGCCTGCATGCGGGGATACGACGCCGATGACCTCTTTTTTCTCCGCCCCGGCATCGACCATTTCGCTGATCATATCCCTCAGTTCGCCCGGCCGGCCCGGGTAGAATTGGCCGGCCACTGCAGCCTGCCTGGTCATGCTCTCACCCCCTTATTTGGTTCCGGATATTAAGATCGGCTCCGCAGACAGCGCAGCAGGATCCTTTGACCGCTTTTAAACTGATCGAGTAGCCTTTGCGCTCAATGGCCAGCGTGCCGCACTGATAGCAGACCGTGTTTTCATATGCATGTCCCGGAACATTGCCCAGATAGACGAAACGCAGGCCCGCCGCCCGCCCGATATCATAAGCTCTCTCCAGCGCCGCCACCCCGGTCGGTTGAAGGTGCGACAGCCTTCGGTGGGGATGGAAGCGTGTGACGTGCCAGGGTGTCAGCTCGCCCAGCGCCTCCCTGATCCAGCCTGCAATCTCCGAGAGCTGTTTTTCGTCATCGTTCATGGTCGGTATAACGTTGGTCACGACCTCAACGTGCATATTCCATTTATGCCTGGCCCTTTGGGCGACCTCCAGTATCTTTCTCCAGTGCCTGATCCTGGCAAGGTCTTTGTACAGACTGTCGGAGAAACCCTTGATATCAACGCGCCAGGCATCGAGATAAGGTCCAAGCATATCCAGGGCCTCCGGAGTCATATAGCCGTTGGTTACATATACCGTATAGAGGCCGTTCTGATGTGCCAGCCTGGCCGAATCAAGCGTGTACTCAAACCAGATGGTGGGCTCGTTATAGGTCCACGCCAGGCCCGCGCAGTTGTTTTTCACAGCGATCTTGACTGCGTCCCCGGGGGATATCTCCCGCAGGCCATGCCTGGCTGTTCCCGGATCTTCAATGCAGGCGATCTCCCAGTTCTGGCAATGTATGCAATGAAAGTTACAGCCGATCGTACCGAATGAGAGCACGGAGCTTCCGGGGAAGAAATGGAAGAGCGGTTTTTTCTCAATGGGATCGGCAGCCAGTGAGGATACCAGGCCGTAATTCAGCAGCTGAAGAGACCCCTTTTCGTTCCGCCTCACTCCGCATACACCGGACTTCCCGGGACCGATCAGGCAACGCCACAGGCAAACGTTGCATCGGATTCGCCGATCGTCCAGCTTATCGTAGAGCAGTGCCTCCGCCATAACTCATCCTCAGGCTAATTATAGCACGTGTGTGATTGTTCGGCGGAGTATTAAAATGAAGAAAAAAAGCGGAAGACAGAATGCAGTTGTCAGAAGTCAGACGGTGGGCCGGCGAACCGGCCCACCGTTCAATTGATAGTCACCCGGTAGAATACATCAGGCAGCTGCGGCCGGGGCCGCCGACTTGCCCTTTCCCAACTGTACGAAACTGAAGATAATCAGCATTATGCCGAACAGAACCAGGTAGAGGGCAATTACCCACATCAGCGCCAGTGCGCCGGCCACCGGATTGGACAGCAGGATGGCGCCTATGATGATGGAAAGTACGCCTCCGGTAAGAATCCATCCCTTGCCGGGCAGGGTTTTCCATTGAGCTATAGCGTAAATGATCTCAAATATACCGGTTATCAAAGCCCAGAATGCGATGAAAAACAGCAGGAATACGGCCGTCATGCCCGGCCATGTAAACACGACGATGCCGGCCAGGATTCCGGCTATGCCCCCGGCAAAGATCCACCACCGGTGATTGGTCTTGGGATGGGCGAAAAAGAAGATCAGTGAAAAGACGCCGTCGACCAGAAAATAGGCGCCCACGAACATAACCAGCAGCAGGATAGAGAAGATAGCGGGCATTACCAGCAGTATGACGCCCAGCGCCAGAGCCAGCAGCCCTCTGATGAGGTTGAGCCACCAGTATTTAGCCATCATTTCCATATAACCACCTCCTTAATATTACAGGCTAAATCTACCATAGCTATATGTATTGCGCAATAGTTGTTTAGTACTTCTTACCAATGTATTTAACACCTAATGTCTTGATCTCTTTGAACGCACGTAATACTTTGACACCCAATTCGGGCTTCTGTTAAAATTCGACACCGGGTGGACTCAGGGATTTACCCCGCACGGCAGACAGCCGGCCCGGGAATTCACATCAAACACGCAAATCCGCTGCAGCATGCGGACTTGCCGCCGGGCCGATAAATAAAATCTGATAAAGGAGGCCCCATGAAAATCACTCTCAGTGTAATCAAGGCGGATATCGGAGGATGGGTGGGGCACTGCAGCATGCATCCGGATCTAATGGCCGAGGGAGAGGCGTGTATGGCCAAGGCAAAAAAATCAGGCCTCCTCATCGACTATTATGTTACCCGCTGCGGCGATGACCTGCAGTTCATCATGACGCACAATAAAGGCATCGACAACCGCAAGATACACGAGATGACATGGAACGCTTTCCAGCGCTGCACCGGGATAGCCAAGAAGTTGAAATTGCACGGCGCAGGCCAGGACCTGCTGTCCGACGCATTCTCGGGCAACGTCAAGGGACAGGGCCCCGGCGTGGCCGAGATGGAAATCAACGAGCGCGAGGCCGAGCCGGTCATTGTCTTCATGGCGGACAAGACCGCCTCCGGCGCCTGGAATCTGCCCCTTTATTCGATGTTCTGCGATCCCTTCAATACCATCGGCCTGGTCATCTCGGCCAATATGCACGGCGGCTTCAAGTTTGAGGTGCACGATGTCAAGGAAAGCAGGCGCATTATGTTTAATTGTCCCGAGGAGACCTACGATATGTTGGTCTTCATCGGCGCGCCGTCGCGTTACACAGTCAAATCAGTCTACTCCCGCGAGACCGGTGAAATAGCGGCCACCTCCTCCACGCAAAAGCTGTCGCTTATCGCGGGCCGGTACGTGGGAAAGGACGACCCCGTCTGCATAGTCAGGGCCCAGGGCATTTTCCCGGCCGTGGGCGAGGTGCTGGAACCCTTTGCCCGACCGCATATCGTTGAGGGCTGGATGCGCGGCTCGCACAACGGCCCGCTCACTCCCGTCAGCGTAAAAGAATGTAATCCTACCCGTTTCGACGGACCGCCGCGCGTCATCGGCGCAGGCTTCCAGCTTGCGGAAGGGCGCCTGGTCGGACCGGTCGATATGTTCGACGACCCGGCATTCAACAATGCGCGCCAGCAGGCCATGGATATCGCCGATATGCTCAGGCGCCACGGGCCTTTCGAGCCGCACAGGCTTCCGCTGGACGAGATGGAATACACCACCATGCCCCAGGTCATGAAGAAGCTGGCTAAACGATTCGAGAAGCTATAAATCAGTCCATGCCCAGGCTGCTGCTGGCCACGACCAACAAAGGCAAGGCCGCCGAATACCGGGACCTGCTCAAGGGCCTTGACTTGGATATAATTACCCTCGATCAGGCCGGCATCAGCATAGAAGCCGACGAAAGCTATAACACCTTTGAAGAGAACGCCCGCCACAAGGCCGCGTTTTACGCGGAACTGGGCGGGCTTCTTACTTTAGCCGACGATTCAGGGCTCGAGGTGGATGCCCTGGGAGGCGAGCCGGGCGTGCGGTCATCTCGCTATGCCGGCGACAACGCCACCGACCAGGACAGGGTGGATTTCCTGCTCAACAAACTCAAGGGTGTCCCACAACCAAAGCGCACGGCAAGGTTCCGCTGTGTTATCGCCATAGCCCGGCCGGGCGGCGCTGTTGAGACGGCCGAGGGCACGTGTGAAGGGTCTATAGCCACGGAGCCCAGGGGCAGCAACGGCTTCGGGTACGATCCCGTCTTTTTCCTGCCGGAATACGGAAGGACCATCGCCGAGCTCCCCCCGGACGTCAAGAACCGTATCAGCCACCGCGCAAGGGCGGCAGCGCCGGCACGCGCTATTCTGACAAAGGTAGCGCAGCCCTGAGTCTACAGATCCGCCGGGTGTAGAGCCGGTTAACTTATCCGCACATTTTGACTTAGCTCCCTGAATTGCATTACAATCCTTATTGCAAATCATTCGCGTTAGCATTAAAATGGCAACAGTGAAGCTGAATAAAAAGATACTTAAGAAGCCGGGCGGCAGGCTTACCAGCCAGCGCTCATTGATATTCGATATCATCAGCAAAGGAGGTGGACACCTGGGCGCCGCCGAGATATACGCCCGGGCCTGGCGCAGGATGCCCGGCATCAGCCTTTCCACCGTCTACCGGGCTATCAGCAAATTCAAGCAACTGGGGCTGGTAGAGGAATGCCATCTGGGTCAGGAGCATCATCACTATGAAGCCCTGCAGAACGGCGGACACTTCCACCTGGTATGCCTGGGCTGCGGCGCAGTTATAGAGTTCGAATACCCCCTGGTAAAACGTATTCGCAACGAGGTGGCCAAAGCGCGGCGCTTTAACATCGTCAATGCCGAGGTGAACCTGAGCGGATACTGCGCCAGGTGCCGGGGTTGAGCATGGAGAACGCGGTAATTTCGCTTTCAAACTTGAGGGACGGGCAACAGGCGGTGGTGTCCGCGGTGGAGGGAGGACGAGGCCTGGTAGAGAAGCTGACAGCCATGGGCATAAGGCCGGGCAAGCGCATCACACGTTTCTGCTCGATGTACCTGCATGGTCACATCACAATCCGCGTCGATAACGTTCATCT
>Ga0136653_10001882_pt1 | contig 11472 bp, 7 predicted proteins | sample LakKivw275mmetaG_FD_94866 | JGI IMG/M metagenome (GOLD analysis project Ga0136653, IMG submission 94866) | Anoxic lake water microbial communities from Lake Kivu, Rwanda to study Microbial Dark Matter (Phase II) - Lake Kivu water 275m metaG... | ecosystem: Environmental > Aquatic > Freshwater >... | reverse complement strand
GCCAAAGAAATAAGGATAAATGAACTAAAAAATTTCCCAACAGCACTAAATAAATAAATAATTCCTTGAAGCCTTTTCCCTCTACTATTCACCTTTATATCGCCATTCATTAATAGTTAAAAAGAAATCCAGTGGATGGGGATCAATGTAAGAAATTTTAGCTTTATTGTAACCCACAAATTTTTTCTTTGTCCATAAGAATAGACAAGGTATGTCTTCATGAATTTTTCGATGAATTGAATGTCCGTACTGTAATCGTATATTTGGATCGGTAGTGTTGTGTATTTTATTAAAATATTCGTCAACGGTAGTGCTTTTATATCCCCAATAATTGTACTTACTTTTTGAATCAAATAGTGGAGAAATATCAAAATCCTCACCATAGTTTGGAGTTATCAAGGCAATATCAAAATTTCCTGTTTGTAGATAAGATTTATATACATCAGCTGTTTGATATATTGGATCTTTAATCTCTATTCCGATATTTTTCATAGCTTTTTGAAACGATGTAATAATCATCGATTTTTCAGCAGATCTCACTGCGAGTATATTAAAGGATAACGGATTACCATTATATACAAAAAAACCTCCTGCATTACGCTTGCAGCCGTTTTTGTCTAGTATCTGTATAGCTCGATTTGGATCATAATCATATTCAATCTTCGCTACACTCCCCCAATAATAATATGAACCAAAGGGGTACGGCCCCGTTATAATATCCGCCCTACCTCTGTAATTTATATCAATAGCTTTTTGACGATCAAATCCCCTATATATTGCTTCTCTAACGAACCTTAGGTTAAGTAAAGATTTGGGATCGCGCATATTAAAACCGAACATATCAACTTCATAATTGGGATATTCTTTTCTACCAACTGACGTCAGACCATCAAGATCGGTAACTAGATTTAGAGGTACCTCGACTAATATATCTACACTGTTTGATTTCAAATCTGATATCCAAACTTGTTGAACGCTTCTCTCTTCTAAAATCACTTTATCTATATTTGTATTTTTATTATCCGATGTGACATTACTATATTCATCGAAACGACGGAATGATATTGTACTAATTTCTTTCTTTAATAATTTAAACGGGCCATTCCCGACTGGTTGACGACAAAAAATATTACTCGGATCCAATGCCGTTACAGAAAGGAGATGACTGGGTAAAATAGGAAATATTAAAAAATATTCCGGAGAATCAGTCCTTTCCCTCATTTCAATAAGAATTTTTTGTGGCCCATCCGCACTTACCTTAGTAAAACGTCGTAATAATTCCACTCCCGAGTACCCTGTAGCTGGATTGGTTAGGATTTGAAATGAACGGACAATATCCCCGGAAGTAATCGGTTGCCCATCGTGCCATTTCATACTTGGTTTAATATTGACTGAAAAGTGTCTGCCATCAGTACCAATAGGAACAGGATCCCCTTTAGCGACGAGATCGACAAACTGCCTTGCCCCATTAAAGCCATATAGACTCCGGAATAAAAGTGAAGTACAACGACGACCGATCATGAATTCACTTCCATAGACTGGATCAATTAATTCCGGTAAGATAATTTCATAATACTTCAAAGATTTTTCATACTGTTGAGAAATTATGCTTTCATATAGTAATAAAAGAAATACGATAGCGCGTTTCATATTTAACCTCAGTTGTTACCTAATGTTATTTTCCCGTCACCGATTTGTTGATCAATAACACCCTTTAATTGGATTAATTCAGTGACTTCTGTCGAAATAGGAAAGGTTTGATTTGCTAAATATGCTTGTGAAACCATAAATAAATGTTCTTTTTTATCAGCTAAACCATAGGGGAACATAACATAAAATTCAAGAGTATAAGGGTTGCCATTGAATATATAATCTAATTGATCCAGATCGTATCCTTTGGAAAATGTGTTCACCCATAATATCAATTCCTCGGCAATTTCCACTTGCTGGGTTAGTTCGTAGTACTTTATTGCCAGAGCCAAATTTTCTAAAAATATCTGTTTTCTTACTAGATCATTAGTGTCTAAATCCTGTAAAAGGTATTTTTTATTTAGTGCAAGATTTGTAAAAAATGCAGTTGATTTGTAACTCTTTGACAATTGGTAATAAAATAAGTTATAGATAATTCTAGTATTAAGATTGAGTAAATTATTCCAATCATCTTTTTGAAAATCAGTTAAATACTGCCCCTTATACAGATTTTTTGATAATTTGCACAAAGTCAAATATTTAGAAGATTGATATTCAAGTTCATTTCCCCCGTAAAAGTCAGGCAATTTCTCAAGCCATTTTTGAAAGTATTCAGCGGATTTTAAATAATCCTGGCTCAATAAATACGCCCATCCGGCTCTTTCGAAAGAATAAGGGTCAAACGACTCCGTTGTATCCTGTAACAATTCATCTACAATAGACTTATATAAGATCAGAAACAAGTTCCTTTTTATATACAAATACCTGCTGTCAATAAAACTAAACTTTAATGAATCCTGGATAAGAGTTTCAAAACCATAATGTATTGTCGAATCATTTAAAATAATCCTTTTTACATCATCACTGAAGCCCACCTTAAGTCCCAATTCAAGCAGGTCAAGTTCACGCATAAAAGATAAGCCATTTGAAAAGTTTTTAACATTTTGTAATCTTTCCCTCAATTCAAATTTGTCACATGACTTATTACTGATAATCACAGAATATAAATAATCAGGATGATCAGGTTTCACATTAAAGGAGTCCCCTCGACTTCTTAATATTTGAGTACGCAGAAATAATGGATGATTTGTAGAGATTCTTAAAGTTAATGAGTCAAGAACTGAATTTGCATTAGTACTTTGGCCATCTAAATAAAAATCATTCGCGAGAAAATACAGAGATGGAATAGCGAGATCAGGATTGACAATCTTTAAATTTTTATAATAAAAACAATAATTATATTCCTGTAATCTCAAAGCACTTATGTAACCGATATCATAGATTCTGTAAAGATCCCAATAAATATCACAGAGAAGCCACAATCGATTCTGGTTTGGTATTTTATTACCAGCTTTATCGATTAATTTGAGGGATTTATTATATTCATGCTTACTAAAAGACTGTTGTATCGCAATACTGTCTCGATCAAACCCCACCATGTTTTTGGGCTCTTTATCATAATGACTAATTAGAAATAGGAACATAACTACTATAAATAAGAATAGACTGATAACTTTTATTTTAATATTCACACAATTCTCCTCTAATTACAGCCCGTCGCTTTCTTCTCTTGATAAAGAATAGCATTCAGGTTACCTGTATTTTTCAAATTTAATCCGTTGCTGAGTGCAACATTTTTAAATCGATCCAAAAGTGCTTGCGTATCTTGTAAATAAGTACATTTTGCTTCATTTGATTCAAAACCCCCTTGTTTTATTATCTCAGTTCGTGCCAAAACCCTAAAATACAAACAATCCGTTCCTTTCTGAAGCACATCTGAAGGACTATAAAACGTTCTTTGATTGTAGGCTTGCTCGAAATAATCATCTGCTTTCTTCCATTCAGACAATCCATAATAAATACTCGCCAAATTATAAAAAAAATACGGATCTTTGCTAATACATTGTTCAGTAACCATCAATTCGGCAACCTGAGCTGCCTTCCAATTATTTTTAATATGACCCGCCGATTTAAAAACATCATTTAAAGCCTCACAATAATTACTATTTTTTTTATCAAGAGCACCTTTAGATTTGTCATATATTTGAACCACATCAGCATATTTTGTTTGAGAATAGAGTGACAAAATTTGAGCAATCGGATCCGAGATTATTTGGATAGTCGTATCCGATGAAACAGTATAATTTGTTATTGATTTAAAATCGCCCAAAACCGCAACAACCTTATAAATGCCTGGCTCTACAGAACCTGATACAGGTGATTTGCCATTAAGAACATTTTTACCACTATTATCAAAAATATCTATGTTGCCACCAGGGGGAACAGTCGTAATTTGAATATTTACCATGTCACTGATTATATATTGCGGAAAATTGTATACCTTTTGCCTATCAGTAACTAGTGGTTTATAACTGGATTTATATAACTTATATTGAATAAAAAAAGTATTATCAACATTTCCACTTGGTTGATTGATATCATGTGTAGATATGGATAACTTTCCATCAGGACCGGACTTTTTATCTATATCTTTATATTTTACCTGCACTCCTTCCAGGGGAGATAAATTGTCATTGGCAAATGCAAAATTAAATAGATATGGGTACGGTTCCAACTTTATGATCTGCAGATCGCTACTTTTATTAAAAGTGACCGTCACTATTCTTGTTGGATAATTTCCACTATCAGTTGGTCTAAATTCCAGGGTCATGGGTGTATTCAGATATATTGATAATGTTTTTCTCCCATTGACGTCAGTCTGACCAAGATAAACTCCCCTTTCATAAATATCAACGAATGGTACAGGCTTTGATGTAATCAAATCTTGTACTGTTATTATACCAGTTATTCCTCTGAGTTTGATAATTCCAGCCTCACAGATTCTTGTCGTCGGAATAACATTAGTAACTGTTGACTCAAATCTCGATTTGGATACTTTTATTGTATATGGTATTTTGAGTTGGTCAATTGGGATAGTGCAGTTCCCGTTGTGGTTTGTTTGATATTGTCTGCCATCCACCTCAACAATCGCCTCGGAAAGAGGATTGTTACTCAAATCTTGTACTGTTATCTTTATGACCATACTTACTTTGCATAACAAATCCATCTGGATATTATTATCCATTCCAGGATAAATAGTGATTGGCTGATACCCACTTATTATTACAAGATCCGGAGGATCAATGATCGATATAGAAATCTGTTTTCCAATCCTCGCTTCCTGTATTTGATATTGGAGTATACCTTGATTATTAGTTGTTATTTTTTCTTGTGAATCGCTAAAGCCAATTGTGACATTATCTAATGGTGAACCATCTCTCTGATTTATTAATTTCAGGGAGATTGTTGGCGGGTTTTGAATTGAAGGTATAATACGGTACTGTTGCCTAATATCGGCTCCGGTTAATTGAATTGACATGTTCTTGGGGATAGTTTCAAAAACAACCCCCTCTAACTTTACATGAAAACTCATCTTGGATCTCTCATCAGACGAGACCGTCGTATTATATTCAAATCGTCCACTTGCATTAGTTTCACCGATTAATTGATCGTCTCTATAGATTTTTATCCCCCTTAAATTAACATCAGAGATAAACTCTAAACTAATCTTTGACTCGGTGCTCGGCGGCGGTAAGGCTATCATTTTTTCAAATTCTATAGTCCGAATAATAACATTTCCTGATGATTTGACCTCATATGAAAAATCACTCGTACTTTTCCATCCTGCCTTCCGAAAACGAACTGTCAATATTTCTCTAACTTTATATGTTTCGGAAATAGTAATCGATTTAGAGCCCAGCAATGTTCCCTTCCTGATATCATTAATGTATACTTCTGCCATTTCAGGTTCACTAGATTTCAGTTTCGCATCGATTACAAATATTACTTCAATTTTTTTTTGACCACAAAAATTCATTATAGTTAAAAGCCCCATTAATGCTATTCCATAAAACATTAATAGAATTAATTTCTTTTTATTCGCTTGAGCTGACTTCATTTTAAGTACCATAATAATTAATAGACTACAATCCCAATGTTGGGGGCGTCTGTTTCAGATCTTTTGGTTTGAGCGTCTCATCTATTATATCGCCTTTTTCAATTTCGATAGATTCCATTTCAATAACTCCTAGATCAAGAGTCTCAAATAAGATTATTTCTTTTAGCATTTTTGAAAACTCCGTATATGCCCTATCATTATAAGGTCTTTCCCTTTTGAAATTAATTTTATATATAATACTGTCTTTAAAATCGGAACTTTGGATTAGGAAAACCCCGGATGTATCAGAATCAATCAACTGAGAAATACCAGGCTCAATGCTTACAGATACAACAGGAACTGGTTTGCGTGTAACGGCGTCAATAAGTTTGCCCTTGATACTTGTTTTCTTCTTCTCTAAAAAAACCTCTTTCATCGGTATTTGGCCAGACCCAAAATCCGATCCGGTGATTTCAATCTGAGTAGGCAGATATGTATTATCATATGGATATTCCACCTTAATGATAAATGGTGGTTCAGGAGCCGGATCAATAGTAGTTCGACCACCCTGGATAGTTGTACTCGAACGACTCTTATTGTCTTTTTGGGCCGTCACCACTGCTCCCGACAAAGGTTGTCCTCCATCTCTTGAGACGACCTGAACAGTAAGAACTCTCGGTGGTTGACCGGCGCAAGTATATAGAAAAAACATCATAAAATACATAATAACAAATGGGTACAATCCCTTCTCGATTTTACTCAGATAAAAATACATTGATTTCATCTCATCTCCTTATTACTGATTTAAAGTTGGATTTTGTCTTTTCCCAGGATATTGAAAAATGGTACCATTTGTATCTATTCCAGGACCAGTCCATACATTTGTTTCTACTTTAATTGTTCCTAAATCATTTATACAATAAGACTTTATTTCGGATAACAAGTTAGATAGGTCGAACTTTTGTTCATCTATTTTAATTGAATAGGTTGAATCTTTAGATATATCATAAAATTTAATCGTATCTTTTTTATCTTGATAAATTTCTAAGGTATACTTAACATTTTTTTTAAAATCAGGAATAATTAAAGAAAAATCCCCATTTGAATCGGACAAACTTAATCCTGGGCCAGGTTCAAGATTTATATTAACATTTATAAGAGGCCATTTATAAGTGCAGCCAATTATTTTCCCCTTTATAATCGTACTTTTTTTCTTTATCGAAATTGTCATAGAGTTGAAACTTGTGGAAAATTCTTTCCCGATTTGAGTCGTATCAATAACATAAGTGGAATCAGGGGGATATGTTATGATTGTAAAAGGGAGTTCGAAAACTTTATTGACTGAAACAGAACCATCTTGAACAGTTTTTATTCTTTTAATCTTATTACCCTTGACAAGAGATATATCACATCCATCCAATGGTCTGTTATTCTCATCTTTTGATACAACTTTAATAGTCAGGTAATTAAATAATTCTCTCTTAGGTTTGACGCTACAGGTGGTGATTATTATCGATAGGATGAGAAGTAATTCGCCAATTAACAAATGACAATATCGGCACCCATTCTTGCTTTGTATCATTACGGTTTCTCCTTTTTCAAGCGAAAACCAACATTTGCACTACTTGAATTAATCGGCATGCAAAAACCACTGGAAATTTGTAAATATTCAATTGGATAATCATAACTGCCTCCTTTACAATTTCTCCACGATAGCGAAGACTTTTTGGCTTGTTTGCCCAAGTTATAACAAGAGGTCGAATCGTCAACCCATTCCATTAAATTTCCGGCCATATGATATGCTCCATAAATGTTAAAATATTCATTTATTTTTACTCTTCCTTGCTGTAGCGAATTTACTTCAAGTGTATTGCCTAATGTATTATTATAATTTACTTTATCAGTAGAAGGATACTCATCTCCCCAAGGATATATTCTGGAAGATTTATTATCACTACCACGTGCTGCAATTTCCCATTCATCATTGGTCAATAATGAAGCATTCATATTTTTCGCAAATTGATATGCAAGATCAAAAGGAATACCTCTTACAGGTTTGTCCACTAAAGCAGGAACACAGTAAAAGTTTCTGTCAAAATCTGTTTCGGAAAAATTCAACTCTGATCGGACGATATTTTTAATACTATCACTCTTCTGTAAGATCCAATTTACAAATACTTTATTCGTAGTCTCATATAAGTTAATATAAAATCCTGTTGAAAAATAGCCAATATCAACAAAATAGAAATCCTGATATTGACTATCCAGTTTGTTTATTTCGATCGAAGCACTTTGTTCACCGACATGATATTTAGTCTTTGGTTGGATTGCACATGTGATCTTATCTGATTCTTTACCATAATATACGTAATAGACGCTATCCAAAATATTCTGTTGGCAATCGATACTTATTGTAGTATCCGTAGTACCGTTAACTAGGACATTAAAACCATTGGGTACTATTGGTGATCCAGTGTATTTCCAAATTATCCTGAAAATAGAAGTACTCCAGCGCACAGCACTAAGAGAAGTTATACCATTGAATTCAAATGTCTTATTCATCTGATAAACATTAGCCCATACAGTCGAACCATCAATAACAACACCATATTCAATTTCTATTGAGTTGAGGGATAAATCATTGCTTCCATCATTACATACCAATGTGTGATAGATATTATTGGCTTTGTCAATTAGTGTCGTGATAAAACTGTCTGATTTCCAAATATATTTAATGGAATCAGCAAAATCATCATATTCAGGCAACTTTACCCTAAGTGAAGTATCGGATAGCTGGTCGCATACTGCTTCATTAGGTCTGCAAAATCCATGAAAATAATCTATCGTATCAGCTTTATTAGATTCATCACTGTGATTAGTTGCCGATTTGAATATATAACGATAAGTATGTTCAAAAAGCAGAGTAGTGTCATTCCAGACATAATCTGAGCTACCATCTTTAATTAAACTAGTTATTGGTACTTGGAAAAAGTCATCCTCTTTCCATGCATTATCACTATTATTAAAACTATATCGATAAATATGAATCTCGTATACATCTTCATCAATTGAATCCCAGTGCATTTTAATTTCAGCTTTTTTCAATCCAATGCGATGAATTTGAAATACATCAATCTGACTATTTATATGTTTATCTGATAAGGAGTCATTCGGATTAGTAAATTCTAACGGCTTTTCGGGACATTTAAATAAAGTCACTATTAAGACAGAACATAAGATAAGTAAATATCTCATGGTACACACTAATCGAAATTGATATTCCATGATAATCCCACTCCTGTGTCGGGAGAATAATTCAATTTCAGTTCATCGAATATCTTTTCATCTGGCTGAAATCCCTTCTTTTTTACATCTCCCATTTTACCTTTTTTAAAATACAACATATCAATTACATTGTAACTATAAACAAATAAAGTTAGCCCCATTAGTACATTGCGTGAATAACAATAAAAATTCCGCCGATTCTGATCATTACTAATTTCTTGATGAAGTCGAGCAGCTTCTGAATTATTTTCTGTAGTCACATATTTTTTAAAAAGTCTATCGATATCAGATTGATATAATGAATATCTTACTTGACAATATATAGTACTACTACTAAGAACAGAATAAGCAATAAAAATAATTAAGCCCTGAGGTTTGTACCCCATCTTTATTTGCCCTAATCCCGGTACAATTAACGAATGTATATAGTATTTTTCAGCCCTGAATGGTAATAAATTATAATTTTTAACGATCTTGACACCTACTTCCGGAACCATCAAGTTGTCTGCTATTGTTTGATAACCGGGAGCAGAAATATTAATAATATATCTCCCCTCGTGTAAAAACCCTTCAAATGGGAATTTTTTTTGTATTATCTGACCTCGTCCAGATATTTTAATTTCAGAATTTTGAGGGGTGCCATCTATTTTAACTGAAGTACCCTTTTCTGGTAATATCGCTGTAAGATCATATCTTTCTTTTGGTTTTATGACTATTGTCGTATCATATGATCGATATCCATTCTTTGCTATTACCAGTTCATGCTGTCCTATTTCAAGAACCTTCATAAAAGATGTTTTTTCAACTTTATTACTTTTCCCATCAATACTAATATTTGCATCATCAGTATTAATATTAATATTTATTTCACCCGTACACATTGATCTATACATCTCTTGGTAGGTGTTCTTTGCTAGATTCTTGCTTAATGGTGATTCAACACTTATAGTTTCTTTTACTACTCCGCTTTTAATATCTATGACTCTTAATGTGCATTTCCAAATTCCTCTGATATGATTTAACTCGGTGATAATTAAAAAATCATAGTTTTCATGAACCCCCAAAACCCCCAGATCTTCTTTCGTTAGCACAGACAAACGGGTAAAAAGTGCATCTATCAGATCTTCTTGAAACTGAGTTGATATTACTTTAAAATACTTTTGTCCTTTCTGGATCTGCGTTTCCAAATCGGTTTGGAAATCGTGTAATAAAGATTGATCGATCTTTGCGGCGGCTCTTGTAGGTACAATTGCAATAGAATAAGGAAGTTCTTCAGTATATGTAAATTTAAATAAAAACACCAATGGGGTAACTATTATCCAATATTTCTTAATAGCCATCCTTTACTCCTGTACATCAAAATATTTCAGTATTTGTTTTACCATATCAGATTTTGCTTTAAGAGCAGTCAATCTTGAAGTACGTTCGGAAGCTTCGTCATTATTTGTTCCGAATTCTTTAATAGGGGGTTCTATGAAAAATGTAAATATTATTTCTTCTGTTACAGGTGATTTAATCGTAAGGCTTGGAATTGCCTGGTATGTAATTAATTTATTTTTACCAAAAACCTGAGAAGAGTAATATTTTATATCAACCACAAGGTCAATTAAATAATCAGCTTTATTTTTTGAATCAACAAAGGTAGCATTGATAGACTGCACTAAGCCATCTTGTAATGATATTGAGGTTAATTGGTTACTAGTGGGTACTATATTCCCATCAATCGACTCTCTACTTGTCAAGAAAAATTTGATCGGGCGGACAGGTATTTCAATAGATTCAATTGGACTCTGGACTATCTTCGAAAAATCTACCAACGGTAATTCTGCGTTATCAAATTTATCAAAGTGAATATTTTGAAAATCTATTGATATTCTTATTGCCAGTGCTTTGGCAAACGGATTAGTTTTCCCTATTGTAAAAGTAGCTAATCCGAATTTATCTGTCATAATTGTGGTGTCACGAAGATTATGGGAACCTTCAAATCTTACATTTAATGGTATATTAGATAAATCGGCAACTTTACCAAAATCAGAATGATAGAAACACTTAATCACAGTATTTTCTTTGGACGATAACCCTCCAATAAGCGTTCCAGGTTTTTCAATAGTATATAAATAAATATTATTTAATATGTTTCTTAGTCTTTCTGATAACGCTGCTTCCATATTGATTTTAATTCCAGAATAAGCGGGATATTCTGCTACTAGCGGTTCACCAAATAGTAATTTAATATGATATAATCCTGATAGCAGATTTGATAGAGCAGGCCGTACTTCATTATTGGCTATATTAATATCAGCATTACTAAGATCATTGAAGAGGATAGTTTGAATTGCCTGTGTCTCTTTATATTTTTGTTCTGCAAGTATCTTTTTACTTAATCGGGCAAGTGTATAAAATTTCCCATCAATTGGATTACTCCAGGTCGAGATTATTTGCCATGCTTTGACTTTTGCCTTGGTAGACACGTTAAGGTATTTTTTAAAAGAACTTATTTCCCATCCGGACTGTTCGATTACCGAATCAGTATATTGAGTTTCGATATCAGTATATAATTG